>Ga0182027_10010859_pt1 | contig 12918 bp, 12 predicted proteins | sample 712E1DmetaG_FD_121300 | JGI IMG/M metagenome (GOLD analysis project Ga0182027, IMG submission 121300) | Permafrost microbial communities from Stordalen Mire, Sweden - 712E1D metaG (Illumina Assembly) | ecosystem: Environmental > Terrestrial > Soil > Wetlands > Permafrost | place: Sweden...
ACCTGGGAGGGCCCCGACGGCAGGATCGTGCCGCTCGACGGCTTCCTGGACCCCTACTTCCAGGAGGTCTACCTCGACGCCGATTCGATCCCGATCTTCTCGAAGCTGGTGAAGGAGCTCTCGGCCGACACGGTCGACGACTACGTCGAGGCGCTTGAGCACGAGGTCTGGAAGTACACGGTCGAGCATCCCAGCTACGGCAAGGTCGCCCGGCGCCTCTACAACGTCTTCCGGATGAACGGCCACTATGCCGAAGCGGCCTATATCCGCGAACTCTTCGACGAGCCGGTGACCGCGCTCTACCAGGTGGCCGCGTTGATCCGGACAATCGGGGACGCCGCCAATTCCGGCGAGGCCTTCGACGTCGAGACGGTGACGGCCGAAGTCGACCGACTGATCATGTCGGCGATCCAGGCGCTCGACGGGCCCGAAGAGGCCGTCATGGTCGGCCACCTGCTAAAGCTGCGCAATTCGATCCAGTCACGCGGCACGGAAGCCGACCGGGAAGTCGACATGACCGACATCCAGGACGCCGCGCTGAAGTCCGTGAACGACTACTTCGAACGAGCGCTCCGATCCGTGCCCGAGATCGACGGCTACCTCAAGGAGATCGCCGCTCGCGCTCCGTAGCAGCGGCGGGCGGCGGCCCGGCCTGCCCCGGCCGGCATAAGCCGCACATAAGCCCGTGATAAGCCGCCTTCGATAGCGTTCGCCCGAACCCCGCCGGCAGCGATCGATCGGAGACGTGGGATGGGAATGAATGCGCCCTGGCGGGACCTCGAGGCGGCGGAGCCGAATGCCCCAACCGCGGCATCGGGTCGGTGGAGGCCGTCGTCGCTCCAGCTGATGCTGGCAGGCGCGGCAATGCTGATCGCCTGTTCCGCCGCGGCGATCGTCTACGTGGGCTCGAGTCCGGGCGGCCGCGTGGAGGTCCTGTCGGAGCCCAGCCGGGAAGCGGTTGGCACGGCGACGCCGTCCCAGGCGACGCTCGTCGTGGAAGTGGCCGGGGCTGTGGTCCGGCCCGGGGTCTACACGCTGCCCGTTGGATCGCGCGTGGCAGACGCGATCGCCGAGGCCGGCGGCTACTCCACGGACGTGGATCCGCGCGCGGCGGAGACGAAGCTCAACCTGGCCGCGAAACTGCAGGACGCCCAGCTGATCACCGTGCCGCGGCGCGGCGACGGCGCGGCGGGTTCGCCATCCACCACCGCGGCCCCGGGCAAATCAGCGGTCGCGACCGGGCCGATCAACCTCAACACGGCTTCGGCCGCCGAACTGGACACGCTGCCGGGCATCGGGCCCGCGACGGCGGCGAAGATCATCGCCTCTCGCGAGGAGAAGTCGTTCGCGAGTGTCGACGAGCTGGTCACCCGCAAGATCGTGACCCCCACGATCCTGGCCAAATTCCGGTCCCAGGTCACGGTCTGAGCGGCGATGCTGCCCCGGCCCGCCTGGCTCGCCATTGGAGTGGTCGTCGCCGCCGGGACTGCGTCGTACCAGCCGCTCGGCGGCGACACGGCTGCGGCCGGGGCAGTGGCGGTGGCAGCAGCCGCGGCCGCGGCCGTGGCGCTGGCGGTGGCTTCGGCCGTTGCTCGCGGCGCCGGCCGCGGCGGCCTTGGCTCCGCGCTCGCAGTGGCCGCGCTCGGGGCCTCGCTCGTCGCTGCGCGGCTCGCGGTCGGTCTGATCGTCGGCAGCGGCACGGCCCCGCCCGAGACCACGTCACTGCCGCCGGGCAACGGCCCGTGGCCGGCCCGCGTGGAGTCGGCCCACGCGGCCAGCGGCCAGCAAATCGCCACGATCGCGCTGCCGGAGTCCGGCATCCGTTGCTCGGCCCAGATGCCCGCGTACCCGCGGCTGATCGGCGGCGACACCATCTCGTGGACGGGACGCGTTCGGGCTCTGACAAGCAGCGACTACGACCGCTACCTCGCGGCGCAGGGCCTGGTCGCTACGTGCGAGGCGACCGGTCTATCGCTCGTCCGCCACGACGACTCGCCCGCCGGCCGGCTCGAGGCTCTACGGCAGGCGTCCGGCGATGCGCTCCAGCGGGTGCTCCCCGAACCGGGCGGCGGCCTGGCTGCCGCAATCCTGATCGGCTTGCGGGACAGAGTGGACAAGAACGTGGCAGCCGCGTTCACCGCTGCGGGCGTCAGCCACATCGTGGCCATTTCCGGGTGGAACATCGCCATCGTGGCGGCCACGGTCGCAGCGCTGATGCGTGGCCGCTTGCCCCGGCGCCGGCGCGCCATCGTCACGATCGTCGCGATCGTCGGCTACACGCTCTTTGCCGGAGCCTCCGCATCGGTGATGCGCGCAGCGGTCATGGCCGGGGTCGCGATGGCGGCCGTGGAGAGCGGCCGTGGCTCGCGCGTCATGGTCGGGCTGGCATGGGCGATGGCGTTGATGATCCTGGTTGAGCCGGCGACGGTGGCGGACGTCGGGTTTCAGCTCTCCGCGGCCGCCACGGCGGGGCTCCTGGTGTGGGGCACGCCACTCACCGAGTGGCTGGCGGCCCGCGCGCCCCGGCTTCCGGCCGCCCTTCGCGAGAGCCTCGGCGTATCGCTCGCGGCCCAGGTCGCGACGCTCCCGATCGCGCTTCTCACTTTCGGGCGGCTCGCGATCATCGCCCCGGCCGCGAACCTGGTGGCGGTCCCGCTCGTGCCGCCAGTGATGGCGGCCGGCGCGGTGGCATTCGTGGCCGGCTGGGCCGCGGCCCTTGGCGCGCCCGCGGGAATCGCCGGCCTGCTCGCCATGCCGGCCGCGGTTCTTCTCTCGGTCTTGATCGCGGTGGTGGGCGCTGCCGCGGCCGTCCCGGGCGCAAACCAGACGCTCGCGTTTCCGGCGAACGTCGCCGCCGCGGGCGGAGCGGCGGGTCTGCTGCTGGCGATGCACCGGGCGTTCTCGAGTGGCCGGGGTCGCCGCCGGCTCGCGGCGGAGGTCGGCGCCCGAGCTCTTCCACCCGCCCGGCCCGCCCGCCCCGCGTTGCGCCCGCGCTACCGCTGGGCGCTCGCCGGCGCCGCGTTGCTGGTCGTGGTCGCCGGGTCCGTGGTGGCCGCGCGACCGGACGGCAGCGTCCACGTCATCGTCCTGGACGTGGGGCAGGGAGATTCGATCCTGCTCGAAGGCGACCGTGGAGGCCGCATCCTCATCGACGGCGGCCCGGACCCGAACCTCATTATCGCGGACCTGGACCGGTACATTCCAACGTGGGATCGACGGCTGGACGCGGTCGTACTGACCCACCCTCACGACGACCACGTGGCCGGACTCGTGGCCGTGGTCGAGCGCTACCGGATCGGCCGCGCCTTCGAATCGGGCTGGCCGGCCGATACTCCGGCCTATAGAGCGTGGCGGTCCGCGCTTGTCGCGAAGGGGCTCCCGGCGGAACGCCTCTCGACCGGCCAGGCGATCCGTCTTGATGACGCGACGCTCCAGGTCCTGTGGCCGGACGACGGCCGGATCCGTCCCGGCAACCTGGACCCCGCGGCGACCGACAACCGGCAGACCAACGATGCCTCCATCGTCCTGCTCGGCGACTTCGAGGGCCGACGGTTCCTGCTGACCGGCGATGTCGAGGAAGACGTCGACCCGATCCTCGTCGGGCGCGGGCTCCCGACCGTCGACATGCTCAAGGTCGCCCATCACGGCAGTGCGACGGCCTCGTCGGACGCGCTGCTGGCCACCGTCCAACCGGCAGTAGCCGTCGTTTCCGTCGGCGCCAGGAACACGTACGGCCACCCGAACGCGGCCACGATGGCACGCCTGCGGGCCCATTCCTCCCGCGTTGCACGGACCGACCAGGAGGGCACGGTCGAAACCACGCTCGACAGAACGTCGGTGACGGTGACGACGTCGCGCGGCGCACCGGCCACCCGGACCCCGGTCATTTCGCAGGCGGCAGCCGCTCGGTCCGGCGGGCTGTACGATTCGATCGATGTCCGTCCCGAACCGTCGCGAGAGCGCGGCCTTGCTTCTGTCGCTCGATCCCCCGAAATGGCACCTGCGCCACTCTCGAGCCGTCGCGGAGACGGCCGGCTGGCTGGCGCTGCGGGCTCATTCGGCCGGTCGATCGCTCGATCGCCGCCTCGTGGAGGCGGCCTCGCTGCTGCATGACGTCGACAAGCTGGAGCGCGTCAAACCGCTCGTCGCCGGGCTCGCCCACGCCGAAGGATCGGCGGCCTACCTGGCGAGTCGCGGCTATCCGGAACTGGGGCCGGCGATCGTCGGCCACCCCGTGACCCGGCTCGCCGACGCCGAATGGTTCGAGGCCTGGATGGCTTCGGCTCCGCCCGAGGCGTTGATCGTGGCATATGCCGACAAGCGGGCCGGCCAGCGGGTCGAGTCGATGGCCGATCGGTTCGCATCGTGGGAACGCCGCTATCCGCCGGCCGAACGCGCCGGACGCGCGCGCGGCAGCTGGTCGGCCGGGACGCTCGCCGCGGTGCAGCATCGGGCCGACGAGATCGAACGACGCGTTTGCCGGCTGGCGGATGTCGAGCCGGGCGAAGTGACGCGCCTTGCCTGGACGAGCCGCGCATTCGCCGACGCGCGCAGCCTGGACGCGGCGACCGGCGCCGCCCCGAGTCACTCCTGATGCCGCCGACCGCGCCGCTCGGCTACTACTGGGGCGACGACGCCTACGGCGTCAACCACGCTCCGGACGGGCTGGCCTTGCGCCTCGCCGACGGCGGTCCCCCGCTGGAGCGCCTCCGCCTGACCGGCGCTACGACCGCCGCCGCGGAGATCGCCGAGAAAGTGGCGACGGCCACGCTCTTCGGCGGAGGGACGCTCGTCGTCGTGTCGGATCCGGCGCCGCTCGTGGCCAGCAAGCCGCTGGCCGCCGCGCTCGTGCAGGCGCTCGACGCAGTAGCCACCGGCAACGGCCTGGCGTTCCTCGACAGCGTCGACGGCACTGCCCGCCGACCCGCCTCGCTCGAGAACCTGCGAAACGCCGTCGCAGCCGCCGGGGGCGAAGTGCGCGAGTATCGCGCCCCGACGCAGGACGGCATGGCGCACTGGATCGTCGATCGGGCCCACGAACGCGGCATCCACATCTCGGCGGCCGCGGCCGCGGAACTCGCCCGGCGCGTCGGGGCGAACGTGCGCGAGCGTGACGTAGACCGGCGCCGGCAGGGCGAACTGGCGGTCGCGGAACTGGAGAAGCTGGCTCTCTACCGCCTCGAAGGCCAGATCATCCCGGAAGACGTCAAGGCCCTGGTCGCCGATGTAGTGCCCGGTTCAACCTGGGCGTTCCTCGACGCCATCGGGCTGCGACGTGCGGCCGAGGCCGCGGAGCTGGCCGAACGGCTCGACGAGGTGCCGGCGCCGCTCCTGGTGACGCACCTGCACCGGCGAATCAAGCAGCTGATCGAGGTCGCCGATCTGCTGGACCAGGGCACTCCGGCCCGGGAACTCGTGCGGACGCTGAAGCTGAATCCTTATGTCGCCGAGAAGCTGGCCGAACAGGCCCGAGCGTGGACGCTGCCCGAACTTGATGCGGCCCTCGATGGCCTCCTCGAGCTGGATGCGACACTCAAGGGTCACGCCGGTGGCGGCGACCTGCGCCGCCGGGCGGCGGTCAGCCTCTGGATCGCGGAGAGAGTCCGGCGGCCGAGTCAACGCTGAGCAGGGCCGGAGCGGCGCGCCGCCGGACGCCACGCGCGCCGATCGGCGCGATCAGGACCTCGGCCAGAGACGCCGGCCGTCGACCCAGCCCTTCCACCCGTTCACGGCGCGGACGAGAGCCCAGTCCCCCGCGACTCCATCGATGACGAGGCCGAGCCCCGCGTTGAGCATCACCCGCGGCGGCCGGGACGGGTCTGGGTAATCCCAGGCCGGCATGCCCTCGCGAGGGACGTAGTGAGTGGGCAGCCATCCCGAAGCCGGGGACTGGGCCGGAGCCGGCTCGGGCGACGGGCTCGGTCCGGCGGGCGCGGCCGCTGCGGGCTGAACTGCGGGCTGAGCCTCTGGCTGCGCCGCCGGCACCGGGTCCGACGCGGTCAGTTGAGCCCAGGCTTGGTCGGCCGCGGCGGCATCCGCGGCAGGACCGGCCGAGTCGGCGCCGCTCGCCGTCGCCGCCTCGGCCGGCTCCGCCAGCGCGGCAGGTTCGTCGGCCGTTGCCTCGGCCGGTTCGCCCTCTGCGGCCGCCGGCATCTCCGCTCCGCCCGCGTCCAGGATGGACCCAAGCCGATCGCGAAGCGCCTCGACCGTCTCCGGCGTGCGGGGGTCGTCCGGACGGAGCACGTGCTCAACCCGATCCATCAGATCGAAGTCGCCATCGAGCCAGCCCCACGCCACGGAGGTGGGATCCGGGTCGTTGTGGAGAGCCTCGACGTATGCCCGCGTCCGGGCCATCCGCAGCGGAGCCGACTGGGCCACTCCGATCCACCCGGCATGACGCTCGGCCGCGGAGTAGCCGGCCAGTCGATCGGCGAGCGAACGGAAGTCCGGGTTCGGCTTGCCGAGCTCGCGCTCGATGAAGGTCCGGGAGATCGGCTGCCAGCCGCTTACGCCTTCGTACCAGGCCGGTTCGGTCGTGAGTCCACCGCTCCCGGCGCTCTCATCTTCTGTCGACATCATCACTCCCAATGTGGACCGGCCGCGAAGCAGAGCGCCGGACGGGCGGCCTGGTCGGACCGCGGCATAGTCGGACCATTGTCGCGCCCTGCGCAAGGTCGCGCCCTGTGCAAGCCCGGCCGAGCGGGTGGCCGCAGCCGTTCGAGCCCGAGGCTCGCGTCAACCCCGCTCGGCAGGGACCGATGGCACGTCCGAGCGTGCCCGCAGGTGGAGGGAGACGCCGTAGATCTCGCCGCTCGGGTCTATGCGCGGTGCCACGGTCAACCGCCAATCCGCGCCGTCGAACCTGATCCACTTGGCCAGCGGCCTGCCGCGGGCGAGAACGAGGTCCAGCAGGGCAAAGGCCGAGGGCGGCAGAGACACGAGGCTCTCACGCGCCGGCATGCCGACGGCCTGGGAGCCGAACGCATCCACGAACGCCGGGTTGCCGTACACGATGAGGTGGCCCTGCCCGCGGCACATGGCCGCCGGACGGCGCGGCTGCGCATCCCCTTCCGGCACCGGGACCTCGGCCGGGGGTTCTGGTCTGTTCATCGCGCTCGATTGTGCGCCGTCCGCGCAAGTGCGGCGAGGATCCGTGGCACCCGGCCGGACAGCGGACCGTGGGCGTCTTTAGTAGGTAACCCAGATCCGGCGGCTCGTCCCATCGAGGCGGATGTGACCGCCGATGGGCATGATCAACTGTGGGTCGGTGTGGCCGAAATCGACGTTCGTGACGACGAGCGCCTCGGGCGCGTAACGAGAAACCGCGCCCAGGACCGACGCCTCGAGATCGGGACCGTAGTTCGCACGAGCCTCGGGGTCCGGCTCAGCCGCGGTCATTGGGCGCGCCACGACGACCGCCGCAAATCGGCCGAGAATTCCGCGTTCGCCGAACGACTGGAGCACGTACCCGACGTGCGCCGGCGTGGGCATTTCTTCGGAAGTCTCGAGAAGTAGCACGCAACCATCGTAGGCCTGCCGAGCCGCGATCTCGCGATCAGCCATGGCGAGCCACGAGAGCACTTCCAGGCAGCCGCCCCACGTTGTTCCCTCCACCACGCGTTCGGCGTTGTGCCATTTCCAGCCCTCGGCGGGCTTCATGTGGGGCTCGGACTCAAAGCTGGCCGGATCGGCCCAGTCGCAGTCCTCGTCGCGCCAGGTCGTCGCCGGGTGGAGCTCGTACTCGCCGGTCGTAAATAGCGCGGCACGGAGAGAGTCGGTTGAAAGAGGGTGGAGCGCGCCGGGCCGGCCGAGGTGGTACATGACCGAGCTGCCGTAGTAGCCGACAAGCCCGGCGTTCCACAGATATACGATGAGGTTCGTGTTATCGCTGTAGCCGAAGAACGGCTTCGGGTTCGCTGCGATCAGCTCACGGTTGAGGTAGGGCAGGATCCGGATCTGGTCATCGCCGCCGATCGAGGTGATTACCGCTTTGATCGTCGGATCCGCGAACGCCGCCTCGATATCTCGCGCCCGGTCGAGAGGGTCCGCGCCCATCAGTCTCGTGGTCGGGTACTCGACCGGAATGAGGTGGAGCTCCTCCCGTAGCCGGCGCAGGCCGAGCTCGTGCGGAAGCGGCAGGATCGCGGGCAGACCGCTCGAGGGCGACACGATTGCGACTCGATCGCCGGGAACTGGCTTCGGCGGGTATTTGAGCGACACGGCTTCTCGTCTTTCGGGTACCACTACCCGCGGATCATAGGTCTCAGGCGGAGCTGTCAAGTCCGACCATTACATCGCGTGCCGACTCCGACTCAGGACCGAGGACCTTCGGCCGGCGCTTTCCGCACGGCCAACAGAGTTAGCCGTCCCCGCCGGAGGCCGAAGCGACCGCTGGCGGTGGAAGGCCGCGCGGCTGCGGAGCCTGAGGCGCGCCGAAAGAGGGTTCGATGGCCAGAGGAACGAAAGCGCCCGACTGTCAGTCGGCGCTAGACCAGGCCTGCTCCTGGACGACGAGGTCGCTCTCGATGGCGAACACGCAGCGGCCCTGGCCCAGGTCGAGAAGCTCGATCAGCTCGGGGTCGATGTACAGCTGGTGGCAGTCTTCGCAGAGCCCGCCCGGAATGCCGAAGCAGAGTCGCTCGCTGCGATCCTGCAGTCGGAATGTCGTGTCGAAGCGCGTGCTTACCAGGCGCCTTCCGCAGCGTGGGCAGCGTTCGCGGGCCCGAGTCATCGCATCCGACCTCAGACGAGCGGCCATTCGGCCACTTCTTACCAGAGATGCTAGGGGCCGGGCTCGCAGGGGCATATGACTCACTCGTACCGCACGAGAGGTACTCGGACGGTAGTCGATATGGAGGGGGCCAGCGGAGGGGTGAGTACTAGTGCGAACGCATCGTGCGCCCGGTCAACGGCCCGGTGCGCCCGATCACATTCGCCCTCTTTCCGACGCACCACCCTTTCAGGCAGGCACGAAGCGGGCCGGAGCCTCCTCCTGATAGCCTTGTCCAATGGATCGACGCCGCATCGTTGGGATTGGCCTGGGGGCGTTGGCCGGCGCCGCTTACGGAACCGGACCGCTCTTCTTCAAGGCCTACGTCTACCCGGCCGGGGTCGACTGGATCGCGATGCTGGTGTGGCGTTTCGCGTTCGCGACGCTCGTCAGCTGGCTCTGGCTATTCGCCCAGCCACGGGCCCGCGCGGCTCTGCGCGAGCTCGATCGCCGCACGGTCGGCCGCCTGCTCTTCAACGGCGCCTTCTTTGTCGTCAACGCGAGCGTCTACTACGCCGCCATCGAGAAGATCGACATTTCACTCGTGGCCCTGCTCATGAGCGCCTACCCGGCGCTCGTGGCGGTCATTTCGCTGCGCCTCGGCTACCGGTTCGAGGGCAAGCTGGCCTGGGGATCGCTGGCCATCGTGGTGCTGGGGACCGTCCTCACGATCGGCGGGGTCAACCCGAACACCAACCAGGGCGGCATCATCCTGGCCCTGTTGTCGCCCGTCTTCTACTCCGGCTACATCGTCTTCACGGCATGGACTGCCGGCGAACGGCCCGGCCAGACGGCCGACATGCGATCGAAGGGCAAGGGCGCCGAGGTGCCGCCCGCGGTCGCCGGCGCGGTGATGATGACCGGCACCTGGGCGGCTGCGATCGTCATCGGCATCGTCACCCGCGAGCCGATGCTGCCGAACCAGATCCCGGCCGCTGCGTGGCCGGGCCTCATCGGCATCGGCATCTTCGCGGCTGCCATCGCGATCCAGGCCTTCTACGCATCCGCGGCCCGGATCGGCGCGGCCCAGGCATCGCTCATGGCCACCGTCGAACCGATCGTCGTCATCTTCCTCGGCGTCACGTTCCTGGGCGAAGCCTTCGCCCCGATCAGGGTCGTCGGGGCCGCGATCGTCCTCACGGGCGTGCTGCTGGCCCAGTTCGCGACGCCGTCAGAATCTCGGCCCGTGGTTCTCGAAGAGCCGTAGGGATCCGGCGGGCGCGTGAGCCGGCGAATGTCCGGGTTCGCATTCGGCCCGGGAATCGCTACGCTTCGCGAAGATGTGGCCGGGTCGATTGCCCGGCCCGGCGGGAGAGACGACGACAACATGGCGATCCTGTATTCACAGGTCGAACGAATGCGTACCGCCAGGGACAACCTGGTCCGGATGCGGAGCCGCGTGGAGTTGAGCGCCCCACCGCCGGCATCGCTGCCGCGACGCCGCGAGTGGGTGGCCCGCGAGGTCCTTGCCCATGTCGACGAGATGCTTCCCTATTGGCTGGGCGAGATCGAGCGGGTGCTCGTCGGGCCCGTCGAACCGGTGCCGTTCGGGCGCCAGTCCACCGACCTCGTCCGGACGATGACGGTGGATCGCGACCGAACGCTCCCGATCCACGAGCTGTATGCCCGACTCGACAACTCGCTCGAACGCGTCCTGCGCCGGCTGCTGGAACTGGACGAACGCCAGGTTTCGCGGCGCGGCCTGGACAGGCAACGCGGCGAAATGACTGTGAGGCAGATCGTCGAAGTGATGCTGACGGCGCACATCGAGGAACACTCCCGGCAGCTCGCCGCCGCGCTGGACGCGGAGCCGGCCGCGAGGGCTTGACTCTCACCCTGGGCGAGACCGTAGAAGTGGTCGCGTAGACGCCACAGGAGGGAACGCGATGGCCATTGCCCAGTTCGATCTCGCGACGGCTTCCGGAGCCGATCTCAAGAAGGCCCTGTTGCCGCTATTCAATCCGCCCCGGGAACCCGTTCTCGTCGACATCCCGGAACTCGGCTACCTGATGATCGACGGCCACGGCGCGCCCGAGGAGTCCGCCACCCAACCCACCACGGAATTCCAGCAATCCTTCGGGGCGATATTCCCGGTCGTGTACACGATCAAGTTCAGGCTCAAGCGGGAAGGGTGCTTCATGCCGATCCTGCCGCTCGAAGCGCTGTGGTACACGAACGAGAACTTCGGTTTCGACATGAACGTGCCGCCGGAACAGTGGGACTGGCGCGTCCTGATGGTGGTGTCGCACGAAGTCACGCCGACCATCTTCGACGAGGCCGTGGCCGAGGTCCGGCGCAAGAAGGGCGACTCGGAACCGCTCGGCCGCCTCCGCTTCGAGCGCTGGCGCGAAGGCCGCTGCGCCCAGATCATGCATGTCGGCCCCTACGCCGACGAACGCCCTACGATCGAACGCCTCCACGACTTCATAGCCGCCCAGGGCCTCTGCCAGCACGGCGCGCACCACGAGATCTACCTGGGCGACCCACGCCAGACCGATCCCGCCAAACTCAAGACCGTCCTCCGCCAGCCCGTGGAGTAGCAGCGTGCACTAGGCCGAGCGCGTCGTCGGGCTCGTTCGCGACGTGCTCGGCAGTGCTGTTCTCGGTGTCTATCTGCATGGATCGTCCGTGTTCGGCGGACTCCATCCGCGAGCGACCTCGACCTGCTGGCCGTGATTCGGCGTGGGACCACAGACGCCGAGCGTCGCGAGTTGATCGAGCGCCTGCTGCCGCGGGTGCGCCCATTCGTGGATCACGTGATCGACGAGATTGAGCGCACCGACGCCGCTACGCCTACCGGCCGCGAAGCCTCCGGCCTTCTTCCTTGACCAGCGAGCGCAGCATGAAGCCCACGTTGGCCGGCCGTTCGGCCAGGCGGCGCATGAAGTACGGATACCACTCCCCGCCGTACGGCACGTAGATCCGGACCGTGTAGCCGCGATCCAGCAACGTCCGCTGCAGGTCGCGGCGGATGCCGTAGAGCATCTGGAATTCGAAACGCTCGGGGCCGATGCCCTCGCGTTCGGCGATCCCGATCGCTTTGGCGATGAGCCTCGGGTCGTGCGTCGCCAGGGCCGCGTACGACCCGGAAACGAGCAGTTTCTCCATGAGCCTGGCGTAGTTGGCGTCGACGGCGGCCTTGGTCCTGTAGGCAACGCTGCTCGGCTCTGCGTAGGCGCCCTTGCAGAGCCGGACCGTGCCGTCCGCGGCGAGGATCATGTCCACGTCGGCCGGGCTGCGCCGCAGGGCCGACTGGATCACCACGCCCACCCTGGGATACGCCTCGTGCGCCGCCCGCCAGGTATCGAGGGTCACGTCCGTGCAGGTGTGGTCTTCCATGTCGATGCGGAGGAACCCGTCGACGCCCCTCAGCGCCTCCACCACTCGCAGGACATTGGCCAGGCAGAACTCGCGGCCGATTTCCAGGCCCATCTGCGACAGCTTGACGCTCACGTTGATGTCGAGCCCGCGCTCCGAGAGTGCCGCGATCGTGTCCAGGTACGTCTCAACGGCGGCGACGGCCTGCTCCGACGCGGTCACCGACTCGCCCAGGACGTCGACGGTGGTTCGCAGGCCGACTCGTTTGAGCTCGGCGATGGCGGGCAACGCCTCCTCGAGTGTCTGGCCGGCGACGAAGCGGGCGACGACGGGCCTGGTCAGCGGGCTGCGGACGGCCAGGCGGGCCAGCGACCGCCGATGGGAGAGCGAGATCAGGACCGACCTCATGGCGCGGTTCGGCAGCAGGCGGACGTTCTCGGCGACGGTCATCCTTGTGCCCTTTTGGCTTCAGCTCTTCGATGGGACTCGACTGGTTCGCTTGAGGCTTCGGCGGCGTCGGCTTCGCGGGCGAATTCGGCGATCTTTGCCGCTTCGTCGCGCTGGAAGGTTTCGAGCCGGCCGCGCCGGTGGGCATCGATCGCGGCCCGGATCGCCTCGATCGGCGGCGTGCCCTGCATCCGACCCTCGGCGTCCCTGTAGATGCGGCAGCCCATCGCCACCGGCAGGTCCGGCTGAGGCACCACGTCATCGCCGTTGACCCGGATCGTCGGCGAGCCCTGGAAGTGCAGGAACTCGGCGTCCTCCGGCCCGGTCACGAAGATGAGCTGGATCGGGACTTCAATTATGCCCTTGCGAAGGTCCGCTTCGAG
>Ga0182027_10010861_pt1 | contig 12916 bp, 13 predicted proteins | sample 712E1DmetaG_FD_121300 | JGI IMG/M metagenome (GOLD analysis project Ga0182027, IMG submission 121300) | Permafrost microbial communities from Stordalen Mire, Sweden - 712E1D metaG (Illumina Assembly) | ecosystem: Environmental > Terrestrial > Soil > Wetlands > Permafrost | place: Sweden...
GAAGGTCGACAGGTATACACCAAACTTCCCACTGAATTCTTCCTCTAAAATTAAAGCAGTATCATGCGCGTGGATATTCCTTTCTTCAAAAGCCATAGCTATGATTATTTTTTCCTTAGGATAATGGCTGGCGCTCAAAGCAGCTAAAGATGGCCGCAAAACCTCCAATCCCTCATTATAAACAGGAAAGATCACTACCTGATACAATTCCCCAAAACCCAGATCCGCAGGCAGGCTTAGGCAGCGCGCTAACCAATCTTCGTTCCTCTGACGAAACAGCCGCTGGTGAGCCATCGCCAAAAGGGTGGTCAAATACACCGTGCGGATAATCCAATAGAAATCAAAAGAAATAATCACAATGGCGCTGACTACCGGATGCAAAAAAGATAGCAAAATTAATACAATAATAATGCTCCAGGATATCCCCCCGGGTATAATTTCAAGAGTGCGTTTTAGAAATGAATTTTTATTCACCGAAACCTTTCTTTTGCGCTGAGTCAACCGAACCAAAAGGTTGGGTCATCAGCTTCCCTAATAAATAAAGGTTGGCGTTTAATTCTAACTTGTACAGATTATTATAAAAATTCCCATCGGGGCTTCTTTGGCTATCACTAAAATAAAGAACATCTTCTTTATTATCGTAAAATGCCGCCATCTCCCCCCGGTTCAATTCCACCAAATTAATCGCCAAAGCCCCCTGGCGAGATTCAATAACCTGGATATTCCTATCAGTCAATACCACTAAATGATAACTATCCGAATGCCAGAAAACATCCGTGATTTTTGCTTCAGGGTAATCCAGGGAAACAAAAGCCGCCGGATAATCATAATCCATCTGGTTATCAAAGAAAATTACGCTAATTTGATGCTGATTAAAAATAAAGAGTTTCTTCCTGTCCGGGGAGACCTCCCAACCGTTAATCGGGGTAAATCTATCCGGAAGGCTAGCAATGTCTTCAAAATTGCTGGCGTCTAAATTAGATCGGTAAACCACATTCTTTTCTTGATCCAAATAATAAATTATTTTTTTTTCGGTATCAATGTGATAAGAAGCAAACTTCTCCTGATTTAACTGCTGCAAATTAGGCCGCTGTGGGAAAAGAATAACTTTATCAATCCGGCTTACCTTACCTGCCTCAACTTCCACATCAGCCCTCCAAGGATAATGTTGCGCTAATTCCAGGGCAACTTTATAGGTCCCGGGAAGCAACTCCTGCATGCTGGCCGGGCTGCGCTCAGCAATAAGTTTACCATTAAGATAAATTTTCGCTCCGGGCGGCTGAGTCTTGACAGAAATTAACCCCGTCTTTACAAATTTTAAATTGTGAGTATTAAATTTATATCCCAAAGCAAATGCTAGAATAAAAGGTAAACCCAGGAAGAACAAAGAAACACTTAAATAAAATAAAAAACTCCTTATTTTTTGGAATGTATACATTTTGCCAATTCCTTCTCTAATGCCAACAAAAATACCTTACGTTGAGTTCCAAAAATATACCCCCCGGTTTTCTGGTCGCTGTTGACTACCCGGTGACAGGGAATAATTAAAGGATACGGATTGCGTTTTAAAATCTGGCCAACTGCCCGGCAGGCACCGGGAGAACCCGCTTGCTTGGCTACCCATTTATAACTACGCACCTGGCCAAGAGGAATATTTAAAACTACCTGATAAACCTTAACCGCGAAGCTCTTCATCTGCCGATTAATGCTTTTTTACGCAATACATGATGATAGGCCAGGGCAAACCGATGTGCCTCATCGCGAATGCGGCGGATTAAATTCAAAGCCGCTCCATCTTTAGCTAAAACCACCCTCGACTTACCTGGCTGACTACTAAAAATATTCTCTTTTTCCTTAGCAATGCTCACCAGCGGAATATGTAAATTTAATGCCTGAAGAGTTGCCCGGGCGGTTAAAAGATGCCCCTTGCCTCCATCAATCAGCAATAAATCCGGCAAGGATTGTTTTTCTTTTAACAATCGAGTATAACGCCGACGCAATACTTCAGCAAGCATTTTATAATCATTGATCCCAGAGAAGCTTTTTATACGAAAACGGCGATAATTATTTTTATCCGCCTGCCCATTGTAAAAACTTACCATCGCTCCTACGGCTTGCTTACCCGAAATATTAGAAATATCAAACCCTTCGATCCGGGCCGGCAGATTCTTTAAGTTCAGGCTTCTAGCCAAGAGCACCAATTCATGCTTACGGTCAGATTCATCCGGGCGTCCGGACATTCTGGATAAAATATTAATTTGATCGCGCATTCTGCCTGCCGCTTCAAAATCCTGGGAGCTGGATTTATCCTGCATAGACTTGGTTAGTTTACGGACTAATAAATCACCTTTTCCTTCCAAAATTAAAATAATATTGTCAATAAGATGCTGATATTCCTCCTCGGAGATATTGCCGATGCAAGGAGCAGGGCAAAGATTAATCTTATGGTAAATACAACTTTGCTTGGGCAGGTTGCCGCAGGAACGATAACCAAACTCTAGCCGGATTATTTTAAGAACGCTTTTTAAAAGCCGGGTATTCGTATAGGGCCCCAGGTATCTACTATTAGCATCATCCTTCTTGCGCGTAATTTGAATCAGAGGAAATTTTTCCGGAGAAATTCTTACAAAAGGAAAACTTTTATCATCCTTAAGCGATACATTATACCGGGGGTTAAGCTCATGGATAAGTTTAAATTCCAGTAATAAAGCCATCTCCTCATTGGAAGTTAACTTAAACTCGATCTCGGCTACTTTAGCCATTAAAGCCTGAGTTCTACTGGCCAGATCCCGGCCTAGATAATTAAGCAGGCGCTTCTTTAATGAATTGGCTTTACCCACGTAAAGCACCTGCCCTAAACGGTCCCGCATCAAATAAACGCCCGGGGAATCTGGAGCCGATAAGACCTTTTCTCTTAATTTCTGGAGCTGTTCCATAAAGGTTATTTTAAGCTTTTGCGAGTCAACCAATGCATAAGCTGCGTAAGCTCAGCTACGCCAAAAATAAAGCAAAAAAAGATATAGGATAAGGCAGCAGAAAATAGTGCCCAGTAAAAATTTAACGCCCGATTAACCAAAAAACATACCCCTGACATACACAAAGCAGCTAACAAAATACGTAAGAATGATTTGAGTATTTTATGCTCCTTAAAACCACTCAGGCGCTTACTTAGGATAAAAAATAAGAATAAGAAAGAAACTACTCCTGAAATAGAAGTAGCTAAAGCCAAGCCTCCGATTTTAAGCGGAAACATTAATAAAGCATTCAAAACAATATTCATCAATAAAGCTAAACCGGCGATTTTAGTCGGAGTAACCGTATCCTTGAGGGCAAAAAAGCAAGACTGTAGTATTTTGGTGCCTCCGTAAGCAGTTAAGCCAATGCTATAGAAGAATAAAGCATTACTCGTTAATAAGCTTGACCTGGCATCAAACCTGCCTCCGCCAAAAAGATTAGCCACTAAGGGGCCGGCTAAAACCATGAATAGCGCGGTAGTGGGTAACATTACAAAAAACACTATACGCAATCCCCAGGAAAGGGTATTTTTAAGATTATCGTGATTCTCCTCAAATACCTGCGTGGAGAAAGTAGGCAGGATTGCCTGCGCTATGGCATTACTAAAAATACCGATTGGGAATTGAATAAGCCGGTAGGAAAAATAAAGCACGGCTACCCCGCCGTCTCCGACAATCGCAGCCAGGGAACCAAAAATAGAATCCACAAAATTATTTAATTGATAAATACTGGAACTAGCTAGCCGGGGCAAGATTAATTTTCTGATTTGCATTACCCCGGGATGCTTTAAATACAAAGTTAATTTCGGGCGTAATCCCTTTTTATATAAAAGAGGAACCTGGATGGCCAACTGTAAAATGCCTCCCAGTAAAACCCCGGTGGCCAACCCCATAGTGCCTTCTCCCAAAAACAGGGCGCAAGCAATCATCGCAATATTTAAAAAACAGGGCGCAAATGCCGAAACAGTGAAATTTTTGAGGGAATTAAGCACGGCCGTCGCATAAGAGGCCAAGCCAATAAGTAGGATATAGGGAAAGATAATCCGGTTTAGATTAATTGTTTCTTGCAGCTTATCCGCAGATCCGATAAAACCCGGGGCAATCAAACGCACAATTAAAGGCGAGAAAATAATCCCCAGTATAGTTATTGTACTTAAGATCACCATTAAAATATTAAGCAGAATATTAACCAGCTCCCAAAACTCTTCTTTGGAACGCTTAAGGCTATATTCACTTAAAACCGGGACAATCGCCGCATTCGCAGCGCCTTCTCCCACTATATCGCGGAAAAGATTAGGTATACGGAAAGCGATAACAAAAGCCTGGGCATGCAGATACACTCCAAATAGCCGGGCAATAATTATATCCCTAATGAAACCTAATATGCGCGAAGCAAGAGTAGCCAGGCTAATAATCGTTGCCGAACGGGCAACCGCATGATTGTGACTGCTAGAGTGATATTTGTTTATTGACATAGGGTAATAATTATGCTAATAATGTTAACCTACAAACTTAACTTACATCCGGCGCTTATCTGATTTGCGCCGGTGTTCCCTAGTGGGAAGGAGAATAAATGCCAAGACGCAGAACATCATTAAAAAGTAACCGGGTAAACAAAAGAAAACATACCCGTAACCTTAAAGTAAAAGGCCAGCTTAAAAAAACAATTAAAAAGTTTCAAGAATTACTCACTAAAGATAATGCCGGCGAAGCCAAGGCCTTCATTTCTAAAGTTTTCTCTCAACTGGATAAAGCCGCCAAGAAAAACATTATTCATCCGGCTACCGCTAACCGCAGAAAATCGCGCCTGATGCGCCGTTTAAGCAAAACTGCATAAATTTATTACCAGTTTTTCCAAAGCAAAGGCAGGCTTAAGCCTGCCTGTTTTTATTTCCAGATCACAGCTCAAAAGAAGCTTTAACTTTTTTCTGGCGCTTAAACTATGGACATCCTGTTTCTCCCAGGCATAACGTAATCCTCCCAGAATACGTTCAGGAGCCTCTCCGTTTTTAAGCAGTTGATTCAATAAACGTAAAGCAAAATCCGTCTTTCTTAGCTCAATTTGCCGATTCAAAACAAAGGTATCCGGATTAACGGTTTCCTTAAAACGCAAAAGAGTCGCCTGCAGGGCAAGGCCTCTAATAAATTCATCCTGGTAATCATACTGATCAAAATCTAAAACCAATACTAATTGTTTATGCGGTTTTTTGGAAAAGGCTAGAATATAATCCCGGGATTTCTCATCCAACGCATTTACATCTTTAATCACAATAATTCTGTTAGCGCTTTTTAGGGGAAGAGACAGAAACCGCTCCTGAATATCTTTTAAGGTTATTTCTTTGGAATATAAGGTATCCAGATTAAAATCTTGCAGTTCGGGAGGAAGGAATTCCTGTTTTATTTTCTTAAGCTGGGCTTCTTTGGCCGCGATATCCTGACCAATGAGCAAATACACTCCGCTTGAAACAACCGGTGATGAGTAGCTTTGAGCCGCATCTTTTGGTTTATTTCTAACGGGGTAAGCCATATTACCATTGTTCAACTGTATGTTCAACGACACGGCGGGCTAAATCCTCAACGGCGTTATTCACCGCAGTAGCTTCCGGCACCTTAACACTAGCGCTATTAATATTGTCAGGAGTAAAATAAGAATAATTGCCGTTAAAATTATTCTCCTGCCAAAGCAACTTATTCTCCTTGGCATCCCAAAGGCTTAAATTCACATAGATATTGATGCGGTATTCCGTAACATTTTCGGTATTGGTGGTATAACTTAAAGGATCCTTACGATACTCCACCAATTCACCTTTAAGCACTAAATCCGCGTTTGCCTCTTTAACCGGCTTTAGATTCCCGTCAAAAAGATACCGATTAATTACTTTTTTCGTGATGTCTGTCTCCAGCATTGGCCGATAGATCCGGTATTTATTCGCCGAGAAAGTTTCTTGAGTAATATCCACTTTATTCAGGAATGGAGCAACATAGATTGTATTATAATGTCCCTGCAGCATTGAACGGGTAGTATAACCGCATCCGGTTAAAGCCGTGGTAACCAAAAAACATCCAGCCGCTAGAAATAAAAACAGGTTAATTCTTTTTTTCATTTTTCTGCTCCATCATCTTTAATTTAGCCGCGGCCTTGGCTGCCCAAAGGCTCTGGGCGTAATCGTTAATTATATTATTATAATAAATTCTGGCTGAATCAAAAGCCTTTTGTTTTTCATAAAAAACTGCGATATTGTAGCTTGCTTCTGCCTCTTTTTCCCGGATCTGGCTGATATTTTTTTCCGCATCCAAAGAAAGTACTGCATCTGGATGCTCCTTAACAAAATCTTCAAATTTTTCCTTAGCTTCTTGAGCTGACCCCTGGTCATAAGCAAAACCCTTAGATAAACTTGACCGGCAGGAAGCAATTTGGAATTTAGCGGCAGCCGCCCATTCGCTATCCGGGTAACGGGAGACCACTTTATTAAATTCTTCTTCGGCTTCGTAATAACGCATTAGCCCTTTTAAAACCAGGCCTAATTTATACTGAGCTTTGGGGGCCAAGGGGCCATAAGTAGAATTTTCCACTACTTTACCAAATATCTCGATCGCCGGATTCTCAACGGGCAAAGTTACCCCCAAGGTTTTGCGCTTTTCTCCGGACATAAACCTTTCAGCAATCTTATACTCCAGTTCAATAATTTCCTGTATGCGTTCGCTAAATGGATATTTGTCTATTACCTTCTGGTAAGCCTGATAGGCTTCAAATAATTTTCCCTGCTTCTCTTCAGCCAGGCCTAAATAGTATTGGCTTTCAGCAGCCTCGGCAGACTTAGGAAAAGCCTTGAGTAGTTTATAGAACTCCCGCTTAGCATCTTCATATTTGTTATTATCAAAGTAGGACTTCGCATATACAAGCTGATCTTTAGGATTATCCTTGGGCAGATTCTTGGGATTAACCCACTTACCACTCTTGGGGGTCCAAATCCAATAGGCCTGTGCCGGCTGAAGAAAGAGGAAAGAAATTACTAATAAACTTAAAATTATTCGCTTCATAATATTATGAATTTATCATAACCGGGCAGCTTTGTCAAAGGTAAGTTTCACCTCTAGATTTAGAAGTAAATATAGGCAAAAGGGATCTTGATTAAAGACGCATTGATATTCAAAAGCAGGGTAATTAACGCCGCGGTCGGTAAGCTGAAAAGATGGGCCAGGCCCGGATAAACCAGCCCGGATAAAAGCAAAGTAAATCCGCATAAAGTGATAAGCGTGGCCAGGGGAACAATCAAAATATTAGCCAAAACAGTCACCAGATCAATAATGCGAAAATTTATAGCAATAATTGCCAATGTGCCCAACCAAGCAGAGAAAGAAACCAAACAACCCTCCCCGATAAATTTCAATATCTGGATTCTGCAGGACTCTAAGTGCATTAGAGCATTTAATTTAGGATAAAAATACACGATAGCCAATACACTAATAAAAGAAAGTTGGAAACCAATATCGAAAAGCTGCTGCGGATTAATCACCAGGATAAATAATGCCGCACTAGCCAGGGAATTATAAATATCCGGCTCCCTTTTCAAAAAATACGCTACCAAAAAAACTAACCCCATAATCGTAGCGCGGATAACCGGATTAGTTGCTCCGGTTATTAAGCAATACATAAACAGGCAAACCGCTGTCAGAATGATACGCCCCTTACGCGGAAAACGCAGGATCTTAAGCAGCAAATTAATGATAAAAGCCACGATACCGACGTTAAAACCGCTGACAACTAAGATGTGTACAGTGCCAGATTTGATCATCGAATTATTCACCAGCCAGGGGATACTGCGCTTTTGGCCTAAAACCATGGCCGAAAGTATGCTCGCCGGCAAAGCCGGCAGGTATTGATTAATAATCCCCTCCAAATAAGAACACAGGCCAAGGCAGCTTCTGATTAATTTTATACCGCTAAATCCGCCTAATTTAATAATCTGCCGGAAATCTTGGATCGGCATAATTAAATAAATACCCTGGCGTGCCAAAAAATTCTGATAGTTACGGCTGGCGCGATTAAAACTATGTGGCCGGCATAATTTTCCGATAAGCATTAAATTCTCCCCATAATTTAATGCTTGGTTAAAATCCATTTTAACCAGCAGTTCTCCGCAACATTTATATTTTAAGCTATCGATTTGAAGTTCCTGGGCCCTGAAAGTAAACCAATAGCGGTTATTCTTAAATTCCGGCACACTAGTGATAAATCCACTCACGTTATAAATTAAATCAGATTTATAAACAACCAGGTTACGGATATGATTTCTGGGTAATCTATAGGAATTTTTCAGGTTTAAATATCCGGAAAACAGCGCTAACAAAAACGCCAAAATCCAAAATAGATATATTCTTCTTTGGCCCAATATGCTGATTAGGACAAAAACAATAATGGCGACTATCGCCATTATCCAAAAATCAAAGGGGATTAAATCCGCAAGAATAATTCCCAGGATATAAAAAATGGCTAAGACCGCCAACAGCCTTTTCATTCAACAAAAAAAATTTCTTTTAGTTTTTCAAAACGCTGCTTACCAATGCCTTTAACACTTTTTAACTCTTCCAAGCTGTCAAACTCTTTGTGAAAATCCCGAAATTCTATAATCCTACGGGCTAATTGCCAAGGAACAGCCTTAACCTTAGCCAACTCTTCTAAATTTACCTGATTAAGGTTTAATTTGGCTAAATGAATCCGCGGATAAACTACCCCGGAAAATTGACAATTAGCCTTAATTAAACTACTTAAAATGACTCCGCAAAACGCTAAACCTAAAAGAAATAGAGTAACCCTTCTTTCTTCGGGGGTAAAATTAAACATACTTTAACTCCTCACTTCAATAGACGTGGGAAGCAAGTAAATCTAACTAAAAAAGAATAGATTATTCAGCTGTAAGCTATAAGCTGTAAGCTGTATAAGGAGAGAATGCCTAACTTGAGCAAATCGTCAACTTTTGGCAAGTTTTCTAAATTGTAATCACGGATTATTTAGTGTATACTTAATTTATGCCCAAAAAGATTCTGGTGATTGACGATGACTATAATATCGCCAAAAAGAGCAAAGAAGAGTTGCTTAAGGCCGGCTATACAGTAGTTATTGCTTATAGCGCTAAAGAGGGAATGGAGAAGTTAAAAGCGGAAAATCCGGATTGTATACTCTTGGATCTAGTTCTGCCGGATGAAAGCGGATTCAAAGTTGCTCAAGATATCAAAGGCCTGCCTGAGTTTATGAATATTCCGATTATCGCTACATCCCTCAAACACGAAGAAGTCGACAAACATATTGCCGCTAAAAGCGGGATTACCGTCTATGTCGAAAAGCCCATAGATTACGCCAGGTTACTTTTTGATATTAATGATGTTCTGGGGCGCAAAACAGCCTAGAGTACAATATTCACCAACTTGAGCGCAACAACGATGAATTTCTTTGGGGTTTTCCCCTCTAACCAGGGAATTACTTTCTGATCTGCCAAGACTAATTCTTTAAGCTTATCCTCGGAGATATCGCGGGCAACCTCAATTTTACTGCGCAGCTTTCCGTTAATCTGAATCACCAGCTCCACATTTTCTTCAACTAATAACTTAGAATCATATTTTGGCCAAGCGCACGTAAAAATACTTTCCTTATTCCCCAGAATCTGCCAAAGCTCTTCGGCAAAATGCGGGGCAATCGGACTAAGCATAATTACTAAATCCGAAAATACCTTACGGTCAGCGCCTGACTGATAGATGGCATTCGTTAATTCCATTAGACTGGCAATGGCAGTATTAAATTTAAACTCACTAAAATCCGAACTTACCTTTTTTATCGTTCTATGCAAATTTTTTAATACTTCCTTGCTGGCATTATCCACTAAACTATCCTGAATTCTCCAAACGCGGTTCAAAAACCTAAAAGCCCCCTCTAATCCGCGTTCATCCCACTCTAGCTCGGTTTCCGGAGGAGCAGCAAAAAGAATAAACAAACGCAAAGCATCGGCGCCATAATTTTTAATCATTGAGTCCGGATCCACAATATTACCCCGGGATTTTGACATCACTTCGCCGTCTTTTAAAACCATGCCTTGGGTAAGCAGGCGGTCAAACGGCTCATTAAAATCTATCATCTTAAGATCTTGAAAAAACTTGGTAAAAAATCTCGAATATAACAAATGCAAAATTGCATGCTCGATTCCCCCGATATACTGATCCACGACCATCCAATATTTCGCTTCTTGCAGATCAAAAGGCGCTGCCTCAAATTTGGGAGAACAAAATCTCAAAAAATACCAGGAGGAATCAAAAAAAGTAGCCATGGTATCAGTTTCCCGCCTAGCTTTTCCGGCGCACTTAGGACAAGCCACTTCGACAAACTCTTTAACTTTAGCCAGTGGGCTTCCGCCTTCTCCGGTAAAAGGCGCCTCTAAAGGTAATTTTACGGGCAGGTCTTTTTCCGCTACCGGAAGAACTCCACACCTAGAACAATAAATTATGGGAATCGGCGTACCCCAATAACGCTGTCGAGAAATTAACCAATCACGCAAGCGCCAATGCGTTTGTATTTTACCGATACCCTTATTCTCCATCCAAGCCGCAATCTTTTCTTTTGCTTCCAAATTATTTAAACCATTAAATTCTCCGGAATTAACCTGAACGCCTGAGCCCTCATAAGCTTCTTTTAATTCTTCTGCTGTTTTTATAGATCCGTCTTTGGGCATAATTACCAAACGTAGCGGCAATTTATGCTCTTTTGCAAAAAGAAAATCTCTTTGGTCGTGGGTAGGCACCGCCATAATCGCACCAGTGCCGTATTCCATCAATACATAATCCGCAACCCAAATCGGCACCTCTTGATTATTTACCGGATTGACCGCAAAACTCCCCGTAAACACCCCTTCTTTCTTAACCTCAGAAGATGCCCGCACTGACTTACTTTCTTTAGCGACCTTATCAGCAAAACGCAAAACCTCTTTTTCTTGCGGCTTAGCTTTAATCAACTCTTTTACTAAAGGATGCTCCGGAGCCAAAACAATATAAGTCGCCCCAAAAATTGTATCTACCCGGGTAGTAAATACCGGTATAATTTTATCGCTGTTTTTAATACGGAAATAAATATCCACGCCGTTGCTTTTACCAATCCAATTATCCTGCATAGCCAAAACCCGCTGCGGCCAATGTTTTAATTGCCCCAAATCTTCCAGCAATCTTTCCTTATACTCGGTGATCTTTAAATACCACTGCTCTAGATCTTTTTGTTCGACTTTTGTATGGCACCTCCAACAACCTCCCTCTACCACCTCTTCATTAGCTAAAGTAGTCTGGCAACTAGAGCACCAGTTAACGCTGGAAGCCTTTTTATAAGCCAAACCCCGTTCAAACATCTTCAAAAATATCCACTGATTCCACTTGTAATAATCACTATCGCAGGTAGAAATTTCCCGCTCCCAATCATAGGAAAAACCCATTCTCTTTAACTCTGTTTCCATTTCCTTAATACATTTATGCGTCCAAGTATCCGGCTTAGTTTTATTTTTAATCGCCGCATTTTCTGCGGGCTGGCCAAAAGCATCAAACCCCATCGGATGCATTACATTATACCCCTCCAGAGTCTTAAAGCGTCCGGCAACATCCCCAATAGTATAATTACGCACATGGCCCATGTGGATTTTCCCGGAAGGATAGGGAAACATTTCCAGCAAATAATATTTTTTCTTGGCCGGGTCAGCTTGCGCACTAAAAGCTTGGCTAGACAGCCACTTTTTCTGCCATTTTTCTTCTATTTCTTTAAAATTATAATGCATGCCTAGTCCTTGCGTAATTTTCTTACTAAAGCCAAATTTTCCTGGTCGCTATTCGGGGTACTCTTGGGCGTCTCTAAAATCATCGGAATATTCTTTAGCTTAGGGTGATTAATAATTCTCTTCATCCCGGCCAGGCCAATGTGGCCGCGGCCAATATGATCATGCCGATCATGATGGCAACCCAAGTCTCCGGCGGCATCATTAAGATGGATTAACTTAACCAGCTTAATCCCCGCCATTTCCTGGATTTCATCAACCATTTTTTCCAGACCTTCCTTAGTCGACAAATTATAGCCGGCTAAATAAGCATGCGCAGTATCTAGGCATAAACCTACGCGCGACTTATCTTTTAATCCCTTTAAAATTTTATGCTGATGGTAAAACCGGTACCCCAACCAGGATCCGGCACCGGAAGTATTCTCTAGCAATATGCCCACTTTAGAACCTTGGGTTTTATCTAATATTTTATTTAATGCCTCCACCAACCTTTTAATTCCGGCATCTTCGGAGGTCTCTTTATGGCTACCCATATGCGTAACGATAAAATCAGCACCTAACTTCTCCGCTTCCTGAATGTCTTCGATATAAGCCTGAATAGAACCATTATACAACCGCGGATCAGGAGAAGCCAGGTTAATCAGGTAAGAAATGTGGATAAAAACCGGGTTGATCTTAAATTTTTTGCGCCGGAGAATAAACTCACGGATATCTTCGGGAGCAAGCTGCGCTCCGTTACGCCAGGACTGCGGGCTGCGGCTAAATATCTGCATCGTATCGCAACCTAAGCTTTTGGCAATATCCAGCGTTTGATAAATTTTACCCGCCCCGGAAACATGTACACCTAAAACCATATTCTTTAAAATTATATTCCTTAAGAAATAATGTTATCGACTGCAAAAACGCCTAATTTTATATTATCATGATTTGCAAAGGGGTCAAGGTTATAGTTGACAATACTTTTTGGGAATGATATATTTAAAGCACTAATTTAAGTTAATTTTGGGGCTGTAGCTCAGCTGGGAGAGCACTTGCATGGCATGCAAGGGGTCAGGAGTTCGATCCTCCTCAGCTCCACTTAAAATTTTCCGACAAGGAAAA
>Ga0182027_10010862_pt1 | contig 12915 bp, 7 predicted proteins | sample 712E1DmetaG_FD_121300 | JGI IMG/M metagenome (GOLD analysis project Ga0182027, IMG submission 121300) | Permafrost microbial communities from Stordalen Mire, Sweden - 712E1D metaG (Illumina Assembly) | ecosystem: Environmental > Terrestrial > Soil > Wetlands > Permafrost | place: Sweden...
ATATACCCATTGCCTATTAACAGCTTGATGCCCTGGCGGTCGATGTCGTGAGGTGCGAGAAGATTTGTTTCGGTGATATTCCAGTCCATGAAAAGTCCTTGATCTATTTTTTTTATCTTGCGTGAGCATCCAATTTGCATCATAAAATTGGCATATATGAAAAATTGCGACGTAAAAAAAATATTGATTAAATTTTTACTGATATTCCTCTTTGATCCAGTTTGTAAAGCTTCCCAAAAATCTTCAACTGAACAACTGGTCCTTCAATCACTTGAATCGACACTTTACTTTTGTCTACTTCCACTTTTATGACTGAACCGCGATAAACGATTTGAAAGCGATAACTTTTCCATTGCAGAGGAATGGACGGGCTTATTGATAAAACTTCACCATCAGACCGCATTCCTCCAAAGCCGTAAACGATATTCATCCAGGCGGCGGCGATTGATGTAGTATGAATTCCTTCAGCGGAATTACGGTTGTAGTTGTCGAGATCAATGCGGGTGGCAAAACGGAAGAAATCAAAGGCTTCCTGATAGCGACCCAACTCCTCGGCAAGGATCGAATGGACCGATGGGGAAAGAGAGGATTCATGGATGCAACGCGGTTCATAATAGAGGTAATTGACAAGTTTTTCAGCCTGAGAAAAAGATTGGTTGTACAAGAACATGAACATCAACACGTCCGGCTGTTTGATCATGTCATTACGATAGATGCGATCGTATGACCAATGAGAGTAGAGAGGAAAATCCTCCATCGGAATAGAGTCAACGTCAATATGCGGAAGATTAAAGAATCCTTCGTGTTGTTCATAAAGGCCTGTTTGCGGATCATAGGGGATATACATTTCCTCGGCCATATGACACCATTCGGAAATTTCTGAAGGTGAACATCCCACAGCAGATAGATCGGCACCCTCCAAAACTTGTAGTGTATATTCAAACGTTCTCTTGGCCATATAGTTGGTGTAAGCATTATTGTTGACCATCATTTGGAACTCGTCTGGTCCCATGACCGCATAGAAACCAAACTTTCCTTTGGCTGACCACTGGCCGCGACTGGCCAGAAATCGACAAATCTGTACCAGTAATTCAATGCCCTTCGAGCGGAGAAAGTCAGTATCGCCGGTGATTATTACATAGTGCCAGATGGCATAAGCAACTGCCGTAGTGGTTTGAAATTGAAGGCTGGCGTGCTGCCAAAGCGTACAACTTTCTGTTCCATCGGAAGTAGCCACCGGGAAACAAGCCCCGGCACAATCCAGGTCTTTAGCGCGGGTCATCGCCTGTGGGAGGGTTTTATAGCGAAACTCAATTAATGATTTTGCAGCTTCAGGATTACTGAATAGATAGAATGGTAAACAATATGTTTCAGTATCCCAAAAAGCGTTCCCGTTGTAAGCTTCGCCGGTAAGGCCTTTTGCTCCGATATTCGCGCCAGGTACAACACCCCGATAAGTTTGTTGCATCTGGAAAATACAAAAACGGATTCCCTGTTGATTTTCTGGATCCCCTTCGATGGTGATATCAGATTTTGCCCAAAAAGCGGCCCAATAAACTTTATTAGCTTCCAGAACCTCAGCGTAATGCTGATCTGTGGTTTGTAAAAGTGTCATACCCTTTTCCCAGGCTTTCTCCAATGATTGCTGGGGATTGCGGTCGGATTGGAGAATGACGGTTTTTTCGATGACTGATTCTTGATTATTTTGAACATCTACTTCAAAATGAATGGCGGTAAACTTTTCATCTTCGAGAGCGGAGATGGGCGTACTACCTTTTACTTTCATGCCGGCAAATAAACGCTGATGAATAGATTGGCTGATGCCTAGGAGCATTCCAGGTGCTCTACGCGGGCAATTCCAGAAATTTTGTCCGTACATTCGATGTGGTACAGAAAAATCCAAGCCTGATGTTAAATTCACTTTGCCTGAGAAATTCAAAGGTGTCAGCCGGATTTGTTGACAGGCCAATTCTTTGTGTTCCATACTGAGTAGGCGTAAAAAAACTAGCCTAAGTTTTTTTCCGGATGCCGTTTCCCAGACAAATTCTCGCTTGTATTCACCGGAACGAAAATCAAGTTCGCGAGAAAAACTCGTAAATTTACTCTTTGCCAGGTCAAGTGTTTCACCATCCAATTCAATGCGGGTATATAACCAATTGACTGTATTGACCATAAAGGCCAACCGGTTGGAGATTCCTTTGTATGATGTGCTTTCAGTAAACTTTTCTTCATAGATCCCGTTCAGGTAAACGCCGATCAGTTGATTTCCGGAATACCCTTCTTCAAAATAACCACGAACCCCCTGATGCTCGTTTGCCAACGAAAAGAGAGATTCAGAGACTTCGCTGTGATCGGGGTGAAAACCATCCTCTATGATTTTCCATGGGTGAATCAATAAATATTGATCGGCTATTTTTGCCATGAGCTTTATCCTAAAAGCAACAAATATGTACAAAAAAATAAAAATTCCACTAATCAGGAGCAAAAAGTTCTTGATTAATTTGCAACAAAAAATAATTATTACTTAATTCACCGATAAAACTGTTGAACGTTCAACCAATATCTTAAAAAAAGAGAGGATTATGCACTCCCTCTTTCGACCAGGTTAACTGGCAGAACTAATCTGCTTCCCAAAGAACTGGTTTTGTTCAAGATTTTTAAGAGTGTTTTTGTAGCCGTTTCTCCTTTTTCAAATATATTTTGGTCAATCGTAGTTAATTCGGGGAAGACCTGTTGGCCGACATAAATATTATCGAATCCAACCAAACCAAATTCTTCACCGACTCGAATCCCCTTCTTGAGCAATCCATGCAGGATCCCAATGGCCACCATGTCCTCAGAACAAAAAACGGCGTCAAAACCCTGGTCAATCAATAATTCGGCATATTGTAAGCCAGCTTCGAAGGGCGTTCCTGCTTTGTCAAAAACGGCTTCTTTTAATTTGACTTCCTTAAGGGCACGTTTATATCCTTGATAACGTTTTTGCATCAACGGACCGTGTAAATCCACTGCGCATAAGGCGATGTTCCTATACCCTTTCGAAATAAGATACTGTGTAGCCAAATACCCGCCAGTGGTATCATCCGAGTTGACATATGAAAAATTTGGGTCACTCCCTACCGAATAATTATCAATAAGCACAACCGGGACTGACTTTGATTTCAAGACCTGAATAAAGGTCGGATCGAATTCACCAACAGCCAGAATGCCATCGACGTTGCGTGTATCGATCCAATCACTTACCTGGACAAGTTTTTCTTTATACTGTACGGGAAAGATGATCAGATCGTAATAAGCCTCATTACGTAAAACTGAATAAACGCTGTCCATGATGATGTTGTAGAAAGGACTCGTGGTCAGTGTGTTCGTGTCGACGTATGACGGAAAAACCATGCCAATCAATCGTGATTGATTAGTAATTAGAGACCGGGCAGCAAGATTCGGTTTGTAGCCGAGGTTTTTTGCCGCCGCTATGACAGCCAGTCGGGTTTTTTCGGAGTATTTGTCTTTGCCACCAAACACATTGGATACGGTGGTACGCGAAACGCCTGCTTCTCTGGCTACATCAACAATGGTAACACTCATATACTTTTTTCCTCAGTTGAACGTTCAACTCAATTCTCCAAGAAAACAAGAAATTTGTCAAGGCGTTGGTTGTTTACTCAACCGTTCGTGAGCATATTCCCTCGCCATATCAAGCATCTGAAAGCGAGACTCACCATTTGGTCCGACATGTTGCTCGAGAAGTGAGTGATTAACAAGCATAACTAATTTAGGTTGAAGATCAATTCCTGGAAAAAGTGATTGAGCTTCTTCTGGCGTAAAGGTACTTTCTAAACTGGATAATCGGTCGAAAAGTACCTGAACATCGGGCGGAAGCAGGTCAAAACTCCAATCAAATACAGCTCGGAGAGTTTGTTGTTGTGGAGGCATGCACTTTACATTCTGATCGAAGAAGCTCAACAAATTGTTTTGTAGACGGGACAGCATTGCGCGAGGCGATAAATATTTGATCTGGTAAGCAGCCAGTTCAATTGCTAGAGGTAGCCCTTCGAGTCGTTGGCAAAGTTCCGTGATTTCTTCGATATTCTCGTTATTGAGCGAAAAATTAGGAGAAATGGTTTGGGCGCGTTGTACGAATAAAGAAACAGCCGGAGATTGGGCCCATAGTTGTTGATCTTTGATTATGTCAATACTTGTAATGGCCAGGGGTGGGACGACAAATTCGTGTTCGCCGTAAATATTTAAAGAGGAACGACTGGTAACGATTACTTTTAATTGGGGTAAACCGGTTAATAATTCGGTTACCAGGGATCGAGCAGGATATATTTGTTCAAAGTTATCCAGAATTAGTAGAAAATCGTGATCACGAAGGGTGGATTTTATTGTAGCTATATTTCCATTGAGAATTCCTAGGGCGTTAGCAATATAAGTTCCGACTCGAGATGGGTCCCGCAAGGCAGAAAGATCTACAAAACAAGCGTCATACTCCATTTTTCGGGCGACCTCAATACTCAATCTGGTTTTGCCTATTCCACCTGGGCCGAGCAGGGTCAACAAGCGCACTTCTTCATGTGAAAAAAGACGCAAGAGGGTGTTCAGAGTTGCTTCGACCCCAACCAGATTGGTCAATGGTGCAGGTAGATTACTTCTAAAAGAAGTGTAAGAGGTTGGTTTAGGGGTGGATTGGACTTCCCATTGATTGAGTGATTGGAAGATAGCCGTGACCAGTTCACGTAATTGATAAAAATAAGTCGCACGACTGATGTTCAAACGATCAGCATAGACATCAGCTACCGCTTCCGGGTTGGAAAGAACAACGTCCAAGATGCGTCGGTGACTGGGAGGGAAGGGATAATCATGCAAATAAACCTGGATCGCTTTCAATCCGCCATGCTCTCCAATCCAGGATTGATATGGTTCTTGTTGTATTAAACGAACAGGGAAACGAGGGAAATGCAACAGCGCCTTAACATGTTCCTCATCCCATGGGCCAGTAACAGTTTCGTGGCGATTTAGCATTGGTTCCATACAACAAATATTATCACATTTTTGTTGAACGTTCAACTATATTTAGACTATCTTTAGACCAAACTCTTTTTCAATGTGTCTATACTCAAATTAGATAAAGCGTCGAAGGTGATATGCTGGACTGTAGACACTTTTTCTATACAACAATTTTGATCCATATTAACAAAGGAGAAGAAAAGCAGCATGAAAACTAAATCGTTCGCACTAGTGTTAAATTTGGTTCTGCTTTCTGCGTTGATCCTTAGCGCATGCAGTGCCACGCCTACTCCAACTGCTACCACGGCACCAGCAGCAACTGCCGTTCCGGCAGCAACGACTGCACCGGCAGCTACGACAGCACCAGCCGCAACTGTGGCACCGACGACAGCTGCAGCTGGCCTTCCAGCTATCATTAGTTTCCCGAAACAAATAGCTGGTGGCAAACCGGTATCAATCACAGTAGTTCAGAAGCCTGCTGATTCGAACCCAACAGGTGTAGCTGCATGGTATTTACAGGTCGCACGCTTCGAAAAAATGTACCCGAATGTGACCATCACTGGAACCGATTATGCCTATGATCCTGCTTCCTTTGCTGCCCTTGTTGCAGGCAATCAAGTCCCGACCTTGTTTGAGGTCTACCTGACTGACCCAAGCCAGATGATTGATCAGGGTATTGCTACTGACCTGACCAGCTTCATCAAAGATCAAAAACTTGATTCTGTTTTCAACCCCAGTATTTTGAATATTGCTGAAAAAGACGGGAAGTACTATGGTATTCCTCGTTTTGCCTATGCTATGGGCTTAGCCTATAATATCAAAATGCTTAAGGCTGCTGGTTTTGATTCTGCCCCCACAACCTGGGATCAACTCGCCACTATGGCTCAGAAACTGACCGATCGCAATGCTGGTGTGGCCGGCTTTAGCTTCATTACCGATGGTACCGGAGCCGCAGGCTGGCACTTAACCACACTGGCTTACAATTTTGGTCTCAAGAATGACCAGATTGTTACTCAGTCAGGTTCTAAATACACTGAAAATTTTGCTACTGGCCCATTACTGGACACTCTGAATTATATTCATGACCTGCGCTGGAAATATGATGTACTGCCCCTCGAGAACCTCGCCTGGGATACCAACGGCGCAGCTTTAGCAAATGGCACGGCTGCCATGGTCGTTATGGCTGGTGATCAGTTTACCTGGCTACGCCAGACTTATCCGGATGCCCCAATTGCCGATTTTGGTTTTGCTCCATTACCTGCTGGTGGCACTGATGGAAAGGGTGTTTCTTTGGTCGGTGGTAACATTGCCATGGTGAGCTCCAAAGCCACCCCCGATCAGGTCGAAGCTGCGGTTTACTGGCGCTTATTTACACAATTCGACCCGAATGAAATCATCTCCAATTACATCGCCGGCCAATCTGACACAACCGTTGTAGTGGGTGCACCTGAACTTCCATTATATGTTGGCGATTATGAAACAGCAACGGAAGCGCTCGAAGCGAAATATGCTAACCTTCCTATCGCGAACTACAAATCATTCATGGATGCAATCTCTTCGGGTAAAGTTGGTTTGCAGGCTGAACCGCTCGTGAAGGGTCAAGATTTCTATACCGCTGTAGCCACTGTTCTCAGTTCTGTGGTCACTGATCAGACGGCGGATCCCGCTGCCTTATTAAAGACAGCTGCTGATACATTCCAGACCAACGTTCTGGATCAGATCAAGTAATTTCCAAGATATAAAAAACGAACAGGTGGCATTGAATAAATGCCACCCGTTTGTTTCAAGGATCAGATTGAATTTATAATAACTTTGGTAAGGTTTTCTTAATTAGTACGATTTCGGTCACCGATTATTTCTAGTAAAAGAGAGTGACCTTTTATTTTGAATTATTCCATCTCGCAATTATTTGATTCCTTCATTTAGAACATAGACACCAGGCACACATTTCGTATCCATTCTAAGGAGCCGAATATATGATGAACCAGGCTGAAATAGCGCTCAATCCAACCCCCCAGGTAAAAAGATCAATTTCTTTTTTTCTTAAACAAGTTTCATCGTATCTTTATTTTTTGCCAGTATTGGTCATTTTTGGTTTCATGACTTTTGGCCCTTTAATCACAACAGTAATTTATTCCTTCCAGCAGGTTAACCTTGGTAAACCTTCAGTATGGGTTGGTATTCATAATTACGTGCGTATGTTTGGTAATCCGGTGTTTTATACTGCCTGGGAAAACATTCTCGAGTTTATGTTATTGAGTCTAGTTATGGGATTTATGGTGCCGGTGGTTCTGGCATTGATGGTAAACGAGATGCGTGCATTGGGGAAATTTTTCCAAACGATTGTATATCTTCCATCACTGATACCTATTGCTGTCGCTCTACTGGTTTGGAGACAAATTTATTCACCAGATGCCGGTGTTCTTAACAGCCTTTTGAAAGCAGTCGGGTTACATGGTCAACTCTGGTTGCAAAACGCAGCTTTGGTCAAACCATCCCTTGTGGTAGTTATGACCTGGTTGGGTGCAGGCGGATCTGTCTTGATTTATCTTTCTGCTTTGCAAGAAATTCCGACTGAAATCTATGAAGCTGCCGAATTGGATGGCTTTTCACCGTGGCAACGTATCTGGTACATCACCCTACCTTTGCTCAGTCCACGGATGCAGATCATGCTGATATTGCAAATTGTCACCGTTGGACAGGTTTTTACAGAACCATATATTCTTACTTCAGGAGGGCCAGGAAATGCTTCCATTACCCCTGTCCTTGCCCTTTATAACACGGCATTCCAGAATAGCGATTTTGGCCTGGCTTCAGCCTGGAGTGTTTCGCTCCTTGTCGCCCTTTCATTATTTTCTGTAGTTTATCTCTGGCTCTCTTTTCGCCGGGAAAAATATGTTTAATCAAAAGAATAGGAGAAGCCAATGAATACTACTCGTGGTATTATGTCGAACATCGAGGCTCGTTCACCTAAAGGTCGATTGATACTGGGCCTGTTTCTGGTGATTTTGATCCTGACCAGTATCATTGTCATTTTTCCTTTCTTTTTTTCTTTTACAGCAGGATTGAAAAACAGTGTCGATATCTCCAAGCCAGGGCTGAACTTATGGCCTGCCAAGCCAATCTGGCAAAACTATATCGATGCCTGGAATCGATTCAAAATGGTGACGATGTTTGGCAATACCTTCATCGTTGCTGGCGGTGGAGTAATTGCTCAATTGATCGTTTCTACGCTTGCGGCATACTTTCTTTCCCGACTCAAACCAATTGGCGTAAAACTGATGATGGCCTTGGTCCTTGTCGCCATGACCGTGCCGCGGATAGCCTACCTTATCCCGCTGTACATTAACCTGGCAAGTCTGCCAATTTTTCATATCAGTTTGATCAATACCTTTTGGGGATTGTGGCTCCCTTATGCGGTTAATCCATTCATGATATTGGTTTTGAAGAGTGCTTTCGATAATATTCCACGAGAATTATATGATGCTGCTCAGGTGGATGGAGCGTCGACTTTTCGTCTATTTTTCCAATTTACTATTCCCCTATCGACATCGATCATGTTGGTGCTGGGTTTGCTTTCTTTTATCAGCCTCTGGGGTGATTTTTTACTGCCTCTCCTAGTCTTACGAGATCCCACCATGCAAACGATTTCTGTTCGTTTATATAACCTGACTCGTAACTATCCGATTAATTTGCATATGGCCGGTTCATTTATAGCCATGTTGCCTCCTTTGATTGCAGCCATCTTTTTACAACGTTATATGAAAGGTGGGTTGACTTTCTAGTGGTTTATTCCAGGATATCCAAAGTATCCGCATTTTTTCTCTCCATATTGTTTGTTGCAGGATGTACGGTTAGTCCCAACACCGGTTCAGGCACGAAGGTGAACACTGATACTGCTGAACCGGTGTCGACTGATCAAGCTACAGTCACACTTGCGGAGCTTCCTACAATGATTTATACGCCGTTGCCCGGATTGGTTGTTCGGATAAAAAATGAAGCGACCAGTCAATACATCGTTGATAATCAAGGTCAGGCAGAATTAGGTAGCTCGCCCGAAACAGATAAATCTTCACAGTGGTTGATAGAAGATTATCAAGGCAGTAAACGGATTCAAAATGTTGCGAGTGGTAATTATTTGGCCATTGAACATTTAAAGGGTTTTGTGGAAGTGATTCAAATCCAACCAGATTGGATGAGCCCTAGATGGACATTTGAAACGAATTCTGATAATACTGCCATGGTGATAGGAAATGTTTGGCATAATTGGCAAGTATTATATGCAAATGACAGTACACTTGGATACGATCGCGTGGATACTTCAAAAGAGAATGCTCAATGGGTGCTTCAACCAATTGGAGGAGGGTCGTTCCTCCCGCCGACACCAACCTCAATTTCTGTTCTTCCCACAGCGTCTGAGCCTGCGGGGACGAGGGGAGCGAATGTTCCATGGGTGGAATATGAAGCTGAAGCTGGAAAAACCAATGGGGAAATTCTTCAGCCGGATCGCACATTTGGCACATTCGCTTCAGAATCCTCAGGTCGTAGTGCGGTCAAGTTGACAGCCAAAGGGCAGTATGTTCAATTCTCCACTTCGCAGCAGGCGAATTCTGTCGTTGTGCGTTTTATCATTCCAGATTCCGAAGACGGGACTGGACAAGATGCGACCTTGAGTTTGTATATTAACGGGGTATTTCGGCAGAAACTTCAAATGACATCGAAGTACTCCTGGTCGTATGGTGGAGAAGAGTATACATTCAATACACCAGGTGCAGGGGGTGCTCATCATTTTTACGATGAAACTCGAGCATTGGTGGGTGATATCCCTGCAGGGGCTACAGTTAAGTTGCAAAAAGATGCGGATGACGTCGCTGATTATTATGTAATTGACCTGGTAGACCTGGAACAAGTTGCTCCACCCAAGACAAAACCCGATGGATATATTTCCATCACTGATTTTGGTGCGGTACCCAATGATGGCAAAGAGGATGGTGATGCAATCCGTCAAGCGATTCTTAAGGCCCATGCTGAAAATACGGGTGTCTGGATTCCGGAGGGTACCTTCGAGAGCGAAACCGCGCCTTTTGAGGTGAGTGATGTAATCATACAGGGGGCAGGAATGTGGTATACCACCATTCACGGAAAATTTGCCCGCTTCAATTGCACGGGAAACAACTGTCGTTTCGCTGATTTTTCGATCCTAGGTGAAACTGTTTTGCGCGATGACCAATCGTCGGAGAATGGTTTTAATGGGGGGGCGGGTACCGGATCACGCTTGGAGAACATTTGGGTTGAGCATACTAAGGTTGGTTACTGGGTCGGCCCGGGGAGTACGGATGGTCTGGTCATCATCAACAGTCGCTTCCGTGATTTATATGCCGATGGAGTCAATTTCTGCAATGGCACGAGTAACTCGATCATAGAGAATACCCATTTTCGCAACACCGGCGATGATGCGATGGCTTCCTGGTCACCTCAAGGTAGCGGGGTAAACACAAATAATGTCTTCCGATTTAACACTGTTCAGGTTCCATGGCGTGCCAACTGCATCGCCATCTACGGCGGGGTCGACAATAAAATTGAAGATAATCTGTGCTCTGACGTTGTCACTTATCCCGGTATTTTGATCGCCCAACAATTTAATTCAAATCCGTTTGGAGGGACGACTCTGGTTGAGCGAAATTCATTGATCCGCGCGGGTGGACCGATGTTTCATAACCAGCACGGTGCGTTGAAAATTTGGGCTGATCAGGGCGATATTAGTGGGATAGTTGTAAAAGATTTGCTAATTGATGACGCCACATTTACTGGGATCGAAATTGAAGGCAGCCATGCAATCACTGATTCAAGTTTTACAGGAATTGAAATACATAATCCTGGAACAAATGGAATATTTCTTCATTCTGATATCTCCGGTGAAGTGACTTTTTCAAATGTGATAGTTACCAACCCTGGAAAAGTTGCCCTCCTGAATAATGCACCAAAGCTAAAATTCAAGTTGGATTTAGGAGAGGGCAATAGCGGTTGGTAAGGTCATCGTTATTAAGGATCTCCATCTAGAAACTCTCTTTTCACGCGCTTACATCTTCAGCGGGTCTCCATGCAGTGGAAAAAATATAGTTGCGAAAATGCTCTGTGATTAATATCCACTTTACTATTTCAAATTAATTGGGTGACCATGATCAGGAGCATTCTCATTAAGTAACATGTATTCTCAGATTGCCGTCCATTTCGAATTAATTGCAAATAGTTAAAAGGTTTCAATTTGGAAGCGACAAAAATTCATCGAAGTCAATTGAAGGGGAAAAATCCATTACAAACATTATGGATTTATTTTGAATCTGACCGCCTGCATTTGTTAGGCGCTGCTGGCGTATTTATTGTGAAACATAGTCCGATATGGCTGATGCCTTTGCTTACAGCGAATTTAATTGATGTAGTCGTACAGCATCAACCTATTTCAGGATTATGGTGGAATGCGTTCATCCTCGTAATTCTTCTTCTCCAAAATATCCCGTTGCACATAGTTTATATGCGGCAGCTGAGTATTGCCTTACGTCGCATGGAAACTCGATTGCGTTATGCTCTGTCGTTGCAATTTCAACGTCTTTCGATTGGATATTACACACGAGCCAGTGCAGGGGTTTTGCAAACAAAGGTCATACGCGATGTGGAAGCGATTGTTGACATGGTGCGTCAACTTTTTGATGGGGCTCTGGCTGCTATTTGCAATATGCTGGGTGCCTTGGTGATCACCGCTATCCGTGTGCCTGAATTCCTGCCTTTTTTTCTGGTGATGGTGCCTATTTCGGCAGTTCTTGTGCAAACGATGCGGCGAAAATTGACAGTTCGCAATACACAATTTCGAACTGAAATAGAGCGTATGTCTGCCAGGGTAACTGAAATGACGCACCTGATTCCGATCACCCGAGCCCACGGATTGGAGCGAAACGAATTGGCTCATATGGAAAATACCTTGACCGATGTTCGCAAAGCGGGTTTGGAGCTTGACTTTACAAATGCGATATTTGGTTCCCTTTCCTGGGTACTTTACAATATTTTCAATGTGGTTTGTCTGGTTGCAGCAGTTTGGTTGGCCTACTATAAAGTCTTCCCAATCACGGCAGGTGATGTGGTGATGTTGACTGGTTATTTTGGCAGTCTGACGAATGCCGTGATGGGGTTGGTCAACCTTGTGCCGATGATCAGCAAGGGGTTTGAATCAGTTCGGTCCATTGAAGAAGTTTTGGAATCGGCGGATCTGGAAAAAAACGAGGGAAAAATTGTAGTAAATTCTTTTCACGGTAATTTTCGGTTCGATAATGTTGGTTTCTTATATCCTGAATCGAAGGTGGCAGCTGTAAAGAATTTTTCTCTGGATGTATTTGCTGGAGAAAGTATTGCTCTTGTTGGTCATTCGGGGGCAGGCAAATCTACGATTATTAACCTGGTCATTGGGTTTATCCACCCGACTACCGGACGAATTTTGGTGGATGGATTGGATATGGATGAAATTGACCTGCGGACTTACCGTCAGTTTATTTCGGTTGTACCTCAGGAATCCGTCCTTTTTGAAGGCAGTATCCGCGAAAATATTAGCTATGGAATATCTGATGTTACTAATTCGACCGTTGAATCTGCTTTGCGCGATGCTAATGCCGGGGAATTTGTGCAAAGCTTACCTGAGGGGATTGAGACTCATATTGGCGAGCATGGAGCAAAACTATCTGGAGGGCAAAGACAAAGGTTGGCAATCGCCCGTGCCCTGATTCGCGACCCAAAAGTATTGATATTAGATGAAGCCACTTCTGCTCTAGATACTGAATCCGAAAGATTGATCCAAGATTCCCTGGCTCGGCTGATGAGGAATCGTACCACTTTTATTGTGGCTCATCGCCTCTCGACCAT
>Ga0182027_10010863_pt1 | contig 12914 bp, 8 predicted proteins | sample 712E1DmetaG_FD_121300 | JGI IMG/M metagenome (GOLD analysis project Ga0182027, IMG submission 121300) | Permafrost microbial communities from Stordalen Mire, Sweden - 712E1D metaG (Illumina Assembly) | ecosystem: Environmental > Terrestrial > Soil > Wetlands > Permafrost | place: Sweden...
AAGAAAAGCCATCAGTTTTAATTAGAGCATCTAAATGATGTTCGATTTTATCTTTAAAGGTGAGTAGCTGCTCAAATGTTTTAATGAACGCCTTTTTCTTAGATTTCTCAACGTTTTCAAAATCTTCTTTTGATAAATTAACGCCAGTGGAATAGTAAACTCTTTCTCTTTTATATGTAACTTTGTACTTTATTGGATACACATTATCCTTTTTCTCTCTGCGGGTATCTTGGTACAAAGTACCTGTTACTCCTGAATTTGAATATATTTTCATAGCGTGTGCAAGTTTATAATGGATACACGATTTGCACACAAATATAGTAAATATAGTTAAATATACGAAAGAAAAGTAAAGTTATTTTAAGGTAAAAGCGTTGTTTTTCAGATATTTAAAAGAATATTAAAGAAGATGAAAGTTGATAAAAGTGGGGTTTTTATGCATGGCATGCAAAAGGTCGAGAGTTCGATTCTCTCATTCTCCACCCAGACCTGGCAATTTATTCTCAGGCTTTTTTTCTTCCGCTTTCTTTATCGAATTGCCCATCGTGAATCCTATTAAACGTTCGTAACGACTGCTAAACTGCTTGTAATACACAAATACAAGATAATCGTTTTCGGTTTCAAAATGATTTCCTTCCAGGTAAGTAAGGTCGATTTCATTGCTTTCATGCTCTTTAAAAGCATACAGATAATTGTAGTATCCTTGTTTTAAAAGCAATTGCAAATAATAAGAATGTGTTTGAAAATTATAAACCATTTTCGAAGTTTTATTACATTCCCATCCTGTAAGCGCACCGTAAATATAAACATCGCCTTCAAGAAATGGGTCCTTTAAAGGAAGGGAAAACTTAACCATTAAATAATCTGCATCCCTATCCTTGTTTATTCCAAGGCTGTTCGCGATATAATAATTGCCATTCAAATCCTTATCGAAGAAATATTGTTTCCTGTTTCGCAATTCATCCGGATATAAATCTATACTGCAACTGTTACTCGCGAATTCAATTTTTTGAATTCGCGGGCTTTGATATTTTGTGCTTTTAATATCGAAATTCCTGTATTCATTTCCCCCTTCAAATAGATTTGAATCCAGGTCGTCATAAAACAAGGTATTGTCTTCGCCCAGACGGGAAATAATATTTGTTTTCATCCCTGCCGAAGGGTTATTCTGAAAAATGAAAGTCCTGATTTCTGTTTTTAAATCGGTATAATCCTCAACATTAGGCTTTACTGAAATTTTAAATTGCTGCGATCTTTTCATATATTTTGCAATTTCAGGCTGAAGCATTTTTAAATCAATTGCAGCAATATTCTCGCAGATATAAAACCTTTTCATAAAAACAATCTTTTTATCATCAAAATCGTCATAAACTTTGATAATATAATTGCCTGAAATTGTCGGGTTACAATTTTCGTTAGGGAGAACAAGTGAATAATGCAAATAATTAATAAGTGTATTTGAAGAAAACAAATGATCTGTAATCTGGTTCTGTTCAAAGCCTTCTGCAAACTGGGAAAATGAAAGGTCAGATGGTTCCCAGTCGGCATTACAATGAATCAGTGTATAACAATAATTTTTCAGGTCTTTATTAAAATCATCGAAGCTGAGTTTTAGTTTATCCTCCGAATTCAATATTATTACCGGGTAAGAAAGCTCCCACCCATTTTTATAAATTTGGACTGTTTTTATATTTTCATTATAAATTGAGTCTTTTATTATTTGGCTATTGACAGAAAAAATGAGAAAATGGGATAATAATAAAAGAATGATTGTTTTCTTTCTCATAATCGTGTTTTTCACAAATTTAATAAAATACCAGCTTCCAATCTTATTTAAATCTGCATTTAGAATAATTAGACAAAAACCATGAACAAAAAACTAAGAGTCAGAATAAAATGAAAATATAACTTGTAAATAATACTATAAGTAAATTGTAGCGGCCGTTTTTTGAAAACCATAAAATCCTGCATTTTGTCTAGGCTCTTGGTTCTTGTACCTATATTCATTATTTATATTATTTTTATTCTGCAGTTATTTTTCCGATAAATTCTTATTTTTACCTTTGGTATACAAATAATTCCATCTTTTAATGAAACATCCATGCACTATCGTTTACAACAAGGAAATATATATTATATGGGTGTTCCATACGTATGCACTTATTAAGTATAATGTTTTAATCTAAATATATGTATGAAACATCCATTCACTATCGCACACAATAAGGATATGAACCCCGAAGGGCTCTGCGAAGCAAATTTAAAATGGATGTTCCATGAGAATCAACTATAAGATTATTAAAAGTTTAACCTAATTATATTCTCATGAAACTGCGACTGACTATAACTGGAAAATTAGGATTAGGCTTCGGCCTGTTAACCCTGGCATATATTATTAATTCAATTCTTGTATATAACAGGCTTGAAGAAAGCAGGGAAAAAGGCCAGATGATTATCAGCATTTACGAACCTTCAGTAGCTGACCTCGAGAAGATCCATGGCCTGGTTACTTCATCACAACAGCTGCTTAAAAACTGGGTTTATGTGGAAAAAGAAACAGTTACACCGGATAAGCTAAAGCTTTTGGAAATTCTTGACCTTCAACTCCCATATCTTCAAAATAATATTTTACGGCTTTACCATCAATGGCCAAAACCAGAGCAACTCATTTTTAACAATATACAAAATAGCCTTAATGATAGCCTGATTGTCCTTCACAAACAAATTACCGGATTTTTAAATAAGCCTGAAGCGTATAATGATAAAATCCAGTTGTCGAAATTTGAAACCATGATTGGATATGAAGGCCGCGTCTCCGTATTGACCGACAAGACTCTTTCTAGACTTACTTTGTTGATCGATAATCAGCAGGATAGAGTAAAGACTGCTGAAATCTTAATGAACAATTCATTCGAAAGTATCAAGATACTGATCCGCGTTACTTCTGTGCTTTTGGTTATACTGGCTGTTATTATATCTTATATTACAATCCGTTCTCAGGTAGTGCCGATCGATTACATAAAAAATATTTTGATTTCAATGGGGAAAGGTATTCTCCCTAAAGAAAAAATAAAAGAAGGTAAAGATGAAATTGGTGAAATATCTTCAGCACTTAATTCATTGGTAAATGGGCTAAAAGAAATATCTAATTTTTCGATTGAAATAGGCAAGGGAAATTTTAATAGTGAATTTACTCCATTGAGCGATCAGGATATTTTAGGAAATTCGCTTATTAAAATGCGTGAGGAATTGAGGAATGCTGCTATCGAAGAAGAAAAACGCAAAAAAGAAGATGCACAGCGAAACTGGGCTACACAAGGTATTGCAAAATTTTCGGAAATACTTCGGCAGAATAATAACAACCTGAACGACCTTTCTTATAATATTATTTCCAACCTTGTTAATTACCTCGAAACAAACCAGGGAGGTTTATTTATTGTTAATGATAATTCTAAAGATGATATTTTCTTAGATTTGGCCGGTTGTTATGCATATAACCGCCAGAAATTTTTACAAAAATCTTTTAAACCCGGCGAAGGGCTTATCGGTAGGTGTTATCTCGAAAGGGCATCTATTTATCTGACCGACATCCCTAAAGAGTACATTAAAATCACATCCGGCCTCGGCGAAGATAATCCAACCTGTTTGCTCATTGTACCATTGCTTTATAACGACCAGGTTTTTGGCGTCATTGAAATTGCATCTTTTACAGAAATGGACTCATATCAAATTGAATTTGTTGAGAAGATCGCATCAAGCATTGCTTCTACCATTTCAGCAGTTAAAATTAATATCCAGACAGCCAAATTGCTTGACCAGTCGCGTCAGCAGGCTGAAGAAATGGCCTCACAGGAAGAAGAGATGCGCCAAAACATGGAAGAACTTCGTGCAACGCAGGAAGAAACTGCCCGAAAAGAAGCGTCAATGCAGAAGGAATTAAAAGAATTAAAGAAGCGTCTTGATAAATACGAACTGTAAATTTTTAGTCAATATCTGCAATCGCATAAAACAAGCAAAGTTAGTAATATCAATCGTTGAGGACACACGCCAGCTATAGAGATGTAATTCTAAACTTCAGCAAGCTTAAAATCCATTTGTTTCTTTAAAAGATTTGTACGCCAGATACGTATTTTTATTTGGTCGCCAAGCTGGAACCTTCGTCCCTGCCTACGCCCGATGAGACAATAGTTTTCTTCGTCGAAATAATAAAAATCATCATCAATTTCACGAATAGGTATCATGCCTTCGCATTTATTTTCATTTATTTCGGCATAAATACCCCATTCTGTAATGCCCGAAATTGTAGCTTCATATTCATTGCCGATCTTGTCGGTCATGAATTCAACCTGTTTATATTTTATTGAAGCCCGCTCGGCATCAGTAGCACGTTTTTCCATGTCGGACGTGTGTTTGCACATTTTTTCGTACTTTGCCTGATCTTTCGATTCTCCGCCCTTCAGGTAATAATCGAGCAACCGGTGTACCATAACATCTGGATAACGCCGGATTGGAGAAGTAAAATGCGTATAATATTCAAAAGCCAGTCCATAATGACCGATATTCTTTGTTGAATATATTGCCTTTGACATTGCCCGCAAAGCAAGGTTCTCAACAATATTCTCTTCTGCTTTTCCTTTTACGTTTTCTATAACATTATTAAGGCTTTCAGCAGTCTTCTTTCCTGATCCAATATTAATTTTATAACCGAATTTCTTTATAAAATTTGCAAATGAAGCAAGTTTTTCCTGGTTTGGTAAATCGTGAATGCGATATACAAATGTTTTTTCTTTTTTCCCTTCCTTTTTCTTTCCAATAATTTCAGCTACTCTCCGGTTAGCAAGAAGCATAAATTCTTCAATGAGTTTATTAGAATCTTTGTTTTCTTTAAAATATACACGTAAAGGTTTCCCTTTCAAGTCTAAATCGAATTTCACTTCCATCCTGTCGAACTCAACTGCACCATTTATAATCCTGCGTGCACGCAATATTTTTGCCAACCTGTCCAACTCAAGAATTTCATCCTTCAGGTCACCCCGGCCTGTTTCAATTATTTCCTGTGCTTCATCATAATTAAAACGCCTGTCTGAATTTATTACTGTGCGTCCAAACCACTGGTTAAGCACTTCTGCATTCTTGTCTAACTCAAAAACAGCAGAATAGCATAGTTTGTCTTCGTGAGGGCGCAATGAACAAATATTGTTCGAAAGCCTTTCGGGAAGCATCGGTACAACCCTATCGACCATATAAACCGAGGTGCCTCGCTCGTATGCCTCATCATCGATAATTGTTTTTGTCAGTACATAAAATGTTACATCAGCTATATGAATTCCAACTTCTATATTTCCATTGGAAAGCTGCTGATATGATAATGCATCGTCAAAATCTTTGGCGTCTATTGGGTCTATAGTAAAAGTTGTTACTTTTCTAAAGTCTCTTCTTTTCGCTATTTCATCGGAACTGATTTTATCGGGAATTTTTTCGGCTTCAAGTTCGACTTCATGTAAAAATTTATTCGGCAACTCAAACTCAGCAAGTATTGCATGCATTTCTGTATCATGATGCCCTGGTTGCCCAAGTATTTCAATTATCTCACCAAATGGATTTTTAACATTGCGGGGCCAGTCAATAATTCGGGCAACAGCTTTTTGTCCATTCTTTGCTTTATGCAATTTTTCAAGTGGAATGAAAATATCGTAAGGTACATCCTTGCTGTCGGGAACAAGAAAAGCAAAATTCTTGGTAACTTCAATAACTCCGACAAATTGTTTGTGTACACGTTCTAAAATTTCCACGATCTCGCCTTCAAGCCTGCGGCCAGAACGTTTGGCAAGTAAATATACTTTCACAGTATCGCCACCTATTGCATGGTTTAGGTTTTTTTGTGCAATAAATACATCTTCTTCAAGCTCGTCGCTTATAATGAAAGCATTGTTGCTGCTTGTCATCTGAACTTTCCCGGTAATGTAGGTAGTCTTCGAATTTAATTTGTATTTCCCCTTTTGAAGCTCAATTAAATCTTCGTGAAGCACTAAATCATCAAGGAGCCTGGGGAGTATTTCTCTCGAAGAATTGTCTTTTGAACCAATTCGTTTTGCTATTTGTTTATGGTTAAAAGCATGTGTTGGATTATTATTGAAAACTTCAAGTATGCTGTTTATCAAAGCCTTTCGATTAAAATCGTTCTGTACGTTTTTCTTTTTTCTTACTGACATCTTGATTAATTTTGTTTTGCTATAAAGTTACGTTCAATGTTCGCATAAGTATTTAAATATTCATTTATTTTGTATGTCGTTCAGAGATATTTATAATTGAATTTAAAATTAAGGGTTTGGACTAAATCAAATTGTCTTTAAATAGTATCATCAAAATTTATTGAATAAGTTTATTTGCAATGCATTCTATTTTTTCAATCCTGTTAAGTTCTTTGGTTTTTGGATACTTTTGTTTACATAGCTTGAACAATGAAGCTTTAAAAATGCAGCATAAATCGACTGCAATTGAAGAAACCAGACAAAACATTTATACTCCAACGTATTTAGATTTTAAAAACAAATTATTGATTGAGTTCAGGGATTTAAAACCTGGTAAGTTCGGTGAATTTGTCGACGGTGTTTACGTAAGTTTAGATTGTACTGAGAAAATTATTGCTTTTACTTTCGATGCTTGCGGTGGTTATGGAAGTAGCGGGTTCAACAATGAATTAATTGAATATTTAAAAAAAGAAAAAATCCCTGCTACACTTTTTATTACAGGTAAATGGATCGATGCAAATGGAAAAGCATTTAGTCAACTAGCATCTGATAGTTTATTTGAAATTGAAAACCACGGTTTAACCCACAAGCCCTGCACCATTGACGGTAAATCGGCTTACGGCATAGCAGGGACAAGTAATATAGGGGAAGCAATTGATGAAATAGAACTTAATGCTTTGAAAATTGAAAAGCATACAGGCAGAAGGCCAAAGTTTATGCGTTCGGCAACAGCATACACAGATGAAGCTTGTACAAAAATTGCACAAAGGTTGGGCATGAAAATGGTTGCATATAGCCTTCTTTCCGGAGATGCAATTCCTGATACACCTTCCGAAATTATTTGTAATAATATTTTGACAAATGTTAAACCGGGTTCAATAATAATCATGCATTTTAACCATCCAAAGTGGCAGGAAAAACAAGCGCTTGAATTAGCTATTCCTAAACTTAGAAAAATGGGTTATCGTTTTGTAAAACTCGAAAATTGTAAATTAAAACAATCTCAATTACTTTCAAAAAACGGGATTAATCAATGAGCAACCTGAAATTTACTTTATTATGGAATTGAATTAATTAGATGGCCTTACTACTGATAATCAGACAATATTTTAAATGGTGTATTTATTCAATCGTTGCCATAATTGCTATTTCATGCCAAAGTAATAATAATTCGAATTTTAAAACTTCCGAATCAGAAAAAATTGAACAAACTACACCGCTTAATTTTATTGGCCATTGGAAAAATGAAGGTGACAGGGGAAAACTGGTACGTGAAGTAGCTAATGAATTTGAGTTTACACATCAGGATATTAAAGTAAATCTAAAGTTCCCTGAAGATTTGTACAATGCTGACGATTCCCTTGAAATAAAATTTATAATAAAGCAAATTCAGATGCCATCGGCAGACTGGGACATCATCCGGATCAAAGAACACTACTATCCTATAGCATCGAAGTTAAATGATCCCGACTGGGGCAAAAAATACCTCGTCGATTTTAGCGAAATACCTGGATTTGTCAATCTTAATTTACCAATAATAAACACCAGTGTTATAAAACAACGAACCGGGAATATTTGTATTGGCCCTTATAATGAAGGATTCTATTGGGCAATTTTCTTAAATACAGATGTTGCAAAACGAATTGGTATTAATATCAAGCAATATGATATGACATTTGACGACCTTCTCGGTTATGTAAAAGCTGTATATGAGTATAACAAAACCAGCCACACACACATTGCCGCAATATTTGAAGACAAAGGCTGGATAAGTACTGAAACACTTTTCAAACGTTTGTGTTATTCCTTATGTAGTTATAAAGAGATATTAGATACCAGGCTTACAAAAGAAAAGCTTACAGCAATTGAAAAAGGCTATGAAGCATGTGAGCAATTGTCGGCTTTTCATCCTATAATTAATAGCCGTATGCAAATCGATTGGGGACGCGATAATGATTTTCCTTTAAAAGACAGCTGTCTTTTCTTCATCAACGGTTCCTGGATGTACAATATCTGGGTACAAAAAAGTAAAGAAGGAATCCGGAAAATGCTTCCCTGCGAATTGCCGGTTTTCAAACCTTCCGATTCTTATGTAGGCGGATATACATGTAACTGGGCTGTTCCAAAGAATGCTGCACATAAAAAAGAAGCTATTCAAATGATGATGTATTGGTGCAAACCCGAGATTGCTGAAAAATGGGCAAGATATACAAAATGCCCATCAGGTGTAAAAGGCAATCTAACGAGCTCAACATTTGGGTTAGACCCTTATGAAAGTTTCGTTTATAATATTGAAAAAAAATATGGCGACAGGAAAGTCCATCCTGTTTCCAATGCATATTTATTCGGCGATAAGAACTTTAGATTACCTCTTAGGGTTATTGAAGTTTTAGAAGGGAAAATGACATCTGCTCAAGCAGTCAAAGAGTTTAAACAAAAGGCCCAGTATTAGTATTCAATAAAAATCCGCAAAATCATTTTATTAATTTTTCACTCGAAACCATTACATTTGATGAAACATCCATGAACTTGCGTTCACAACAATGATATGAATATAACATGGATGTTCCATGCGAAACAACTATAAGATTATTAAATGTTTAGCCTAAATATATTCTCATGAATAATAATTCGAGAAACATCATTGCATTATCGTTCACAACAAAGTGATGTAGATAATATGGGTGTTTTATGAGTATGCACCAAATAAACAAAATGTCAAAATCTAAATAATTAAGTATAAAATCAACCATGGTAAATAATCTTCATATTTACAATACCCTTAAGAGGGAAAAAGAAAAGTTCGAACCTATTAATCCTCCTTTTGTCGGAATGTATGTTTGCGGCCCAACAGTGTATAGCGAATCGCACCTCGGTCATGCAAGGCCAAATATTACTTTCGATACACTTTTCCGATACTTAAAACATTTGGGTTACAAAGTCAGGTACGTGCGTAATATAACAGATGTCGGACATTTGGAGAATGATGCAGATGAAGGTGAAGACAAAATTGGAAAGAAAGCCCGTTTGGAGCAGCTCGAGCCAATGGAAATAGTTCAGCAATACGAAAATAGTTTCAAATTCAATATGGCCCAATTGAATATTTTACTACCCAGCATCGAGCCACACGCTTCAGGACATATTATCGAACAACAGTTGATGATCAAAAAAATTATCAAAAATGGTTTTGCATACGAAACCAATGGCAGCGTTTATTTTAATGTTGAGAAATACGCTAAAACATTCAGTTACGGCAAATTGTCTGGTAGGGTTTTGGAAGAACTTATGGAAAATACGCGCGAAATAGAAGGGAAACAGGAAAAGAGAAGCAGCTATGATTTTGCATTGTGGAAAAAAGCAAGTCCCGAACATATCATGCGCTGGCCTTCGAAATGGGGCGATGGATTTCCAGGCTGGCACCTGGAATGTTCCGCAATGGGCGAAAAATATCTTGGTAAAAAATTCGATATCCATGGTGGTGGAATGGACCTGATGTTTCCCCATCACGAATGTGAAATTGCCCAAAATGTTGCAGCCAATGGAAACGAAGCTGTAAAATATTGGATGCATAACAATATGATTACCATTAATGGCCAGAAAATGGCCAGGTCGTTAAATAACTTCATCACATTAAAAGAACTTTTTACCGGCAACCATAAACTTTTGGAACAGGCATACAGCCCAATGACAATAAGGTTCTTTATTCTCCAGGCACATTATCGTAGCACACTCGATTTTTCAAATGAAGCGCTTCAGGCCGCTGAAAAAGGATTACGACGACTCATGGATGCCTATAAAACATTACAAGAAAAATTAGAAGCGAGCGAATGGGGAATAGTTGTAAATGAGTTAGAAGAGCAATGTTACAAGGCTCTCAATGATGATTTAAACAGTGCAAAACTTTTATCAATATTGATGGATGGTGTATATATGATTAATTCTATTTACGATAAGAAATACCAGATTGACGAAACTAACCTTTCAAAATTAAAAAGCATTTATAAAACATTTGTTGAAGATATCTTAGGACTAAAAGATGAATCTGTCGCAAACAATAACAAGGAATTAATTGGAGGTCTCATTGCATTGTTACAGGAAGCCAGGGTAAAGGCCAAAACATCCAAAGACTTTGCCACATCTGATCAAATCCGTAACGAACTTTTAAAACTTGGAATTGAAATAAAAGATAAAAAAGACGGTTTCGACTGGAGCTATAAAATGTAACCTATGCAGAATTATCTTATTCGCATAATAATATTTTTATTTGCTTTACTTCAGGCGCTTTATGTAAATAGCCAACTCGTCTTGAGTACTGATGCAGGATATTCATATAGGTTAATGCTCATGCCAGACAGTGCTTCAAGTAGTTATGCTTCCTACTTCAATAAAAAAGACCAGGTATAAATTTAAATTGCGAAATAGCTTACTACAGCGAAAACCAGGGAATAGGGTTTATGTATAATTCTTTCATGAACAAAGTCTCAGGGAACCAGGTTGAGATTTCTACGAATGTTAAAGTTGCCAAATCTGAGAACATCCATATTAATTATTATAGTATTCAGTACCACAAGCGAAAAATCATCAATAAATCAAAATTTTCTTCAGTTTATAGTTTTGGACTGGGGTATGTTGAGTATCACAATACCGGAAAAGAAGCAACTGAAGATATGAACCTCAATGGTTCAACATATGGTTTGAACCTGACCATTTCATTTGAATTTAGAATCTTTAAGCATTTGTCTTTTCATATCTCGCCAAATTTCTTTATGGCAGTATTAAGTCAATATTTACAAAACGGCTATACAGTTACTTTAACGAAAAAAGAGAGCCTCACCAGGATAGACGCTAATAGTGGCATTAGTGTAGTTTTTTAATATCGTTGATAACTTTTTTTCTAACATAATTTCAGAAGAATAATCCTCTTTTTTTAACTTAATATTTGACGAATTTAATATAAATCATTCAATGTCGCTTTGTTAAGCTATTAAATTATAAAGTTCAGGTTTCGACTCAGCTCAACCTGAAAATTTCAAATGTCGTCACCCTGAAGTCGAAGGGCTTCTTCAATACTAAACCACTTCGATTAATAATTTATTTGATTATCGTATTCTATACTAATTTCATTTATTTTTCTTCATTTTACTTTTTTTGCGAAAAAAGTAAGCAAAAACGCTTGCCCGCGAGAACTCACTCCGGCTGCGCCTTCGCTCAAACAGCTCGCAGGCGATAAGGAATTTCTCTAAGACCCTTCGGGCATACATTTAATCATGATTTGCACTTTAGGTATGAAATACAATAACCATTATAATTAATCAATGTCGTTTTTATTATTAGTGAAAAATTTGTAAATTTATAAGTACGGACGATAAAAAATTAATTCTCATTTAATTAGCTATTTGAATTGTTTTAATAAAATAATTTAGAAAGAATCTAAACTATTAATTGGTTTGTTCCGTATAAATTATCAAGAACAAGAACAAGAAAATTTCAAAAACTTAAAAACTTTTTTAGATGCAGTCTTTATTTCATAGTATCCCGCTTCCTGTCAAAGGATTTCTGGCCGCAATAGTACTCAGCCTAATTTTAATGCCGTACATTATACATATTATCAAGAAACTTAAATGGCTTGATAAACCTGATAATAGAAAACTGCACAAATTACCTATACCAACAATGGGAGGGATAGCAATTTTTCTTTCAATGTTAATAATTGTATTATCAAGGCCAAGCCTTTTTTCTTTTGATATTGTATTGGTATTATTTAGCGCTTCGATTCTTTTTGTAACGGGCCTTTTAGATGATCTAAAAGATTTAAGGCCAAGAATAAAATTATATATCCAGATATTTGCAGCATTAATACCAGTAATCTTTGGCATCCGTATTGACAACCTTCATGAATTGGGAATTGACAGTATCGCTTTGCCGATATCATTTTTAATAAGTACTGTATGTATAGTATTCTTTGTCAATGCTTTTAACCTGATAGATGGCCTTGATGGTTTAGCTGGTGGAATGGCAATCATAGCATTGACATCGTTCTCTATATTATTTTATTTTGCCGGCGTTTACGATTTCTGTCTTATAACTGCTGCACTTGCAGGTAGTTGTTTAGGATTTCTGGTTTTTAATTTTAACCCTGCACGCATATTTATGGGTGATACAGGAAGTCTTTTTATCGGGTTCCTTATAGCAATTTTTGCATTGCGTGCGCTCCAATTACCATCGGCTATATTTGTAGATGCTTTCAGGATAGATTCTTTTTCGGTAGTTTTTGCCCTTGTACTTCTTCCATCACTTGACGCTGTCAGGGTTTTTTCAACTCGTATTGGTAAAGGGTATTCACCTTTCCGGCCTGACAAAACCCATATACACCACCTCTTACTGGATGCAGGAATGAAACATAGATATGCTACTATCACATTATATATCACTCAGATTCTGATTTTATCATTGGCATTTTTTCCACCTCCACTCATAGCTATGGAAATTATTCTTGGAATATTTTTAATTGTTTTTATTCTCTATAAATTAATAGCTAAACTTTCAAGAGGATTTAAAATTAAAGGCAATATGAAAAATATTCAGAACGCCTGAAAAATTATTTTAAGAAATAATTTACTATTTTGTTGAAACGCGTAAAATCAAATAAAATTAATATTAGTA
>Ga0182027_10010866_pt1 | contig 12911 bp, 11 predicted proteins | sample 712E1DmetaG_FD_121300 | JGI IMG/M metagenome (GOLD analysis project Ga0182027, IMG submission 121300) | Permafrost microbial communities from Stordalen Mire, Sweden - 712E1D metaG (Illumina Assembly) | ecosystem: Environmental > Terrestrial > Soil > Wetlands > Permafrost | place: Sweden...
GAAACGCTTCATCAGGCTTTGGTTAATTTTCGCGTCGAGGTTGGGGAGGGCAGCTACCCCGGCGACCAGGAGTCGTATCACTGGACCACCGCGATGCGACAGGAGTTTGAAAAGGAAACAACCCGCTCGGCCTGAACTGCTTACCCTTCGGAGCGTGGGCCCGCCGCCCGGCCCACACCCCTTCATCGCACTGGGCGGCAATCGCCGACGGGGACTTTACTGAACCCGACAAAAATGAACACGCGGCTGATCACCTCGGTTCCGGAATTACAAAGCTACCTGCGCGAGCTGCGCGTGCGCGGCAGGTCCCTGGCCCTGGTACCAACGATGGGGGGATTGCACGAAGGTCACCAGAGCCTGATTCGCCGGGCCAAGCAGCAATGCGACGCCGTAGTGGTTTCCGTGTTTGTCAATCCCATGCAATTCGGCTCAAGCGAGGATCTGGCCAATTACCCGCGTAACCTCCAGAAAGATGCCCATACTCTTCGCGATCTCAACGTGGAGGTGATTTTCGCTCCGAATCAGGAGGATATATACCCGGCGGGATTCGACACTTTTGTCGAGCCGGGCAAGCTCGCCGCGCCCCTGGAAGGCTCCTCCCGGCCCGGCCATTTCCGCGGAGTCACCACCATCGTGCTGAAATTGTTCAACCTGGTGCAACCTGACGTGGCCTATTTTGGGCAGAAGGACTTTCAGCAGGTGCAAGTCATTCGCCGGCTGGTGGAAGACCTCAACCTCAGCGTGCGGTTGGTGATTTGCCCCATCGTGCGTGAGGCAGACGGTCTGGCCATGAGTTCGCGCAATGCCCTGCTGAGCCGCGAAGCGCGCAAAGCCGCCACCGTCCTGCACCGTTGCCTCCGTGGCGGGGAGACGCTCGTGCAGGCAGGGGAAGTCCGTGCCCGGAATTTGCTGAAAGCCATGCAGGAGGTGGTGAAGAAAGAACCCCTGGTGGCGCTGGATTACCTGGCACTGGTCAATCCTTTGCAACTCGAGCCGGTGGAGCGCGTGTCCGCAGGCACAGTGGCCCTCATCGCGGCGCGCGTGGGCTCCGTGCGGCTGATTGACAACCTCATTTTTGGCCCGCCCGGAGCGAGCCCGGATCTTCTGCTGCAATTGGCCTTTTCCGCGCGCCAGGTTATCGACTCCGGCGCGCGAATCCCCGGACTGGAAACCGAAGCCCTCTGCGGGCGAATTGCCGCCTGCCGCGATTGCGCCGCGATTTCCTCCGTATTGATTCCTCCCCGTGAATTCATGGCCAAATACCTAAAGCGTGATTGCCCTGACTTGAACGACGTGCGCGTGGTCGTGGTCGGGCGCGATGCACCCATGAACCCCGACAGGTATCTCTACAAGCATCCTGACCGCCCCAGTAGTTTCGCCACGGCGCTTTATACCTTGTTGGGGGTGGAGGACTTCCAGGACTTCAAGAAGGCGTTTGTGCTAACCGACGCCATGCGCTGCCATGTGCTATCCGATCACATCCCGGAAAAGGCCCTCAGCTATTGCGCGCGGCATTTGCGTGAGGAGTTGAAACAGTTCCCCAACCTGCAAACGTTGGTGATTTTAGGGGAGGATGCCTACCTGCAATTGCAGAGGGACATCCTGGAGCGCCACGCGGATGAGATCAAACCCTTTGAGGAGATGCTGAAGGCGGAAGGATGGGCTCAGGAGGACGTCTCGTTCCCCCACGTGAAGACCGGAACCCTCCACGTCATCTACGGCTACCACCCCGCGATTGGCTATAAACACAGCCCACCACTAACGCCGGCGCTTCCGCCGCTTTCCCCCTAGTGGACCGGCGGATCCGCTCAGGATTTCAGCACATCGAGGATTTCCCGGGCGTGGCCTTCCACTTTCACCTTGGGAAATATGTTCCGAATCTTCCCTGCCGGATTAATGATGTAGGTGGTGCGCACAATACCCATCGACTTCTGGCCGTAAAGGTTCTTCTCCTGCCATACACCGTAAGCTTCCAGCATGGTGTGTGATGTGTCGCCCGCCAGGGGAAAGTTGAGTTTGTACTTATCACGAAACTTTTGTAACTGTTCCACGGGATCCCGGCTTACCCCCAGAACCTTGGCACCGAGTTTGTCCAGTTCTTTCTTGGCATCACGGAACTGGTTCGCCTCGCTCGTGCAACCGGGGGTGTCCGCTTTGGGGAAAAAAAAGAGGACAAGAGTCTTGCCCAGGAAAGCGTCCAGCGAAATCTTACCCCCGGAATCGGCGGGCAGTGAAAAGCCCGGCGCTTGGTCTCCAGCTTTGAGCATGAGTAATACCTCCCAGGTGTCAGGTGTCAGGTTTCAGGTGTCAGGCTCTCGGGCCTGCCACGTGGCACCTGGCACCTCATTTTGACTCCAATTTTTCCTTCAACACCTTTTGCACCAATTGGGGATTGGCCTGGCCCCTCGTCTCTTTCATCACTTGGCCGACTAACCAGCCCAGCGTGGCCGTCTTACCGCTACGATATTGCTCCACTTGCGTGGAAGACCTGGCCATAACCTGCTGCGTCACAGCGGCGATCTGGACTTCGTCATTGATTTGCGCCAGGCCTTTTTCGCTCACCAATGCGCCGGCGGTCTTCCCCGTGGAAAACATTTCCGCCAGGATTTCTTTCCCCATCTTGCCCGACACCGATCCCTTGGCAATCAGGCGCAGTAATTCGGCCAGATGGACGGCTGAAACCGGGGACTCCGTAATTTCGCGATTCGCTTCTTTGAGCAGATAGAGCAGTTCACTCAGCACCCAGTTGGCGGCAAGCTTGGGTTCGCCACTTTCCTTGACAGCCTCTTCGAAATAATCCGCCAGGGATTTCGACAGGGTCATTTGGCCGGCATCGTACTCCGGCAGCGCATACTCACGGATAAAGCGCTGGCGGCGGGCATCCGGCAATTCCGGCAGGGACTCGCGCACTTGCGCTTTCCACTCATCCGTGATGACCAAGGGCAGCAGGTCGGGCTCGGGGAAGTAGCGATAGTCATGCGCATATTCCTTGGAGCGCATTCCATAGGTGCGTTGTTCGCGGCTGTCCCAAAGGCGCGTTTCCTGGTGGATGGTCCCGCCCGCCTCGAGGATTTCAATCTGGCGGTCGATTTCATACTCCAAGGCCTTGTGCAGGAAGCGGAAGGAGTTCAAGTTCTTGACTTCCGTCTTCGTCCCGAACTGGGTGGCGCCCTCCACCCGCACGCTCACGTTGGCGTCGCAGCGCAGACTTCCCTCCTCCATATTACAGGTGGAAACATCAAGGCAGAGCAACAAGGTCTTCAGGCGCGTCAGGTACTCGAACGCCTCATCGGGCGTGCGCAGGTCCGGCTCACTCACAATCTCAATCAGCGGCACTCCCGAGCGGTTCAAGTCGATATACGACTTGCGCTCGGAGTCCGGAAAACCTTCGTGGAGGGATTTGCCCGCGTCCTCTTCCATGTGGACGCGCGTCACACCGATGCGCTTGCGGGTTTCTGCCACTTCGATATCCACCCACCCGTTTTCGGCCAGGGGTTCATCGTATTGGGAAATCTGGTAACCCTTGGGCAGGTCAGGATAGAAGTAATTTTTCCGCGCAAAACGCGACCGGGGATTGATGGCACAGTTCAGCGCCAGCGCCGCTTTCATAGCCATGGTCACGGCCGCTTGGTTAAGGACCGGGAGAGCCCCCGGGAGACCGAGGCACACCGGACAAACGTTGGAATTAGGCGGGTCGCCAAAATGCGTCGAGCAAGAACAGAAAATTTTCGTCTTCGTCCGCAGTTGTAAATGGACCTCGAGGCCAATCACCGCCTCATATTTCGCGCGCGCCATTGTGGAAACAGTCATGTCCAGATTCCCTTGTTACAGATTCGCCAGATCAACTTTTCATTATACACGCTTCCAGAATACCCCCAAGGGGCCTGCGCCGTTGTACAATCCTACCGCAGGCAGGAGTCGAGCACGGAAATACTGGGTGACACACTTGTCGGACTACCAGCGGTCTATGCCGGTGCAAAACGCGCAAAATATTCCCGCCCGCAAAGATCCATCGGGGTGGGGCCCTGCCCTGGCCACCGCCTCTATCTTGTTGGTCACGGTCTTGTCAATCTACCTGCTGCTGCGTCCGCCGCTGTTCAACTATGACGGTTATGTCTGTCGACTTCAAGCGCTCCAACCTACCCAGAGCGACAGCATCAATCCGCATCACCTGCTATGGTATCCGGTTCAAAAAGCCGTGGCCGCGGTGACATCCGCCTTCGGCTCGCCTTCGACGGAGGCATTTCAGATCTTCGGGATTCTTATCAATTCCTTCACCCTGGCGCTGTTCTGCCTGCTGCTGGTGCGTCTGACCCACCGGCTGGGTTTGTCCTTTGCGATGACGATCTTCATCGCGCTCTCTCCGCGCATCTGGAGCCTGGGGTTTCAAAACCAGCCCTATCCGCTGCTCAATCTCTGCGTCGTTGCGTTTCTGTGGACGGTGGCGGAAAGGGGCGTGCCGTCGCGTCTGCGGCTGGCAGCGAGCGGACTAGCCCTGGCCGCGGCCGTTCTGCTGCAACAGGCAATGGCGCTGGCGGTTCCTGCCGTAGCGGTCGGCTTCGTCGTGACGGGTGCGGGCTCCTTCAAGGACAGGTTGAAGCTCGCCGCCGGTTGGGCGGGCGGAACAACGCTGGGGGTGGCGGCGGCTTACGCCCTGGTGGCTCGCATGGAGGGGGTAAAGCCGGCCGGGTTTTTGAACTGGACCTTGTTATACCTGCAAGAACAGCACAGCATTCAGGTGCACTGGCCGCAATCGGCGATCAAGAGCGTCATCGGGATGGTCGGCACGGTGCTGGAGTCGTCATGGATCCCGAACATGTTCAACCCGCAGCAAAACAGTGCGCCCATCTGGTTGCTGTATGGTGGTCTGCTGCTGGCTGGCGGCATTGTCGCCGCGGCCCTCGTCGTCCGCCACCGTGTGCGCCTGATCCGCCTGTTGCGCTCGAATGCGTCGTTCACATCGGTGTTGATGCTGGTCCTGGCCTGGAGTGCGTTCGTTTTCCTGTGGGAGCCAACCGGTTATTACTGGAGCGTGAACCTGTTTCCCCTCGCTTTCCTGGCGTCGTGGTGGCTGCGTGGAAGCGGGAGACGAACCGCGCTGTTGCTGGCGGGCGTGCTGTTGGTGGTTTCCGGCTGGAACCTTTATGCAAACCACCGGCAGGATCAAGCCTACAGCGTCAACTACCCGCCGCCCATGCTGGAACAGATTCGCGCGCAATTGGGGCCGGAGGACGTTTTTATCGTCGCGGGCAGGGATTGGTACGCCAACATCGACTATAGTCTCCTGCTCGCATGCCTGGACGATTGGCCGCGCGATCCCGCCATGGCATTGCTCGATGAATACGTCATGACGGGTTCACGAGAGCCTTGGCAGCAGCGGCTCGATACCGATATCCGGGCAGCGTTCGCGGCCGGCGGCCGGGTTTATGTCGCCGAGCATGTTTTCTGGACCGATTCGTACCGTGATCTCGAGCAGACCGCCGACCCCTTCTCCGAGTATGCGCACCTGGAGTACGCCGGCCTGGACGGGGGTAGGCTCAGTGGTGAAATTAGTAGTTTCTTCGGCCGCTACAAGCGGTGCCCGTCCAGCTTCAAAATCGGCGCGGAACGGTTTTGGGAGGTGAAGCGAATCGAGTAGCGGAATCTGTTGCGCACGTAATCTTGCGGCTTGGCCGCATTGCGCCACCCGCTTCCACTGGCCTGACATCAGTAACGGGTCGCCTTATGTTTACGCACCGCGAAGAACGGTCAAGGCGCAATCCACGTTACGCGTGGGCGGCCGCTGGTGGGATTCTTGTCAACGAGGACGGGCGTCCGGAAGGCTTGGCTCAAGAGATCCGCTTGGAAGACGTCTTCCGCCTTGCCCTGGCGGAGGCAGTTTCCGCCTTGGAGCAGCACCACATAATCCGCCATTTCCGCCGCCAAATTGAGTTCGTGGGTTACGACGATGCCAACGAAATTCTCTGATTTCGCCAGTTGGCGGAGCAGACGGAAGATTTCCACCTGGTAGCCGATATCCAGGTTCGCGGTCGGCTCATCGAGCAGAACCAGGCGCGGCCGTTGCGCCAGGGTTCGGGCCAAAACGGCGCGCTGAAATTCCCCACTGCTCATTTCCATCACGCGGCGATGTGCGAACTCCTGGAGGCAGGTTTTCTCCAGTGCCCACTCCACCCAGCGGTCGTCCTCCGGGCTTTCAAACAGGCTGTTGCCCAGGTGAGGATGCCGCCCCTGACGAACAAATTCCTGCACCTCAAACGAAAACAGCAGAATCGTTTCCTGCCGCGCCAAGCCGACCCTTCGGGCGCGCTCGCGGGGGGAGAGCTCGTGCAGGTTTTGGCCGTCAAGAAAAACTCCGCCGGACTTGGGCTTCAAGTGTCCGCTCAGAACTTCGAGCAGGGTGGATTTCCCTGACCCATTGGGACCGATGATGGCCGTCAATTCGCCGGCGCGAGCCCGCATGCTGATGGGCGAAAGAGAAAATTGCGCAAAGCGGAAAGCGACGGAGTCGGCCGTCAGCTCGCCCGCAGCCTGCGTGGTGGATTGAATCGTTATGGATTGGGGGTCAGTCATGGACGTACAAGTCAAAACGCAAAAGGCAAAATGCAAAAGTTGAAAAACACGCCAAGTCTCACGGTCCCCGGCTTTGACTTTTGCGTTTTGCCTTTTGACCTTTGACTTTTGACTTGCGCTTCTCCCTCCCTCATCCCGTCGTTCTCCGCAGCAGATAAATGAACACCGGCGCCCCTGCCACGGCGGTCACGGCACCCACGGGCAATTCCGCCGGAGAGACGATCGTGCGCGCCAGCGTGTCAGAGAGCACCAACATGATGGCGCCGCCAAACGCCGCCGTGGGAATGAGGGTGCGATGGTCGTTGCCCACCAGCATCCGTCCCAGGTGCGGCACCAGCAATCCCAGATAACCAATCGCTCCGCTCACCGACACGGCCAGGCCCGTCAGCAGCGAGGTCAGCAGGTAAACCGCCGTTTCCACGCGCGCCACGTTCACGCCCAGATGCGCCGCCTCCCCTTCCCCGAGCAGCAGCACATTCAAGTCCTTGGAGAAGGCGTAGAGCACCACAATCGCCATGATGATGGCGGGGGAAATAAAGCGAATCTGGACGTCCGTGACCACGCTCAGGTCGCCCATGAGCCAGAAAGCCGTGCCCCGAACGTCGCGCGTGGAGAGTAAGGTCAATATAAAAAGAATCATGGCGGAAAGAAACGACGCTGTCACCACTCCGGCCAGCAGCAGCGTGTAGCTCGATAGCCGGCCGGCGCGCCGCCCGAGCATGTAGACCCAGGACATGGTCAGAACCGCGCCCACAAACGCCGTGAGGGGAGTCGCCGATGCCATCCGTCCGCCAAACCACAGCGCCACAATCGCCCCCAACGCCGCGCCGCTCGATACTCCCAGAACGTAGGGGTCCGCCAGGGGATTCCGCAACAGGGCTTGCAGACCCGTTCCCGAAACCGCCAGGGCCGCGCCCACCAGCATGGCCAAAAGGATGCGCGGAAGGCGGATGTCGCGCACGATGACGCTTGCTTGCGATCCCGGATGCTGACCCAGCAGCCCCGACCACACCTCGCCCAGGGAAAGATGGACGCCGCCCAGCGCCAAGGCTCCGAAATCAACCAGAACAAGGGCCGCGGCCAATGCCAGCAGCAGGAAGAGCACATTTCGGCGAGTGGGAGAAAGGGTCATGGTGTTTTGCTCTGCTGCCTGGCAACGGGATGAAGGATGTTTGCCAGTTCTTCCAGCGCATCGATCAAGCGAGGGCTGGGGCGCATGATAGTTTCACTAACGATGTAGATGCGATGATTTTTCACCGCCGCCAGGTCTCGCCACCCCGGCAGCTTTTGAAATTCGTCGAGCCCGGGAGCGAAGGCGTCCGTCTGGGGAAACAAGATCACATCCGGGGCCCTATTCAGGACATTCTCCAAACCCATGTGCGGCCACTCCATCTTCAGGTCGTCGCTGATGGAAACGCCCCCGGCGCGCTGGATGACATTGGAAATGAAAGTCTGGCTTCCTGCCGTGATGAGGGGGTGGTACCAGACCACAAAAAGCACCTTGAGGCGCGGCTGGCCTTGCACCTGTTTATCGACGGCGGCAACCCTGGCGCGCAGGCTCGCCACCAGCTTTTGCGTGGGCTGGTCCCAATCGAGAACACGTCCCAGATCTTCGAGGGATTGAATCGTGCCTTCCACCGTGTGCGCCGTCACTCCATAAAGCGGGATGCCGAGGTGTTCAAGTTGGTCAGCCGTCACGCGCCGGTTGGCTTCATCGGTGCCCAGAACCAGGTCGGGCTTGAGCGCCACGATCTTCTCCAGATTGGGACTTAGCATGGCGCCCACATGCGGTACGGCACGAGCCTGCGGGGGGTAATCACAATAGTCCGTGTCGCCCACCAACCGGTCCGCAAGCCCCAAAGCGTATAAGGTCTCGGTGACGCTGGGCGCAATCGAAACCAGTCGGCGGGGATGGTCGGGAAGATTCACCCGGCGGCCCGTCTGATCGGTCACCACCCGTGCGGAGAGGGCACTCGCCGACAATAGCAGCGCCAGGACAACCGTCCCGAGGAGTTTGCTATCGACAAGGCGTGTGCATCCTCCGCTGGTACCGGAGGCTGGCGCAAGGCCGGCTCGATTTCTGAGGGAGAGATTTCGCATTCCTCGCGCCATATAAAACAAAAGCTCCGCGAGCTCTTGACGAGGGCGGAGCTACATGCTCCCACTCTTTCTCGCGAAGAGTGTGCGGCGGGACCATCATCGTATTCACACGATGCGTCCCCGGGCACCCAGGCAGGTCTCCTGACTCGCGGCGCGCTCACGGCCCGGCTCCGCCTTCCCACCCTATTCGCTCGATGCGGGCAGTGGCTTCGTCCGGGAATCCTGGCTCCCGGCGAATGAGCAGGGCCCGCCGCTCACAGTGGCGGGACCGTGGCCGAATCTCACGGCCTTCCCTCTTGTTCCTCACACTTGGCCGGAACCTGGGTCCGTACAGTCAGAGACGTAGTGCAGTGCGGCAGAGCCGGACCCCGTGAAACTTCAAGGCTGCACCATCTCGCCGTTCAGTCTATGTCGTGAAAATATGTTTGTCAAACTTCCGCTCCTCGTCAACAATAGGCATTGTCATGAAAACCCGAATCTTCGTAGCTTTGCTAGTAGCTGTCGTTACCGTGCCGTGGGCTGCGGTGGCGAAAGAAAAGAAACCGACGGGACCCGTTGCCCCGATCGGATGGCTCGATCTCCATGCCGGCTCGCGTGATTTTTCTGTTTCCGAGGCCGACTGGCAAAAAGCTACCCGGCATCTGCCTCAGGGAGAGCTTCTCCCCGTTCTCAAGATAAAGGAAAAGCATGGCGCCACCTTGGGCATGGTGGGGGCGCTCAATTGGCAGACGGGCTTCGCGGAATTGGGATGGGTGAAAATAGGCCCGGCGGAGTTGAAGCCCCCGGAATCCTATCCGCCGGATAGCGAAATACTACGGCTGCTCGGCGACCCCTATATCGATGATCTCGTGGCGGAGAAAACGTATATTGCAAGATTTTCAGTGCGGCAAGCCCAGGGCCCTGCGGCGTTGCTCTGCTATGTGCTCACCGCGCCGTTGTCGATGGCGAAACTCGCCATCTTCACTCCCAGCCAGGGAAAGTTCTTGCCGGGCGAAGCGGTGGACATTTCCATGAAGGATTTGCAGCCCGGAATTACCTCTCTGGAAATCCGTGACCTGGTGGGCGATGGAAGCGACTGCGTCATCGCCCGGGAGAATTTCCGCGAGATAGAGGAAACCTTGGGCACCAACCTCGTCATCAGAAGAATCGTGAACGGTCAGTTTCAGGTCGCCTGGCAGGCGCCCATCAAGTTCAAGAATCTTTCGCAATACAACCCCAAAATGCAGATTCTCCAGCCGCCCGAGAAGAACATTGGGGCGCCGGGAACGGTAACCACCGCAGAGGTAACGTTTCGCTCCAATGGAAAAGGGCAGGAGCCCGTTTGGAGTGGGAAGGTGGAGTTTTTTGTAATCGGCAGAGAGAAAGCGCTCGATTTCGTAAAGATCGAGAAGGCGTGCCCGTGGGATGGCCGGGAATTCACACCCCTGCGGTGAGTGTCCCCGTCATTACCTTGGCCTGCGAACGCGCTATAATCGGGCCGCCTCCCTACGGCTGGAGATGCCGACGGACCGTCCGAGCAAACGGAAGCCTTAAGAACGGAGCCTCCTATGGAGGAAAAGCTGCTGCCTCTGTTTCCCCTCGAGATGGTGCTCCTTCCGGAAGAACCGCTCCCTCTTCACATTTTCGAAGATCGCTATAAGATTATGATTGGTGAGTGCCTCGAGGCCAAGGCAACAGGAAAAGGCCAGCAGGAATTCGGAATAGTCCTGCTGAACGGGCAAGCCGTGAGTGCCGTAGGTTGCACCGCGCGCATCCTCAACGTGACCCGCCGGTATGAAGACGGCCAATTGGATATCCTTGCCGTCGGCAAGCGCCGTTTTGAAATTCTATTGACCAACGAGGAAAAACCTTACCTGCAAGCGGCTGTCGAATACTTCGAAGATGAGGGCCCCGACACACCCGGCAATGAGACAGCGGAATCAGCCATCGAACGTTTTCGCGCAGCCATGAGAAGGCTGCGCCACGCTGCGGAGATGCCGATTCACCTTCCCCGCCCTTACCGTTTTCTTTCCTTTCGCATCGCTGCCGCGCTCCCCCTCGACCTGCAATTCAAACAGCAACTGCTGAGCCTCCGTAGCGAACCGGAGCGCCTCGCGTTGGTCCTGCGTGCCCTGGAGATTCTCCTGAATCAGCTTGATCACGTGCAAGAATCCCAGAGAAAAGCCGGCGGCAACGGCCACGCCCGCCACGGGTGAATCTGGGACAGATTGTCTCTTGACAAAATGAGCCAATAGGTATAGGCTAGATAGGCGATGAAGGCCAGACGCAGGGCGGCCGCCCCCACGAAAGTCCTCCTAACTCACCCATGCGGTCGTGAAATCAGCCACCACAAGAAAATATTAAAAATGAAGGTTGCTCCCAATGAGTTATTGAAAACAAAGGGGCAAGAAAAGTGCTCCCTATGAGTTTATGAAAACAAAGGAGTTATCGTATTTTCCGGATTACTTTGTGATACGCAAGGAGTTAGCGGCGGTTTCCACGCTCATACACCCGGCGTCGAGTACTGGTGTCATTGGGAGTTGGATCCCTGCTCTCGGCGATCCGCCGCAAAGGTTTGAAGACCCCGCTCGATCTCGATTATCAGGATTTGCAAGTCCACCAGTGTGAGTATCAAAGCTCCTGCGCCACGGTGCTGATGCTCGATTGCAGCCATAGCATGATTCTGTATGGGGAGGATCGCTTTACCCCGGCCAAGAAAGTTGCCATGGCCCTCTCCCACCTCATTCGCAGCCAGTACCCGGGCGACACCCTGCACCGTCCAGAAGGTGACGGAAATCTGTCGCGGCAAGGCTTACTTCACCACCCCTTATACCCTTGGGCAATACCTGCTGATGGATTATATGAAAAAGAAAGTTAAGCATATTCATTAGATAGGGTCGGGGCACGGAACGAAGTTCCAAGCCTGCCCCGGGCGGAGACGCACTCCATCCTGCGGGTTCTGCTACAATATTTCTCGAATCTTATGGGGAAGAAACCCATGCCGGCTCTAAGCACAGGGATGACCGCGCCAAGTTTTCAGCTTCCGACAACTACGGGTGAGCGTCTTTCCTTGCCCGAGGCTCTTGCCCGCGGCCCTGTTTTGCTGGCGTTTTTCAAGGTTTCCTGCCCCACTTGCCAGTTCACCTTCCCCTTCCTGCAACGCCTCTACGAGCAACTTCGTGAACAAGGCGTGCAAACCTGGGGAATCGCACAGGACAAGGCAGCAGACGGTGTGCGATTTGCCGCCGCTTTCGGGATCACATTCCCCATCTTGGTCGACAACTCGCCTTACAAGGTTTCCCGAGCTTACGGCCTGACGCATGTGCCGTCGCTCTACCTCATTCAGCCGGACGGCCGGATCGAGATTTCCGGTGAGGGCTTCTGCAAGGCCGACCTTCTCGCCATCCAGCAATCCATGGCGCAATCGCTTTCCGCCACCCCGCCCGCACTTTTCCTTCCAAGCGAGAGAATCCCGGAATTTAAGCCCGGGTGAGGGTCGAAAAACTAGGCTTGGTCCAAGCCTGCGCGCAATCGGGTGATCGGGAGATCGGGTGAGCAAGTGATCGGGTGAACAAGTATCCCCATCCCGCCTCATGGGTCGTCTGCTCACTTGACCAACCACAATCATCGAGGAGGGATTTACGCACCTTGGCACAATCAGGAGAGTTCTGTCTCTACCAGTTGCACACGCTTTTTGTGCTTGGGAAGTTTCTTCCGTCTATCCACATGGGTTTGGGCCGCAGGTGGGGAACCTACGCGCAAACGTGCCTGGCGTTTGACCTCGGTTGTGCTTTTGAACGGCTTGGGCTTTTTGCGGCTCATGGGCAATGTGGCTCGTGGTTAGTAGCTAGTGGTCAGTGCACTGCTGTCAGTGGTTAACATCCAGCAAACCTATTCCTAACCACTCGCAACTGGCCACTGCTTTGGGGAGACTTGGCGGAAGTGTGTCGGAATCGAACCGACCGGCCCACCATAAGCGGGTCCACAGGATTTGAAGTCTTGGACGGACACCAGCCCATAAACACTTCCGCCCTGATTTTAGGCAACTCGCCCCGCAGCGTCAAGTTTGAGCCGGGAGGGCGACAGCACCGCTCGGCCAACTTCTGGCGCGCGTGTTCTGCCCTACGATCTCGTTCTTTTCCATCGCCGATTGGGAAGAGATTCCTGGTGCGAAAGGGGGGACTCGAACTTCGAACGACTCCTAATTCTCCGTAAGTTACAGATATTACGTCGCACCTAACGCCACCAAATGATATCAAACA
>Ga0182027_10010869_pt1 | contig 12909 bp, 7 predicted proteins | sample 712E1DmetaG_FD_121300 | JGI IMG/M metagenome (GOLD analysis project Ga0182027, IMG submission 121300) | Permafrost microbial communities from Stordalen Mire, Sweden - 712E1D metaG (Illumina Assembly) | ecosystem: Environmental > Terrestrial > Soil > Wetlands > Permafrost | place: Sweden...
AAGCTGACACTGGGACACGAGACGCAAACCGCCGAGTACGGCAAGATCGACCCCGACGACGGATTGCAATTCGATCTGGGGCCGGGCCGCATACGATATATGGCCGTTTCGTTGCGCCAGACCTTCCGCTATGGATCGCTCCAGGCGACCCTTGAGCAGGCCGATGCGCGTGATGTGGACACGGGACAGGTGACGCCGGAGGCTCCGAGATTGATCGGTGATCTTTCCTGGACGTATCAAAAGCTGCCCTACCATTTGCAGGCGAAAGGAGAGTTCGAGTACGTGGGGAGGAAGGTGGTTGGGAATGGATGCGATGGGAGTAACCCCAACGATATCACCTCCTACTGCCTTGGGGCGCCGAACAAGGAGTTCCGGCTGGCGCTGGCGCGGCCATTTCTTGAAGGTAGAATCAACGTCGGCCTCAACATGATGATTGCCACGGGCTTTACCGGGCAAACCACGGAAAACTTCGCTACGAACTATCATCCTGGGTACGTAGGTCCTTTACCGGTTTCCGAGAACCCAATTGCGGAGGTTGTTGGGGTGCGCCTACCTTCGTACGCGAGCATAAACTTTACCTACAGGTTTGGTCACTAACCCGAACTTCTCACCACTTTGGACGCCGCCGGAAGGGCGGGGCTGAAGCCCCGCCCTTCCAAACCGTGGTGAGAAATCCAGCCTAAAGCTCCCGCCCTTCCCTACGTTGGGTGAGAAATGCGCGCCCGGCGAGCAGAATTCGTCACGATTATTCCTGCCGGCAGGAATCGGCAAGAAATCTTGCTAGGCTATGGCAGCCACCATGCAGGGGTAGGGAAGGGAGAACTGTGTCCGGGTGGAATTGCGCACCAGGGGTGGCGGAGACGCGGCCCCACCCACGCGAGTCGTGACGGGTTATCCGTGACGGGGGGGAGGCAAGGGCTGAGGGCGGAAAGGCGAGCAGCGTCAGGCGCCGAACCCATGATGGCAAGCAGGGTTGCGGCAGGATTGGGGAAATGTCAATTTGTCCATGGAATCAGACGGAGGCGTCCACACACCGCAAGAGGTTAAGGATGAAAATCGCCCCCAATAACCGATTGATAACAAAGGGCCAAGAAAAGTGCTCCCAATAAGTTATTGGAAACAAAGGGACGACGAAAAAAAGATGTTAAAAATGAAGGTTGCTCCCAATAGTCTGTTGAAAACAAAGGGGCAAAAAAAGTGCTCCCAATGAGTTTATGAAAACAAACAACTTATCCTGTTTTCTGGATGAGTTATTGAAAGTAATGAAGTTAGCCCGGATTTCTCAGTGCACCCCAAGAGCGCAATCGCTGTTGCGAGGCGGGATGCGTAGAGAATCAGAAAAACCGCATTACGGCGGGGGGGCTGAGGTTGGTGAGTCGTCCCCGGCAACGGAAAGGCGCAGCCTTTCCGCAGAGCAAGCGGCGGAGCCGCAGGTCAGCACTAAATTCGCGAATCGTAATTTGGACACGAGTGAAATGACAACGCCACACCGTGGCTGGATGCGTACCGGGATCCGGTCCCACATCACCCGATCCATCACACGGGGTTTGCGCTAGCATCGCAAGTCGGGGTCCACCCTGCCCGGCGGGAGCGGGTGCGAAATGACTTTGCCGGTTCTGCGGACTTTGACTGGAGGAGTGCAGCTTCTGGCACCCCCTCTTGATCCGGCACTCCCAGTTGAAGTTCCGATGTTTCCAGCACATTGACCAGTTTGCGGACTCTTTTCGCCACTCGCGTCAACGCCTTCGCATCGCCTTCGAGGGAAAGAGCAACGCTTAATTGGCCTGGCAGTCCCGTGGGAGTTGCGGAAAGGCTTTTGACCATACAGCACTGGGCAGTAACGATGGTCAGTATCCGCTGCAAGGCTCCGGTGGCGTTTTCAAGCAGGACGGCAAGGGTTTTTTCTGTGACGGGGGCAGCCTCGCTATGATACTTCGCCGGCAAGGCTGCAGGTTGTGGCGTAGCGGAGTTAACGACGGCATACTCCGGTCCCAGAACCATTTCGTGGATTCCCGCTCCTGCCGGCACCATGGGGTAGACGTTTTCGTAGGGAGCCACCATCACGTTCAACAGGCATGGGCCGCGCGTGCTGGAAGCCTCCTGCAAAGACTGGGTCAGCGATTTGGGGTCTTGGAGGGTGAAACCCCGTAATCCGTACGCGTCCGCGAGCTTTACCACGTCAGGAAAGGTATTGAGCTCGACGTGGCTCAGCCGATTCTCATGAAACAATTCCTGCCACTGGCGCACCATTCCCAGATGGCCGTTATTCATAATCACGATTTTGATGGGGAGCTTGTAATTGGCAACCGTGGCCAATTCCGGAATGGACATTTGGAAACCGCCGTCGCCGACGAGCGCGAAGACGGGCTTGTCGGGGCAGGCCATCTGCGCTCCGATGGCAGCAGGCAAGCCGAAGCCCATGGATCCCAGGCCGCCGGAGTTGAGCCACAGGCGCGGCTCATTGAAGCGGATCAGTTGCGCGGCCCACATCTGATGCTGCCCCACGTCAGAGGCAACTATGGCGGCGCCGGCGGAAAGGCGGTCGATTTCCGCCATCAGTTGCTGCGGCTTGATGACATCGTGCGAAGCCGGACTCCCCAATGGGTACGCAGCTTTCCATACGCGCACTTTTCTGCGCCATGCTTCGCGTTCATCGGCCAGAAGTTTACTTGACAAGGGCTGATTATCCCCTAAGAGACCATTAAATTGGCGTAAGACGCACTTCACGTCGCCGATGATGGCGGACTCCGTGTCCCTGTTTTTGCCGAGTTCCGACGCGTCGACATCCACGTGAATCACCCGGGCGTTAGGGGCGAATGTGGCCAACTTGCCCGTTACGCGGTCGTCAAAACGCACTCCCAGGGCGATGAGCAGATCGCACTCGGTCAGGCCCATGTTGGCGGCGTAACTGCCGTGCATTCCGGGCATGCTGACGAAGTTTGGGTCGTCAGCGGCCAACGCTCCCAGACCCATCAGGGTGCAAACCGTGGGGGCGTCAAGAAGTCTGACGAACTCCCGCAGTTCAGGGGCAGCGCCGGCAGAAACGACTCCGCCTCCGGCATAAATCATGGGGCGAGAGGACTCCCGCATCATTTCCACCGCCAGAGATATCAGGGCCGGATCGCCTTCCGCCGCCGGCTTGTAACCTGGCAGGTCAATCTTGTCGCATGGGATATAAACGGCTCTTTCCTGCTGGATGTCCTTGGGAATATCAACCAGCACCGGTCCCGGTCGGCCGGTCGAAGCAATGTAGAACGCCTCGTGGATGACGCGGGGCAGGTCGGCGAGTTTCCTGACCTGGTAATTATGCTTGGTGCAGGGCAAGGACATGCCGAAAGTGTCCGCTTCCTGGAAACCGGTAGTGCCCAGGACCTTGGTGGAAACCTGGCCGGTGATTGCGACAATAGGGATGGAATCCAAGTGAGCGTCGGCCAAGCCGGTCATCAGGTTGGTGGCGCCGGGGCCGGAGGTAGCACAGCACACACCCACCTTGCCGGAGGCGCGCGCATAGCCCTCGGCGGCAAAACAGGCATTTTCTTCATGCCGCATCAGGACGTGGCGAATCCCGTGGTCGTAAAGCGCGTCGTAAAGCGGCAAGGTGGCGCCCCCCGGATATCCAAAGATGCAATCCACGCCTTCACGGGTCAGACACTCCAACAGGATTTCCGCACCAGTCATCGTCTTGTTTGCCATCGGCATTCCCTCGAAAAGAAGTGAAACAAAACAAAAAAGGCCACCAGCCGGTTTCCCCGCTGATGGCCTCAAAAAGCTTAATCTTGGAAGCTATCAACCGGGGATCGACTCAGCGACCCCGATAATAAGGATAGTAATGATACCTAGAGGGTATTGCGAGAAGGAGAGCCTTACGCGAGTTGTAGCAGCATCGGACATATCCGCTCTAATAGTATATCTCCGCTGGAAGAGAAAACACTATAAATGTTATTTATGCCAACTATAAGCAAATCATCTTGGTTGCGCTCCGAATTGGCTGGCACTTCCCTTTGCTTTCGGTTTCCGTTATGGTGGGCAACGGGCGCGGGGTTCGGGATTAGGGGTTAGGGACTCGGGCTTCGGGGCATGGGACAAGCGTCCAGAAGCGGATACGTGGATATAACTTCGCTCGAGCGCCTACATACAATGCCATGTATGCGCCACCTGTAAACCCCGAATTCCGAATCCCGTATCCCGTCCCCCGAAGGGAGTCTAGATGCTGATTCTCGATATTGGGTGTGGCAAGAAGAAACAATCAGCCACTGCAGTGGGACTCGACCGCCAGCCGGGCTCGGCTGCCGATATCCTTTGTGAACTCGCGCATTTTCCCTGGCCTCTCCGGGATTCCTGCGCCGACCAGATTTATCTTTCCCACTTCATTGAGCACCAGGCTGACACGCTTCGCGCCATGGCGGAGGTGCATCGCGTCGCCAAACCCGGCGCGGAAGTCAATGTGGTGACGCCCCATTACAGTTGCATGGATTCCTACACGGACCCCACCCACCTGGTCCACTTGGGCTTTCATAGTTTCGATTACTTCACGCAAGGGAGTTTTGAGAATTTTACCTACAACGCGGGAGGGTTCCGGATTATCGACCGGCACCTGACGTTCGGTCACAACTTCCTGCTGGATAATCTGGGACGGCTCATTGCCGCGGTTTCCGTGGATTTCTACGAAAAACACTTCGCCTGGATCTTCCCCGCGCGCAACGTCCACTGCCGGCTGGCCGTGGTCAAATAATGTGGACCTGCCCTTGGTGCCAGGTCACTGCTGTCCAAATTGTGTGGAGAGCGTGGGGATGCAAGGGGCTTTGCCCCCTGCTCAGCGGAAAGGCTTTGCCTTTCCGGCCGATTTGCCCAGGTTTTCTCCTCATCCGCGCCGCCGCGAAGGCTCTGCCTTCGGCGGCGCGGATGAGGTTGGTGAGTAGTCCCCGGCGACGGAAAGGCACAGCCTTTCCGCAAAGCAAGCGGCGGAGCCGCCGGTCAGCACTAAATTCGCGAATCGTAATTTGGACACAAGTGATGCCAGGTAAGGCACCCTGGCGCCTTTAGCGCGAGGGGGTCACCAATACTGCGATTGACTCCAGCATTTCGAGAGGACCTATGCCCAAACCGAATGCATTCTGCACCTTCATAATGTTGACCTGCGTTTTCCTTTGTATGGCAACACGCGTGTCCGCGGCGGAAAATCGTGCCGACTGGATGTACCAGGCGAGATGGGGAGTGTTCATGCACTACCTGGGCAGCAGCGCGGACATGCCGGCGGCGGAGTGGAACCGATTGATCGACGGGTTCGATGTTGACAGTCTCGCGAACCAACTTCAGTCCGTGGGGGCAAGCTACCTGGTCATAACCCTTGGACAGAACTCCGGTCACTACCTTTCACCGAACCGGACTTACGATTCTTTCGTCGGGATTCAACCGAGCAAATGCTCGCGGCGCGACTTGGTCGCCGACCTTTACGCTGCTCTGGCGCCCCGGCACATCAGCTTGATGGTCTACCTGCCCGCCGGCGCTCCTGACAATGACCCCGTGGCGATGAAGGCACTCGAATGGGCCAAGGGCCCCACCCGGAATGCGAATTTCCAGCGCAAGTGGGAACAGGTCATCGCGGAATGGTCCACGCGCTGGGGCAGCAGGGTTCGCGGCTGGTGGTTCGATGGCTGTTATTGGCCGAACGCGATGTATCGATCCTGCCAGGCGCCGAATTTCCAGTCGTTCGCGACTGCGGCGCGAAAAGGAAACCCCGCGAGCGCCGTCGCTTTCAACCCCGGAGTCTTCTATCCGATTTTTGCCGAGAGCGAGCAGGAGGATTACACCGCGGGGGAGATTGACGATCCCACCCGCGTGCAGTGCCGTGGCCGATGGGTGGATGGAGTTCAGTTTCAGATGCTGAGCTATCTCGGCGCCTGGTGGAGCGGTGGTGAACCGCGCTATGCTGACACCCAGGTTGCCGACATTAGCGCTGCCATCGTGCACCGTGGCGGAGTGGTGACGTGGGATGTCCCTCATGATTCCACGGGACAGATCCCCGGACCTTTCCTACGCCAGCTTAAGGCGATCGGTGAGGCCGTTCGCAAGGTTACGCGCTGATGGGACGTGTCTGTGAGCGCGGGTCGGGAACGCGGAGCAACGGCAAGGCTGCAATCGTGTGGTACAGCCACTCCTGGCTGTGATGGAAGAGCAACACAGGCAGGCGTGCCTGTATCGCAATACCGTAGATGCATGTCATTTTTTGCAAGCATTTGGCGCGCGATGCGAGTTCTCCTGCCAGTTTAAGACGAGTCATGGTTTAAGCCTGCGCGAAGCGCCTTGGAGTGCGGCAGCAGCAGCTACCGCCTTGGAATACCGTAGCGTCAACAATCGCCTTCAAATCGCGAGTCGATCACATCTGTGGAAAGGCGGCAGCTTCGCGGCCGCACTCCAAGACGCCTGCGGCGATCACGGCGATGCGAGGGTACCGGCTGTATCGCGTCACAAATCGCGGCTCATATGGTTTTCCGCGCCGGTGTTGTAGCGCTGACCTTGAGGTCAGCACATGTTTTGCAGGGGCGAACAGCGTTCGGCCTTTGAGTGCCGACCTCAAGGTCGGCGCCACAAGGGCCAACTTCTCTGACGCACTCGAACCTCGACTCCAGATGAGGCGCTTGGTTGCGGTAACAGCCCGCGCCTGTGCTACCACCCTGCGAGTTTAGCGGGGGCTGGATTTTACTGACAACTGAGAACTGACTGCTGAGGACTAACCACCGACTCCTGACAGCCTTCCGTTAAGTCGCTTTGCCAAACTGCTGCGGGCATCTATAATCGCGGGTTCTACAAGTTTCATTGTGCACTCATATTTTTGGAGGCTTTCATGAACGGGATGACAAGACGGGATTTTCTGGAGATCACCGGCGCGGGCTTGGGCACGTTGGCGCTGAACGACGGTCCAATGCTTTCCGCGCAGCCGGATGAAATCTCCGGCGGGTTGGCGGCGCTTTACAAGAAGTTCCTCGACCCTGACAGGAAATACAGCATTCGACCCTTTTGGTTTTGGAACGGCACGCTGACTGGCGAGGAGTTGGGCCGCCACATACGCCAGATGGTTGAGCATGGCGTCTACGGCGCCTATGCCCACAATCGCGATGGCCTGCAAACTCGCTACTTGTCGGAAGATTGGTGGCAGGCGCTGGGTGAGGGCTTAAAGGCGGCCAAGGAAGCCGGGTTTTCACTCTGCATGGTTGACGACTTCGAGTGGCCCAGCGGTGAGGCGCGCGATTATTGGATGCCAGGCATCAACAAAAGCCACGTGCTGGAAGGCAATCCCGAGTTTCATTCGCGGCGTATGCGACCGACCGAGAGCATCGTTCATGGGCCGAGCAAATGGAGCGCTCCTCTGCCGGAAAACATTGTCGCAGTAGTCGCCGGAAAGCGCCTGGCGCCGAATCAATTGGACGGCAATACCCTGCAAACGTTGAATTGGGAAAAGGGCGCAAAGGAAGTCACGTGGGACGTTCCCGAAGGCGAGTGGCTGATCACGGTCTACGACCTTGTCCCCGCGGAGCCTCAACTGGGCCGGGTCGACCTGATGAACAAGGATGCGATCGCCAAATTCATCAAGGTCTACTATGAGGAGTTCTACAAGCGTTACAGCCAATACTTCGGCAACGCCATGCCCGCTACGTTTGCCGACCACGAAGGTTCCTACGGAGACAAGCTTCCCTGGACGCCGCGCCTTTTCGAAACCTTTACGCGCAAGGCGGGTTACGATCTCATCCCCAACCTTCCCGGCCTCACTTACGACATTGGCGCCAAGACAGAAAAGCTCCGCTGCGACTTGCTGGACACGACCAGCGAACTTTATTCCAACAGCTTCTTCAAGCAGGTTGGTGACTGGTGCAAGGAGCACGGCATTCAATATTCGGGCCACGTTTGGGAAGAGTCGCTCTTCTGGGGGCCGGCATGGCAAGGCGATTTCTATCGCATCGAGCGCTCCATGGTCACGCCGGGCTGCGACACCCTGGTGGAATGGGGCAGGGAATCGGTTTGGCTGAAAGAGGTCACCTCGGTTGCCTCCTTCGAGGGCAAGCACACGGTTTGTGAGAATCAGGGCGTGCTGGGCAGCAATTCCTACCTGAGCCCGGAAATGATGCGCCGCACTTCCAACTGCCTTGGTGCGTGGGACATCGGTGAGTTTGTTCCCCACGCCTTCAATTATGATCTGGCGCGCACCAACTATCCACCCGACTGGTTCCGCGGCCAACCCTATCTGGAGTGGTTCCACTTCTACGCTGACCAGATGCGGCGCATCAGCTTCGTCAATCGCGAAAGCAAGCGCTTGGCCGATGTGGTGTTGCTCTATCCGCAAGTTTCCATTTGGGGGCAAGCAGCGCCGGCATTCCACAAGGACCGCACGCTTCGCATTCTTGATAACAACAACTGGAGCCCGGACGCGGTGGAGACCAACGAACTCTATGCCGATCTCAAATTGCGCCTCACCGATGCGCGTTACGACTTCATGGTTGCGGACGATTACTACATCGGGAAGAGCGAGTTCGCCGGCAGCCTCATGCGCATCAACGATTTGGAGTTTCAGGTCCTGATCCTTCCCCCCATGTCCACCACGCGCCGGGACACGGCAATAAAGGTGCGCGACTTCTATCGCGCGGGCGGAACGGTAATTGCGTTGCGTCGCCTGCCCTATAACTCCGTGGAAACTGGCCGCGACGATGCGGAGCTGAAAGCGATTTGGCAGGAAGTGTTTGATTTCACTCCCTCCGGAAAGCCTTACGTGATGCGCAAAGACGCCGGCGGCGGACGCTCCTATTTGGTTTCCGGGTCGGTCGCTGACCTCGTGGAAATTGTTCGCGAGGTGGTGGACCCTGACATTGAGTTGACGGAGGGGCCGTCCAATAACCTGTTCGCCATGCACAAACGCAACGCCGGCGTGGATCTCTACTGGGTTGTGAATGATGCGCCCGAGGCTCGCACCCACTTGCTCCGATTCAAGGCCAAGGGCAAGCCGGAAAAATGGGACGCGGTAACAGGAAAGCGCTCACCATTGTTCTATGAAACACAGGGCAACAAGACCCTGGTGCGTCTGGCACTGGGACCCTGGGATGCCGCCTACGTGGTGTTCGATCCCGCAGGGGCGGAGCAGTCCGTGGCGCTCGCAACGACCAATCTGGAAGACTTCCAACTGTTGCGCGCCGATGCGAAGCAGGTGGTTGTGCGCGGACGAGGCGCGGCGGGCGACAAATCCGGTTACGTTGAATTACTGAAAGGGAACAGCCGCTACCGGGGAGAATACCGGTCCAAGAGTTCACCCGCGATTGATATTTCGAGTGATTGGAATGTCACGGTGGAAGCGCCTTCCATCGACGTGCCCTACGCGCAGGTTCGCGAAGATCCCACGGACCGCGGTTTGAAGGAACGCTGGCAAACCCGGACCGGTGATAAGGCAAGTTGGAACCCACTTTGGCTCGCGCCGCAGATGCGCTCGATTACCAAGTGGAACGCCATCGGGCTTTTCCCCAACCCCGACGATCGCGGCCTGGAAGAGGTGTACGCGCCGGAGCACGACGAGCGCGTCGACTATGCCAGGAAGTACACCGGTAACGAGGGCCAGGAACTTCATTGGATTGAGTTCGACTCATCCGATGATTTCATTGTGCCGCCGGGAACGAATGGAACCATTGAGGTGGCAGGCGGGCCCTACGGTCCGCACAGCTACGTGGTTGACTATGGGCGGGTGCTGCGGGTGCCGGTGATGCACGGAACGGTGTACCTGCAAACCAATGTTTATCACCCTCAGGGCGGCGAAGCGGTGATGTTGCTGGGCGCGCCGCATCCCACTGCCGTCTTCCTGAATCAGGAGAAGGTCTATTCACGCTGGGTGCGGCCCCTCTACTATGACCCCATCGACGGCTTTGCGACCCGCATCCCACTGACTCTCAAGAGCGGATGGAACAGCATTCTGATCAAGTTCCTTCACAACAGCCCGAATGACGTCAAGCAGTCGGAACTGACTTGCCGCATCGATCAGACCAACGGCGGAGCCATTGAAGGTCTGGTGGTGAATTCGCGAATTACCAATGACCCGCAGGTCGCACCGCAAGGGTATCGCTGGCTGACCTTCGCCGTTCCACGCTTCGCCCGCACACTGCGCATTCCCGCATTGCGTGATCCTTATCTCGTGTTTGTCGGGGATAAGCAGGTTTCCGCGGCGGCGGAAATCAACCTTCCGCGCGGCACTCGCACCGTTACGTTGCGGGTCAGCGCGGGCGAAGTGCTTGACCATCCCCTGGCATTCTCCACCACCCCGGCGGTGTTGCCGCTCGGAACATGGAAAGTGCCGGGGTTGGAACACTTCTCCGGAACCATGGTCTACGAAAAGACCGTGGATGTTCCGGCGTCACTGCTGGCGGAACGCGTGCTGCTGGATTGCGGTCTGGTCGGCGTCTGCGCGGAAGCCTGGGTGAATGGCAAGCCTCTGGGCAAGCGGCCATGGGGTCCGTACGTGTTCGACGTGACGGAACAACTCCACCCCGGGAAAAACCAGATCAAGGTTCGGGTGGCCAATACCGAGGGCAATGCCCGCGCGGTGGGGACCTGGCGCAGCCATCTTGAGAACATCGATGTGGATGGCTGGCACGGACCGGCCCGCCTGGTGCCGTTTGTTGAGAGGCAGATTACGTGTTCGTTGGTGTGACGGCCTCCCGCGTAAACTTGGAGTCCAGATACTCGTCGTTGAGGGTCATGTAAACACCGTCAAACACAATGGCGCTTTGGGAGCGATCGCGTGAATCTGAGCCAGTGTGCGCGGGTCGTTACACTCACGGATGGGCGCGGTTGGGTCGTCCACCTGTTCTGGAACGTCCACGCGAGGAGCACTCAGAAACCACAAGCCCTCATTGCCATGGAGCTGAACAGTAGATTCTGCCATATCGCTTCTTCTTCTCAAAAGCATCGGCGTGTTGGGCGCAAGGCGGCGTTCGGCCTTGGGCCATTACTGCTGCTTCCTACATGTTTGGTTGCGGCCTCGCCGCGTTACGCAATCCACACATCCCAACACTTACATTTTTTGCTTGACAGCGGAAAATTGTGGGTGTACCTGCATGTGTGTTTTATTGATCACCACGTTAATAGCGCGCCGGAGACGGCCCCGTAATTCCAAGGAAGCGCGGTATGATACAGGCGTTCGACTTCTCTTCCCGGCAAGTGGTTTCCCGCTGTTCCGCCCTTCTTTCTTTCCTGTCTAACGTTGGATCAACCTTTCAAGCAGATACGCAGCGGGATTGGGGGCGCTTGGGCAGAACAGCGCTCAACGAGTTCGCACAACTGTTCTATCGCCGCCGCTTGGTTCTGTCCAGGTGTGGGCTGATGGCGGAAGTGTGGGGCTCATATCTTGAGCCGATGGGCACGATGAGAAAGGGACGGCACCTGCTAGGGCAAATTTCCAGAAAGCCGCGAAAGGGTGCAATTCATGTAACGAAAGGAGTACCACAATGGTAAAGGGACTGCAATGGCTTAGTTTGATTGTGTGCCTTGTGCTGGGTACGGTTATCGCTTGCGTACTCATGGTTCAAAACTGGGATAGGGTAAACGTTGTTCCGGTGGTCCGAGCCCAGGATAGCCCAGAGAACCAGCCGAAATTCGTGGAGATTGAACCAAACAGTCACTTCGAGGCAGTGAGAGTCGTGAAGGTTGCTGTCGGCGAGCAGGAGGTTACGCCGGGCCCCTTCAATCGTCGGGAGGGTCCTTCTGGCATCGCGTTCCACGCTGGGGACGACTGGCTCAAAACCCTGGTGTTTACGATCAAGAACAGGTCAACCAAGAAGATTGTGCAAATCCAATGGAGCGTCTGCTTCCCCGAACCCGGGTCAATCAACTGTCTGCTCGAACGGACCACGGGGAGAATGCCTGAGATCGACGCGTATACGAAAGAGGGAGTGAAGCTTAGGCCGGGGAGCCAACAACCCCTCGATTTACGGCCACGTCAAGTGATGAAGATCTCCCTTGCTGATTACGCGGATGATCTTCGAACAAGGATTGAGCAGCAGCAGCCATTTTCCAACACCACGAGGTGTTTCATCAACGTTTACCTGGCGTACTTCGAGGATGGAATGAATTGGACAGTAGGCGGCTACTATAGTGTTCCCGACCCCAGTCATCCGGGTTTGTTCAAGAGGGTGGACGCCTCGGACGACCTGATTGATCCTGAGGCCTGAGGATAACCATGACATGCCCCGTTTTTGCACAGGGGCGGCCTCGCCGGTCGTGGGCTAACGCGCCCTCCCCAATACGCCGTCAGCCCCGTAGGGGCGGCGTCGGGTCACCCTGATAGCGCCCCTACGGGGCTCAAAATATTATGGTTCCCGCAAACGTTCCCACGGCTGGCTCGCCATGGGCCAAATGACCACGCCACTCCGTGGCTGAATACGCTCCGTGGTCCAGCGCCTCTCATCAAAGCCCGTGTCACGGGCTTTCGGGTACCGCGAACCGTTGTTTTAACGCCTATGGGGGCAGGCGGTAGGTAGTATATGGAGAAATTCCCGTTTGCCGCATGCCGTCTACCGCCTACTTGACTGATGAAACTACTTGGCAACCTGACGCGTTTTCTGCTAATTCTTATTGGTTGGATGCGTTTGGGAATCCCCAGTGGGCTTGGCCGACGGAGGCCGGGCTACTTCATTCAGTTATCTGATTGTCCATAAGACCCACGTCGACAGGATGGGCGGGAGAGATCCTAAGCAGTTGCATATCCTCGGAAGCAGGAAGGGTGGCATTCCATGATCGAAGTTGAAAACCTCAGCAAACGTTACGGACCCACGTTGGCGGTATCCGGCGTGAGCTTCAATGTGCAGAAGGGTGAGGTGCTGGGCTTTCTCGGCCCCAATGGCGCCGGGAAGACCACGACCATGCGGGTGATTACCGGAT
>Ga0182027_10010870_pt1 | contig 12909 bp, 31 predicted proteins | sample 712E1DmetaG_FD_121300 | JGI IMG/M metagenome (GOLD analysis project Ga0182027, IMG submission 121300) | Permafrost microbial communities from Stordalen Mire, Sweden - 712E1D metaG (Illumina Assembly) | ecosystem: Environmental > Terrestrial > Soil > Wetlands > Permafrost | place: Sweden...
AAGCCTTACATTAGGGGATAGTTTCGTCCCATCGGTAAAACACATGAAGGGCATTGAAAGGCAAAGATATGAAAACTGTAGATGCCAATATAGTGTGGTATACACATGTAGTCATAGAAGTACCTCTTTCTATGAAAGATGAAGATATCATTATTGCTTTGAAAGAACAAGCAAACTTGAATAAAAAAGAATTAATTGGTCCAGTTATTCATGAGTGTCCAGATTATCCTGCATTAGTAGAATAACATATCTTGTCCCATCGGTAAACCAAAAAGCCAAGTTTAGCCCCGGCAACCTGTTACGGTACCGGGGCTTTTCTGCGTTCTTTTTATCCCTTGGCACGACAATTGCAATCTGCATAATCAATGCCATAGATATTCAGACATACATGAACCTACACAAGAATACATTATTCGTCCCATCGGTAAAGACTCCTCGACAATAGTACGAGAAACGAAAACAGAAAGAAAAGAAACAATGTCTCTCGATTGGTTAGATGATCTCACATATATTCGTATGTGGCTACCAAAAGAGGAATTGAAGGAATTGCGCAGATATATCAAACAATTGCGCGATAATCAAAGAGATCTGCCAGCAATAGAAACTGTCCCATCGGTAAACGAAAAGTCGTAATCTCGAAAGGACAACGACAATGGAAAAGGTAATCGAGCTATCCTTCAAAGAAGTTCAACGTGTTATTCAGTCTGCTTTCCCAGGCGCACGTTCAAGGAAGATGGTCAAGGTGCGTGTAAGCACAAGCCATCATGTTTCCAACTATTATGATGGTGGTTCTAAGACTACCTCTGTATTCTTGAAGGTAGGTTCATTATCTTATCTTTCATTGTCTGATGTTGGATTCGTTATGCAAGAACAAGGTAATCCTTTTCATCAGATCGTAGGCGATGTCGTTATGACGGATGACATATGCTGCGTAGAACATGTCATCTTCTGTGGGAAAGACCTAGGTTATAGGATCTATGTAAGCCCCACACTCTTTAGTAAGATGAACTCTTTCAATGTAGAACATATCCTTACTACAGAGACAACACCTACAGTGTAAGTCGTCCTATTGGTAAAAGAATTATGAGTCGTATATATAATAAGAAAACTATAAGTAGAGAAGTAAAGCTTAGGACTATAAAAACAATCCTAATAAGCAAACGGCTAACTCAATCTCAAGAGGTAATACCCATGTACGATTCAAAAACAGCCAAACGCGCACGACTTGTTCTTGAGATTGCTAATCGTATGGCAGAAACAATTGACAAGGAAAACAATAGTCATAACGTAAGTAATCATATAATTGATATTCAGCTACATTACTCAGGTTATGGTGAGCGTGGATGTTATTCCACAGACTGTATCATTGCTACAGGAAACTGGAATGCAATTGATACTTATGACAAGGTTAGTCAAACAAGTAAAGTTGTTTCTAATCTTCCTAAAAGACTTATGAAGCTTTTTGAGAAGCTTGGAATTGAGTGTGAGTGGTCGGATGAGTGGGTTGAATGTAGTCAATGTGGATCATTGGTAAGAACAATAGGAGACTCATATTCTTGGAAAGCTTCATACGCACTATTGAATGAGTGTGAAGTGTATTGTGCTGCCTGTATACAGGAAGATCCAGAAGATTATCTGGAAAGATTGGAAGGTAATGAAACAACCGGAAACACAATTATCGCTAATCCAGCTAATCATGGGTATGTGAAACTGAATAAGGATTTTTTTGAGACAGGATGGTATGAGGGGCAAAACGATTCTCCCAAAACAGTAAAAGAGCACCTACATTCAAAAGGAGTCGATAAGTTTATCTTTCATATTGAAAGTGTAGGACAATTCGATTGTCATTGGTCTGTCTTCGTACATAAGAGTGAAGCTCATCTATTACCTATCAACTGTATGGCACCATTTAGTCCCATCGGTAAAAGATAGAAAGCAATATCGGAGGAAACAATGAGCACATATAATGATACACCCGAATGGCTGTTCAATCTTGATCTTGAACTATCTGATAACATTGATAGTCTCAATCAATCTTATGCTGATGTAACTTTCGATTATGCAGATCAGCTTGTACGAATAGACAATGCACATATTACTGGAATTGTCCCGAAGTTTACACTTGAACAAGCAACTGAGAATTTTCGGGATGCTGCTGTAAAGTTTACTCAGAATAAGAATAACGTATATAAAACTACTATTCTCAAGTATGAGGATAAGATAGCTGCTCATACATACAATAAGTATGGTGATTGGTTGTGTAGTCTAATCACACACAAGGAGTTGATTGATTCTTTGATTGCTCCTTTACATTCGAATGATATCGTTATTCAAACACTATAAGTATTCCCATCGGTAAAGAAGTAGGAACATATACATGAAGAATGCAACAAGAGTATTCCTTACATTAGCATCAATATTATGTGATGGCTTGTATGATCGTAAGGATAATGATTCCGAACCTTCTGAATATGTAGCAGTATGTTTAGTGTGTGGGAAAACAACTAAACCGAAAGGATGTTCGTTAGCTGCTCATCTAATTGCAAGCGGGTGGAAGAACGGTTGTTGTCCTGATTGTCAAAAGGTGTAATTATGAATCATCTACCAAACAGTTTAGATTCCCTGTGTCGTCATCTAAAGATGAATGTAGGTAATTCTGTGGTGGTGGATGCCGGTAAGATTCAAGGTGGCACATTCACACATAATTATGGCTTGAAAAAGTATGTGATTGTGATTGATAAGCTACAATATGCTACGATTACGAGGCTAGCATGAACACATTGTTTTCTATGACATTCGGAAAGATGCCAACACGAGAGCAATTCGTTTATTGCTGGTGGAAGACATTCGAGAATGATGACGATCCATTCTTTTCATTCACGAATGATAAACGTTTGGGAACATGTAAATTGACACTAGATGAGCTTTGGAATGAATTGCATTACGCTTATCATGTAATGATTTACACCCCCACACATCAGAGTGGGAGAATGTAGGTTCTTGGATATCTTCTGTGTTATCTTGTCTTCATATTGAATGGATCTAGGAGAAAACAATGAAAAGAGTAGTTGCACATATGGTATGGTCCACAACAATTGAGATTGATGTACCTGATGATATGCACAATGAAGATATCACGGATTGCTTGAAGATACGCGCAGATCAAGATATGAATACTGGTCATGTTTATGGTCCTTGTGTACATGAATGTGATACTAATCCTGACCTAGTAGAATGATAGAAAACAATGAAAAAGATTACGGTAGGATGTCGTGTAAGACTAACAGGTGACTTTCTACGTAACACTGGTCAAGTGTGTGGAGGTGAAGGTCAAAGTAAGTGGAATGTGGTTGAATGTAATTGTGGCTTATGTGAGACTGGTGATTATGTAGCGGTGAATCAACCACATATATGTCAAAGTGATCCTACAGGATATGAAGATATTCCTGTGGAGAAACGTCCGAAGTATCGTCATATAAACATACACAACCTCGAAACATGCAGATAATTGGAATAAGCCAATGAAAAAAGCAGCTCTGGAAAAACTGTATGATGAGGAATTGGAAGCACAACATAAGGTTCTCGTTCTACAGAAAGAACTGAGGGTTGTACAATCTAATCTTGTAGGTATACGTGAGGAACTACGTACATTGAAGGAGGAATATCGTAGGGAAGAATTGGCAAAGGTACATCCTGTATATGGTCGTAGAGAAGAGTTGATTGATACATTGCGTGTAACGCTACCTATCTTTCTTGAAAAGGTAGAACTGGAAGATTCTAATAACAAGAAAAACCGTGAAGGTCGACATGATTACAATTTCAAAAACGGATAGACGTGGAAAGGTAATTGATACCTTTACTTTTACTGTGGAGCAACATTTTTGGTATCTTTGGAAACATGAATGTGATAATTATCGGGCTGACACTTGCAATAATTGGCGTGGTGTTATTGCTGAAGGCATTGGGCTACAGAAGCGATTATTCTCAACTACACTTGCAGTTCTCACCAACCCTGAACATGGGCTGGACGTTGACATGTCTGCCTTTGAAAAGCTTCTATAAAAAAGCAACGCTTATGCATAACCCAAGAGACGACCTCTGCTAGACTGTAATTTTATATAATCATGTACGTGCTTAGTTTACGTATATAAGTTTGAGCCTGTGTAACACACATACAATGTATAATGCGCATACTGTGCTTATTGTAGCACACATACAGCGTCATACATATACTGTGTTACATGGGCTCTTTTTTTGTCTTTTTTCTGGGCTGGCACAAATGTTGCAATATGCTAAAATCGTACCATACATATTCTACAACATATATACCTACAATATCCCACATTATTTGTCCCATCGGTAAAGGTTCAAAAACATATGTGCGAGAACGGAAACACAATGAAACGATAGGATGATACGATGTAAGATGATATACGATATAACTTGTCCCATCGGTAAAGAGAAAAAAGCATAAGTAGAAGAGACTCAATAGAATAAGAGAGAGAGAAAAACAATGACACAGAGATACCGTCCGAACACATTCAATCCTTTCAAGACTCAAGACAAGCGCAAGGGTAAGCAAGCATCGAAGATTAGGAATTGTCCTTGTCCCGAATGTGGGCGAGAGAATGCACTAACGGAACATGACGTAGAATGTGGCATGTTATGCTTTGAGTGTGAATCGGAATATAACGAAGTAGTACACTAGATATAATCTAGTCCCATCGGTAAAGATAAAAGAATATAATCGGAGGATATCATGGGTGATTTTGAAGACTGCTGCGAAGATTATGGTTATGATATCGATGAAGAGAATCTATTAGAAGGCAATGATGATTATTATGATGATTCTCTTGATGATGACGAAAATTCAATCTTTGAAGATCCTAATGGTAACTCAGCATTGAGGAAGGTTACAAGAACTAATCCAAGGAACCAACCTTGTCCAACATGTGGCGAACCTAATATGTTGACGCCAGCAGATGTTAGATTATCGTACCAGTGCGACCAATGTTCTGATAAATTAGAACGAGGATTCTAATATATTTTGAAAGACCTACAAGTGGAGGATTTGTAGGTCTTACCAAGTATATATAAGTATAGGTACATAAACTTAGAAAGACATCTTGTCCCATCGGTAAAGTAGAAACAACAACAGAGCAAGAAACAACAACAGTAAGAAGAGGATATCACAATGGCAAAGCAAGAGACGTTCGTGGTTTTCGGAACTGATGGTATGATTGACAGGGATGCAAGTACGAATGCATTCATTGCTGAACTGGATCGGCAATGCACAATTGAGGTGGAATTGCGTCAGGCAGTACATACAATCTTCAATAGGTATCCTACGGCGAACCTTGAAACCGAGCCCTTCGTGCGACTAGTATTGAATCAAATGGAAATTGATCCTTTTGAGCAGAAGAATATGAAGGAGAATGTTATGAATTATGTTCAAAATTCTCCTGAGTTCAAAATCTTCCGAGGAGCTAAGGGTGGCGTGCGCCGCATTAGTGACATCGAAAAGAAGTAAACAATCTTATACGAATACCTGAGCAAGTATAAAAACTGCTCATATTGTATGACCTAAGCAAGTCTAAAAAACTGCATACACAATGACCTGGGTACGTCTATAAAACTACCCACCTTTTCCACATAGGAAGGAAGGAATGAAATGAGCAAATCTTCAAATGTAACTGAAGATGACAAGCAATCATTTTTTGGAATATTCTCATTTTATGGAATGATGCATGATGCTGCAGATTATTTTATTCAATACGAAGATATTGAAATTGAAAATGACATTGATTTTGGGGTTCATGGTAAGTTAGTAAAAGGTCAAAGATTTGAAAACGTGCATAATTGCTTAGACACGGGAATGTTTGAATTTCTAAATTGGGAATTGAAAGATGATGCCAAGGTTTGGAATCCTGATTCAAGTTCTGTATACATTCCACAATCAGAGTTAGCAGTTCATTGTTTCTATAGATAAACATATATGGTCATACATGAGATTACCTATCAATTGTATGGCACCGAGGCAATATCTCTCAAGGAAATATATTGTGAGCATCTGCGGTTTACAAAGAATCACAATATATGATTGTAGAAATAATCCGGAAATATCTACAGTTTACGGATAAATATATTATCACCCCCTTTCCGTAGATTGCCTCATTTATTTACAAAAGAGGATTGCATGTCTACATACAAGATTATACGAACTTTCTACTCACATGATAATAAAGAAATTGAAGAAATTGAATCTGGACTAACATTGGAAGAAGCGCAAGATCATTGTCATGATTCGGAAACGTCATCAAGGACGTGTACAGAAGCCGAAGGATTGATTCGTACAGCGAAATATGGTCCTTGGTTTGACGGATATACAGAGGAATGAAATTGTCCCATCGGTAAAAGAAATTGTTTAGGAGATAAGACAATGAGAACATTCGAACAATTATCTACGGATGAAAAGAAGCAGGCAATAAATATCTGCGTAGTAAGATTGGCAAATGATATTGTAAGTGGATTACGGTTCAATGATGAACTAAACCAGGATAATTTTCAAGCAAGTATAGATAAGGTATTGGCACAAGCTGAGCAATTACGTACACCCTGGTTTGCGGGTGAAATGCTATTGGAAAATAATTCAATTAGGGAGGAATTAGAATCAATGGCTGAGTGTGATGCCGAAGATGCATTATATCCAGACAAAGGTGAGAAAATACCTACATACATTCAATTGTCATAAGGAAAAAGAACATGGTAGTTATTGGTGTAAGTTACGAGCACAATTGCACATACTCACGAAATGTTCCTGATAGTCATCTAATGACAGAGAATGAATTGATTGAGTTTATGACGAAAGAATTGGGTGACACACCTGATGAAATTCTGACAGTAAAGAATGACAGTATAAGTGTAATCATTCCTAAAAATGAAGATATTTTACTAAGTATGTAGGAGCAAAAAATGTCAATTGAAGAGAGATTCATAGATGGATTTTTGGTTCAAAGAATTTCATCAAATGATGAAGATGAAGTACATAATGCAAATGGTCCTGCACTTACGATGTGGAATAGAATAACAAAAAATATAGTACGTGAAGCTTATTATATAAATGGTGAACTTGATAGAATAGGCGCGCCCGCAAACATAATGTGGTATGCAGACGGTTCTCTTTATAAAGAAAGCTACTATATAAAAGGATTTCTCCATAATGAGAATGGTCCTGCAATTATTGAGTATGGGGAAGATGGAACTATTGTAAAAAAATATTATGTTGCTGACTGGCTTTATTCTGAAGAAAAATATTATCAAAAATATCCAAACGCTGCTGGAAATCCACAATCTATTATTGCAGAGGAAAATGTTTGCAGTGTATGTAGAAACAAGGATGAATTTCTATCTGCGCACAAGCGAACTGGGAAATTAGTTTGCTATAAATGTTGCGAATAAAAACGAGTCTACTATATAGTTCAAGATGGTAGAACATATCAATTATGATAGGTGTAGGTTCAAGCCCTACTGGTAGACCCAAGACTGTCCCATCGGTAAAACGAAAACGAGCATGCATGAGGGAACAATAGTTTGGGGATATCGTCTAATGGCTTAGGACGGCTGCCTTTCACGCAGCAAATGGCTGAGTTCAATTCTCCCTATCCTCACCAACATATAAATGTATATGAGTAAATAACAATGGCAAGTATTCTCATAACAGATTTTTACGATAAAGATTTTATTGACGAATTAGTAAAGAGTGGATTTATTATCTTTACTGGAACTAAAAAGGATCAATATTATCCTGAGGTTTTTCAAATCAGAGCGACAATTCCAGGGATATCACACAAGAAGCTTTGGAAATTATGCATGAAGATACGTGATCAAATGCAAGAAGAATATTCAAAACGATTTCATCAGTATGTAATGAAACACAAGGACGACTAACAATGGCAAGCATTCCAGTACATTCATTGCAATTTTCGGTAGAATTGCAGATGGCAGGATTTACGATTTACATGGATGATAATATTTATCCAAAGATGCGAGCAACAATTACGTGCATTCCACATAGGAAGCTACGTTCGCTTGCGAATAAAGTGTGGAAGAAAACTCTCAAAGAGTATGGCAGTTTCAATCTAGTATATCGTACTCACACAGGAGAGAGTGTTGAAAGACGAATGCCTTCATTCGTGCACATAAAATTTATCTAAGAGAATGTAATGGAATATCATATTGAATCATGGAGTGTTGTAGAGGGTCCTTTTTCTTATCACAAAGAGAGGGAAATGAGACTTTGCGGTATTAGGGTTGAAGATGGAATGAATATAGTATCTTCTAAAATTGAATATGTTGAAGGTAGAAGTATAACTATGCACACAGGTAATGTATATATATTAGGAACGCCTAGTGCAGAATATCTTCAACATCTTCAAGATACTGGCGTTCTTTACAATAAAGAAAATCCTATCCTAATGAATTATAAAAAAGATATGATTATAGCCTCATTACCGCAATATTATAAACTATGTAATGTGTGTGGATATGATCATGCATACGAGACAAATAAGGCTATGTTATTTCATAATGATCTAGATTCTCTAGCTTAGAAGAAGTAATATGACTGATAATAAAAATAGATGGCATACGATAGAAGTATATTTATCACATCAACAATGGATTATCTATTCAACTCTGATTAGGTGGAGTAATCTAAATACAGGATATCAAGTATAAAAATGTTTATCATTCCTATTATATTGAATAGTAGTTCTAAACCATCTTCATATATATTTGAAGCAAATGAAGCTGAAGTGGATTGTAAAGATGTACGATCGATTCTATCTTTTATTAGAGAAAAGGTAAAGCTACAGAGTTATATTTACGAAGTGATTGTAATCAAAAATAACTATACACATAGATACGATTGTTGGGATCAACTAAATCCTACTTCATAGGCAATAAAATGAATAAAAAAGCACCTGCTGGAAAAATATATCAATGTGCATGTTGTGGAAAGACATCTGTATGGGAATATGGGTTTGACGACCACAATTCAAATCGTGATGAGAACGGAAAATATTATAGTAGTTATGGGTGGGATGAGTCGTGTGTGATGAACTGTGCGCTTGTAGACAAAGAGGTTGTCCCATCGGTAAAGGACGAGATTGAACCAACGGAAGAATACAAAAAGGAATTGGCAGCATTGATGGAAATCATTATGAACTATCCTGATGAGGAATAGATGAAGATTCAACCCACTACATTCGTGCAAGAGTATGATGAGCATGGATATGGTCAACAAACAGATACCTATCCAGGATTTATTCCTTATTATGATAATAAAAAGTATTATTATAAAATAAAGATAGAAATGGTTGCCAGGAAATGGTGTTCTGGATCTGTATTATGTTTCGATGTATATAGAATGACGAATGGTGCATATGAAAATATACGATCTTTATCCAGAGACGTATATACAAATAAATGGCTTTCTCAAAAAGAGGTTGAAGAATTTGGTCATATAATTCCCAATTGTGATCAATCACAATTGATTGAAGCATTAGCATCGGGAGATTTGCGCGGAAGATATGCAGAAGACATTGCTTATAGATTATACGTGGAATTATTTTTATTGCACCCATATAGTGGAATAAAGCAAGAATTGCCGAAAGTAATTGAAGAAACGCTAAAAAGAAGAAATTCTAAATAAATAAAATGAAACAATTCAAGCAACTAGCTGATGCATGTATATCTATCAATTCGCTATCTATTATGGAGAAGGTAGCACTAATCAAGGTTTTGTCTCAAGACATTCCTTTGCCTGAGAAAGTAGACATTGCGTGTACAATGTTTCATTGTGGAAAAGATCTTGATGTAAATGAGGTAGTTCTATACACGGGCATGATCGTACCTAAGATATAATATTATCTAAATAAAAGGAGTGAAGTGAATGTTTGAATTTGATTGGGACGAGAATGTGGGTGGGTGAAATACATGCAATGACCTGTGCAAGTCTATGAAACTGCTCAAGCAATTTATATGAATTGCTATATAATGAAAATCATATAACGTAAGCTTCCTGGGATATGAAGCTATAGAATTGAAACTATTCTAATATGGTTCCATGGTGGAATGGCAGACACGATGCGCTTTGTAATTGAGCACTAAACAAGAAATTGTTTATGTGAATGTCGTCAAATTCGGTGAATACCTAAATACCATTTGGTATATGGCAACGCCGAGCTAACCATAATAATATTATGGGAATGTGTAGAGGCTAGACAGCGACCACCTAATTTCATTATGAATATGGTGAAGGCATAGTCCAGCGCACAATAGAGAAATCTAGCTAATGAAAATTAGAGTGTGATGAAAACGCATTGCCAGTATTGGTGTCCCGGTTCAAGTCCGGGTGGAACTACAGCGCAAGCATAATCAGTCCCATCGGTAAAAAGTGATATCGTAAGGTATGAGAGGAAAATGTAAACGAATACAAGTAAATAGGTTTAGTGTGTACCTTGAAACACATATACAATAACCTGAATATGTTTATAAAACTGTTCAAATAACCCGAGGTAGCTTCTGGTTGAGGCGGGAACTCTTATAAAGTTCTGCATGGTGAGTTCAAATCTCACACCTCGGACAAATATTACATTTGACCACAAATTCAATCAAAATAAAAGGAATAGAAAAATGAAAGAGACGCTTGAGATTGGATGCTCACCTTATGGTGAAGAGTGTGCGCAAGTAGGAACGGACAATTATACAATTAGAGCCAGGGCAGAATGTCATGCGTATAAGAAGCAACTATTGAGACTAATTGAAAAGCAATTCAATAAGACTCAGGATATGCTACCTGATGGATTTTTGGGAGTAAAGACAAGTGCTCATGATTTTGGATGTTATCATGAAGTAGTAGCAAGATATAATGACAATGACGCGGATGCAGAAGAGATTGCATATTGGCTTGAAGGAAATAGTCCTGAATATTGGGATGATGAAGCAAAGAAAGAATTGCAAGAAAAGGTATAAATGTATTACGTAACAAATAGAGAAGGCAATTATATTGGATTTGATACTAAGAAAGGCGAGTGGGCGATTGTAGCTGGAAAAGATAAAGCCACACCTTTTATAGACAGGGAGAAAGTAAATACATTCATCAATGTAATGCAAAAGGTATTATACACTCGGCTATATATGCGAGCGGACAAAAACAGTTATTGAGGAAAAAAATGACACCCAATGAAAAAGTAACTAATGCAGTAAAGATGTATTGCAGAGCTCACAAGGCAAATTTTGATAAGATTTTTGCTGAGTTGAAGTATGATTATCTAAATGGAAACTGGTATTTTTTCCATTCAGGAATGTATTTGGGGATTGAGGAGAACGGATATTTGCATTCATGAAGATAGAAAATTTACGAACTGAAGGTTCTAATGGCGTCAAGGATCTATGTGGATTGGCTTTACATTTAGGAAGCAGGGATCCATTTCGTCAACTACAAAATGATGATGGTTCATGTGTAGGCGATTTGATGTGTTTTTTGGAGGACAATCCTGGATGCATTGGAGCGATATATGATTGGATTTCCGAAAACTATGAAGCTGAATCAGATGATTCAAATGAATCAGATGAAGATCTAGAAGACTAATAACCATAACTAATAAGTAAATACAATGAGTATTGTTACCCTAGATAGTTTTGCTTTTATATTGAACAGACAAGAGTTTTTAGATAAGCTAAGCAAACTTAGTAAATATGAAATGCTAGAAGTGGCAGCAACATTTGGATGGCGACAAGGAAAAGATAGGCATGGTAAGATAGTATTTTATACTGGAATAGAATCATCTGATTATGATTTAGATACATAGGAGAAATATTATGTATGATATAGAATCTTGTAGTTATAGTTCTTATAAAGAGAAAGAATCAACTGAAGATATTACTCCTGAAAATATGAAGAAGGCAAGAATTGCTTCTTTCAATAAGCGATTAGATGCTGAAATTTCAAAAGAACGTTGGAAGAAAGAACAATATAATAAATCTGTTGAGAGGAATTTTGAAGACTATCTTAGGGATATAAAAAAGGCAGTTGAAGCAGGAGATCGCACAATAGAAATTTGTTTAGGAAGATATATAATTCTAGAAGGCGATTGTAGCAGAGAAGATTTTTATGATAGTTATTATAAAGACACATGTCATCTTCTAAAGAAAAGGGGATTTGTCACCAAAGTAAAGAATAAACTAATAATCGATGCTAGATTTAAGAAAGGACTTGATAAGTATAAGCAATATGAGCAATTATTGACTATATATTGTTATTGATTATTATTTAGATTAATTTATATGAGTAAAGCTATTTTTGATTCTCTGGCTCTTACCATAACATTACGATGCAATTTAAGATGTATCAATTGTATTGAAATGTGCAATATGAAATCTATAACCGGATTAGATTATTCTGATTCTGACATGACGATTGGTCAAATTGATAACTTGATAGATCAAGTTAAGAATATGAATCATAAGCCAGTTTTTGATTTAGTTTGTATAACTGGTGGCGAGCCACTATTACATCTAAATGTAGAAGAAATAACTCTAAAAATAGAAGAAGAATTATTATTACCGGGATATATAAATAAATTAATAATCAATTCAAATACAATTATAAAGCCTCCAGAAAATATAGCCAAGTATATTATTAATTATACTTTACCTCAAAATAAGCATAATGTACATAAAGTAAGTTTATTACATCCTTCTGATTATGGTGGAATGAAGCATACATATTTTTCTTGTTCACATTACAGGAAGAATTTTATAGTATTAACGTACCAAGGATTTTCTATTTGTTGTGCGGGAGATTCTTTTATCAGGTTATTTGCTATGGAAGATTTAATTTTAGAT
>Ga0182027_10010871_pt1 | contig 12909 bp, 11 predicted proteins | sample 712E1DmetaG_FD_121300 | JGI IMG/M metagenome (GOLD analysis project Ga0182027, IMG submission 121300) | Permafrost microbial communities from Stordalen Mire, Sweden - 712E1D metaG (Illumina Assembly) | ecosystem: Environmental > Terrestrial > Soil > Wetlands > Permafrost | place: Sweden...
CGGGGTCGGTCGTGGCGAGTTCGCGCGACCAGTCGTAGCTGAAGCCGAGGCTTTTGATCTGCTTCGTGAAATTGGCGATGTTCGCCTCGGTGGTCTGGCGCGGATGCTGGCCGGTCTTGATGGCGTACTGCTCGGCGGGCAGGCCGAAGGCGTCCCAGCCCATTGGGTGCAACACGTGCAACCCTCGGGCGCGTTTGTAGCGCGCGAGAATATCCGTGGCGGTGTAACCCTCCGGATGGCCGACGTGCAGGCCCGCGCCGGACGGATACGGAAACATGTCGAGGATGTAGAATTTGGGCGGGGCCTTGCGGCCGGCCACCATGGAATCGGCGCCATGCCGCCTGGCGAACGGATGGTTTGCGGGAACGGCTTCGCCCGGATTAAACGCGCGAAAAGTCTGTTGCTCGTCCCAAAAGTGCTGCCATTTGGGCTCGATCAAATGAAACGGATATTGTCTGCGACTGCTCGACATAGAAATTGAATTTTGCGGAAAGAGCCGCGGCGGAGCAATGTCAGAGTTTTTGGCAACCAGAATCCTGACGCGACGGCGTATCGCGGAGAGTCATGTCTGAAACTGTCATGGCAAGAGGGAAATGCATCAAGGCTAGATATCTAAGTTCGAAAAAAGCGGGTCAGCTTGTGCAACAAAATGTTCAGCCAGTTTCGTCATCGCTTTTGCCATCGGCTCACTGTCCGCCTGCGATTCCACGCTCACTACGGTTCGGTTATATACGCCCCAAAATAACAGCAGGCTTCTTGGAAATGGTTTGGGTCCAATTTCCGGCGTCGGGAGTTTAGAGTTGTCATCCTTACGAATAAACTGATGCACGCAGGTCAGGTTTTTTCGCCATCTCTCATACGTAAAGTCCGTGATTAACTTCCAATCTCCGATCTTCCGCAGACAACGGACACCGGATCGGCGACGGCTTGGTTTTCCCAATACCGGCGAAAGCAAACCAGTCAAAATATCAAGACAGCCGTCAACATCCACAGGTTGAAACGTCGGTAAGCTTTTGTCGGAAGTCCGAAGAGGTGGAAGCGTATCCATATGAATCGTCGTTTGGTTGTACTCTTGTTCTTTCCAGTAATCTGTTTCCCCCGTTATTCCCTCTCCTTTAAGATGCCGAGCATTGTCGTGACTCAACATGGTCAGGGATCTTGCCAATCGCTGCCGTTCGGCAGACGAAAGTATTTTGTTCCAAGATACAAGACCATCAATTCTGCGATTGTGTTGACCAATCAAGGATAATAAGGGGCAACCCGCTTCCAGTTCTCGAAGGAAGTCATGTTGAGACCACTCATAGAGACGTAGGGCGAATGCATTTTGTGCTTCTATTAGGTTCATTGCGGCTTTGTCTTGATTTAGCGACAAGCGTTGGGTGATGGCAGATTCCTACCGGGGGCTTGCCAAGGAATGCGACGCCTGCCACGTCAACCGCAAACCTTCCAGCGTCAGATTCGGTTCCACGGCTGAAATCTCCGGCAGTTTGGACGCCATCAGCTTCGCGTAACCGCCGGTGGCCACGACCGGCAATCGCTTCACTTTCAATTCGCGCCTCAGTTCGCCAATCAATTCCCGAACCAGCCCGCGATAACCATGCACCGCACCCACGAGCATCGCTTCCCCGGTGCTTTTGCCGATGCTCGTTTTGATTTCGTGGATTTTGATGCGCGGCAGCAACGCCGTTTTCTCGTGCAAGTAATCCGTCATCGCCGCCAGTCCCGGTGCGATGATGCCGCCGGCGTAGTTGCCCGCGCGGTTGACCACATCGAACGTGACCGCCGTGCCGAAATCCAGCACCACCACCGGCGCGCCAAAGTGATGCCGCGCGGCGATGGCATTGGCCAGGCGGTCGGGGCCAATGGTGTCCGGCTTGGGATAATCAATGCCCACGCCGCGCAGCGTTTTGGGCGTGAGTTCGAGCAGCGGAACGCCGGGCACCGGCCCGGCGTGTTGCCGGATTTTCTTTCGAGCCGAGCTGGTGCCCGGCGCTCCGAGTTGGGCGATGAATTTGCCAACCAGCGGCGTAGCGCGCGGCACCACACTACACAGCACCACGCCGTCAAGCGTGGCGCGACCGGCGAATTTCCTCACGAGTTTCGCCGCGGTGCCATTGAACCAGTTCGCCGTGGGAACGTCAGCCTGCTTCACCACCCGCCGGCCGTTCGCCAGGCCGACGTGCGTGTTCGTATTGCCGATGTCGAAAAGTAAAAGCATGTGAACTGGTTAAATAGGTTAAATGAGTTAAATGGTTAAACAAGTGCCGCGCTGCACATGCTTATTTAACTTATTTAACTCATGTAACCAATTTCATTTCTCCAACGTCACATCACCGCCGGTGATCCTTTCCAGCCGCCCATGATCCGTCCGCAGCAGCAGTGCGCCGTCGTCGTCCAGCGACTCCGCGCGGCCGCGAATCCGCCGCGCGCCGATTTGAATCGTCACCTGGCGGCCAATCGTCTTGCAATGCTCCTGCCATTCGTCCGCCACCTCTGCGAAGCCGCCGCCGCAAATCCGCGCGTAATCGTAATCCAGCTCGCGCAAAATCGCCGTCGCCAGTTCCGCGCGCGAAATCATTCTGCCTGTTTCGATTTTGAGCGAAGTCGCCAGCTTGCGCAACTCCGGCGGAAACTCGCCCGCGCCCAGATTTACATCCACGCCGATGCCCAGGATGACGTGACGCACCCGGTCCAGTTCCGCGCTCAATTCGGTCAAAATGCCGGCGACTTTTTTCCCGCCAATGACAATGTCGTTCGGCCACTTGATTTCGGGACGCAGGCCGGTTTCGGATTGAATCGCGCGCCGCAGGGCCGTGGCGGATGCGACCGTCAATTGGGTCGTTTCCTGGGGGCGCAAATCGGGCCGCAGCAAAACAGAAAACCAAAGCCCCTTCCGCTCGGGCGAAATCCATTTGCGGCCGAGCCGTCCCCGGCCCTTCGTTTGCGACTCGGCAAAAACCACCGCGCCCTCCTTGACGCCGTCGCGGGCGAGTTTTTCGATCACGTCATTCGTCGAGGTCGTCCGCTCGAACACATGGATGTCGCGTCCAATGACCTTCGTTTTGCCGAGGCGCGCGAGCAAATCGTCCGCGTGCAACACGTCCGGCACGCCGACCAGCCGGTAGCCGAAGTGCGGGCCGGCCTCGATTTCATAGCCGAGCCGGCGCAATTCCTCGATGCGCCCCCAGATCGCCGCGCGAGTGATCCCCAGTTGCTCCGCGAGGTCCGCGCCCGACACGCCGCTCTGGTTCGAGCGCAACGCCGATAGAATTTTTGCGTCCGTGGTCATTTTTCTTTGGAGTTCAAGCTTCAGCTTGTCCTGCCAAAAACAGCCTGATGTGAAACAAGCTAAAGCTTGAACTCCAACATCATGTCTCAAAGTCCAGCCCGATGTCCACCGCCCGCGCGGAATGGGTCAGCGCGCCGACGGAAATAAAATCCACGCCGGTTTTTGCAATCGTCTGAACGTTTCCAAGGTTCACACCGCCGCTGGCCTCGGTTTTCGCGCGGCCTTTGATTTTCTTCACCGCCAGCCGCAACCGCGCCGGATTCATGTTGTCGAGCAGGATGATGTCCGCGCCCGCGGCGGCGGCCTGTCTAGCTTGCTTTAGCGTGTCGGCCTCGACTTCGATTTTTAATCGCGGAAATTTTTCGCGCGCGCGCCGGACGGCGGCGGCGATGGCGTTGGGCGCCGCGTTCCGCAGTTGCGGGACGGCGAGGTGGTTGTCCTTGATGAGCACCAGGTCGAACAAACCGAAGCGATGGTTTTTTCCGCCGCCGCACGAGACGGCATATTTCTCGAATCGCCGCCAGCCGGGCGTGGTTTTGCGCGTGTCGAGAATCTGCGCGTCCGCGCCTTTGATGGCATCCACGAACCGCGCCGTGAGCGTCGCAATGCCGGACAACCGCTGGACAAAATTCAACGCCACGCGCTCGGCGCTGAGGATTACGCGTGCCGGACCGGAAATTTTCATCAGGTTCGTCCCGGCCTTGATGCGCTGGCCGTCCCTGGCCAATCGCTCAATTTTGATTTCTTTTTCGGAGGGCGGAATTCTACGACGCCCTAACTTGTTCTGAGATTTTTGGGGCTCACAGAGATCACCCCTCCGATTGATGAATTCAAAAACGTCGCGGAATGCCACTTCGGCAAAATCAAGTCCGGCGACGACGAGCGGTTCTCTCGCGCGCAGGACCGCTTTGGCCGTCGCGGTTTCGGGCACGGTGGCGAGCGTCGTCGCGTCACCGCTCCCGATATCCTCGGCCAGGGCGGCCTGGACGGCGCGGCGGATTTCTGCGGCGGACAATTCCATGCCGTCAAGATGAAGGCGAATGGAAAAAGGGAAAAGGAAAAACAACAAGTCTCCTCAAAATGGCGGCCACGACATTATTAATTGCCGGGGGTAATGGTTATGCAGCCGGTAAAATTCCTCGACTCTGACGCTGAAAACTGGTAATATAGGATCATGGACTCCGATGAGCGCGAGATTTATCAATTCCTAAAAACTTGGGGAAGCGAGTACGTTGGTGCGGTGGAAATAGCCCGGCGTGCCGGCAGTAAAAAACGGTTTTACGAGGAGCCCGATTGGGCCAAACAGGTCCTGATGCGGATGGCGGAGCGCAACATTCTGGAAAACGACAGTCAGGGCCGTTACCGCATCAAACCGCTTTCCCGAAAAGATAAAAACAAGCGCTGGGTTGCGCCGGACATTGCCAAAATCCTCCACGAAAGCGGCGTGGAGGTTGAAACCGGCGATGGCCTTGCCCCGGACGAGCATTACGAGCAGCTCTGACCGCTCACCCGCCCGGCGCGATGCCAAACTGGATTCACCGCGCCAACCATTTCCATTTGACCTGACATGTTCGCCGCGCTGCTCGCTACGCTGTTGTTTTCCGTTTCCGCCATTTGCGGTCATCGCACCTCGACGCGGCTGGGCGGCGTGGAGGCGAATTTCTGGCGCATCTGCGGCGCCATGTTTTTTCTGGCGATTTGGGCAAATACGCTGGGCACGGGCACCAGCGGCAGGGCGTTTCCCATTTTTGTCCTGAGCGGGCTGGTCGGCATTGGCCTCGGCGACACCGCGTATTTTCAGGCGCTGCCCCGGCTGGGCAGCCGCCGGACGGTTTTGATCTCCCAATGCCTCATCGCGCCGTTCGCCATGTTGATCGAATGGCGCTGGCTCGGCACCCGGCTGAACCTCGCGCAAATCGTTTGCGTGGCCGTGATTCTCGCCGGGGTGGTCATTGCGCTGGCGCCGGGCGACCATTTGAAAATCGCCCCGCGCCGGTTTTGGACCGGCCTGCTCGCCTGCGCCATCGCCGCGCTCGGCGGCGCGTTCGCCGCAGTGTTGAGCCGCAAAGCCTATTTCATCGCGCACGCGGCGGGGGAACATCCCGACCCCGGCACCACCGGCTACCAGCGCGTCGTCGGTGGCGCCGTTGCGCTCGGCCTGGTTTTCCTGATTGTGAAATGGCGGCATTCGCGCCGGCATGGTGATGACGCGCAGATGCTGGATTCGTTTTCCGCGCGGGAAAAATTCAAGCTCTGGCCGTGGATCCTGGTCAACAGCCTGGCCGGCCAGACGATTGGCGTGAGCTGCATGCAATGGGCGCTCGAAAACACGCCCACCGGCATCGTCACCGCCATCATCGCCACAACGCCCATCGTCATGCTGCCGCTGGCGCATGTTTTTGAAGGCGAAAAAATCACCGCCCGGTCGCTCGCCGGCGGACTTATCGCCGTTGGGGGCGTGCTGGGCCTGACGTTTTGGCGTTGAATCATTGGGGAAAACGAATTTCCATTCGTTCTCGAAATCGAATGATCGAAGACGAGGACGAGGACGAAGAACGAGGACGAACGATATGAAAACGGAACTGCCAGCCGCCGTTGAATCGCTCGGGATTGAAAAATTCCGACGCCACATTTTTCTTTGCGCCGACGCGACCGAGCCGAAATGCTGCCCGCGCGAAGCCGGTCTGGCCGCGTGGGAATTTTTGAAACGGCGGCTCAAGGAATTGAATCTTGTTGGCCCGGAACCGCTGGTGTATCGCACCAAGGCCAACTGTCTCCGCGTCTGTGCGCGGGGGCCCATCGCGGTCGTTTACCCCGAAGGCGTCTGGTATCACTCCTGCGGGCCGGAAGTGCTGGAGCGCATCATTCAGGAACACCTGATTGGCGGGAAAATCGTCGAAGAATTTGCCTTTGCCAAAAACCCACTGGGATAATTTCGCCGGGAGTTTGCTCTGAAAGTTGAAGACTGAATTCACTTGGGCGCAACTTGGCGCCACCGCCAACCCGGACACAGGTCCCGGAAAGGAACGCCACGTTCACGCGGCAGCAGGGCGGAAAGGGAGCCTCTGCCGACTGAAACCGGCGTTCCTTGGCGGTGGTGCGAAGCGGCGCCGAATTCACTTTCTTCTGGACTTTTTTACTTTCGGCACGCAAAGTCAGGCCAGTTTTTGGGTGAAAATATGGCCAGACTTCTGATCAAAATGCAGGGTTTGGAAAACCGGGCGTTTGAATTGCGTTTCGGCGTCAATCGCATCGGGCGCGACCCGGACTGTGATTTCCCCGTTGATCATCCCACCGTGTCCACCAGCCACTGCGAATTGGAGTTGTCGGGCACCGGCGTGTTGCTCCGCGATTGCGGTTCGACCAACGGCACGTTCGTCAACGGCGACCGGGTCAAGGAAACATGGTTGCTTCCCGGCCAGACGGTGTATTTGGGCGACGTGGAGTTGTTCGTCGAATCCACCGAGGTCCATGTCGCAATTCCCAAGTTTGAGCGTGAGCGTCCCAAGCCACCGGTGGTGCTGGAAGACGGCGTGATGCTGTGTCCGCGCCATCCGCAAATGCCGGTCACTTACAAATGCACGCACTGCCACGAGGTGATGTGCGAAAGTTGCGTGCATGTCATGCAGCGCAAAGGCGGCGCCCCGCTGTTCCTCTGCACGCTTTGCAGCCACAAGTGCGAACCCACGGAAATTGTGCAGCCCCGGAAGAAAAAAAAGACGTTCATCGGCTTTTTGCAGGACACGGTCAAACTCAAGTTCGGACGCTTTGCCGGGCGCGAAAAATCGGGACGGTAAGCACGTTCTTTTCAGACCGGCAGCTCGTTTTTCAGAAACCGCTGGACCATTTTCTCCAGCGCGGAAATCCAGAGCGGATGCCCGTTCAGACACGGGATTTGCGCGAACCACTCCCCGTCCGCCGCCAAAAATGTTTCGCGCCCGCGCAGGCCGATTTCCTCCAGTGTTTCCAGACAATCCGACACGAACGCCGGGCAGATGACCAGCAGCCGTTTGAATCCGCGCTTGGGCAGCTCCATCAGTTCAAAATCCGTGTAAGGCTTCAGCCACGGGTCGCGGCCGAGCCGGGATTGGAACGAAATGGAACACTGGTTTTCCGGGATGCCCGCCTGCGCAATGAAGGCCGCCATGGTTTTGAAACATTGCGCGCGGTAACACGTCGCGTGTGCCGGGCTGCCGGTTTCACAACAATTCGGCGCAATCAAACAATGGCCGCCGGTCGGGTCGGACTTGTGCAGGTGCCGTTCCGGAATGCCGTGAAAACTGAACAACAAATGGTCGAAACCCGCCTCCAGATGATTGGCCGCGCTGTCCACCAGCGCTGCGATGTAATCTGGCGCGTTGCCATAGGGCGGCTGCACGACAATCTTCATCTTCGGCGCGATCACCCCCGCCACCTCCCGCACACGCGCCACCGAGGTTTCGTAACTCGACATCGCGTAATGCGGAAACAACGGAATCAAAAAAACCTTGTCAATGTTCCGCTCTTTGAGTTTGCGGATGGCGCTTTTGATGGAAGGATTTTGATACCGCATGGCCAGTTCCACCGGCACAGGAACAATCTCCTGCAGCTTCGCCTGGACCTTGCGGCTCGTGACAACCAGCGGCGAACCTTCCGGCAGCCAGATTTTGCGGTACGCTTCGGCGGCTTGCTTTGGCCGGTTGATGAGAATCATCCCCACGATGAACCGGCGCAGCGGCCAGGGCGTGTCAATCACCCGCCCGTCCATCAGAAACTCATTCAGATAACGCCGCACGTCGCCCACCGAGGTTGAGTCCGGCGAACCCAAATTGACCAGCAGGACGGCTTTGTTCATAAGTTAGTGAACCGTTAAATCGTTGAATTGTTACATCAGCGGTTGTTCGCGGTCACGATTCAACGATGCAACGGTTTAACGATTCAACGACATTGCCACCCGTTCCACGATATTGCAACCGGATAGAATCGAGTCGCCCAGCGAAACCCCGTCGCGGTAATGGCCCGCAAAGAAAAAGCCCGCTGCCCGGTTTTCGATCTCGTTCATCAAATCACGGTAACGGCCGTAGCCGACGTTGTATTGTGGGATGGCTTTCGGATACAGCACGCAATGTTGAAAGACTGGCTGGCCGGTCACGCCCAGCAGCACCCGCAGGTCTTCACACGTCAGTGCGACCAGCTTTTCCGCCGGCAGCAACGCGAATTCCGGATACCGCTGGCCGCCGATGTAACTCGTCAGCGTCAAATGACCGGCGGGCGCGCGATTGGGAAACAGCGACGACGAGAAAATCGTGCCGAGAATCTTGAAGCCCTCGATTTTGGGAATCAACATGCCGAAGCCCTCGCAGGAATGCGCCACGTCTTCCCGCCGGAAACCCAGAACTACGCTCGCCACCGGCGGATAACGGATTTCGGAAAATTCTTGGAACGCCGAGCACCGGCTCGGCTCGAAGGTGTCGGGAGTCCGTGCCGAGCCGGTGCTCGGCGCTCCAAGCTCCACCTGCAACTCCGCCAGCTTGTGCGCTGTGCCGCAATAAATCACCGCGCTGTACTCAGATTTACCACTGGGAGTTGTTACGCGCCAGCCGTCAGCGGTCTGCGTCAGCTTGGTAACCGCCGTGTCCAGTTTCACCGCGTCGCCCAGCTGCGCCGCCAGCGTGTCCGGCAAAACCTGCAAGCCTTCGTCGAAAGAAAACTTCGGCGCGCGGTCCTTGGCCACCTCGCCGGATTTTTTGCGGTCGCGCGCGCCAAAAATCTGGCCTTTGATCAGCGAGCCGTAATTGTCCTCCAGCGCCTTGAGTTTCGGGAAAGCGTGCGTCAGGGAAAGCTGGTATGGATCGCCCGCGTAAATTCCGGCGACCAGCGCATCAATCGCCTGATCGAGAAATTCCCGGTTCAGCCGGCGCACGACGAATTGCGCGATGCTTTCCTCGACGCCATCCCGCCGCGGCACCACGAACGGTTCGCGCAGCACGGCCAGCTTGGCCCCGGCGGTGAAAAGTTTTGTCGTGAGAAAGCCCAGCGGCGAACCCGGCATGGCGATGGGACGCCGGTAACGGACGACATACCGCGCCTCGGCCTTCGGGTCCGGATTCAGCCGGCGCGGCTGCAAACCGGCGTCGCGGACAAGTTGGCCAATCTTTGGCGACGTTTCGAGCAGCGTATTCGGCCCGAACTCGGCCAGCCAGCCGTCCTGGCGCAGCGACTGAATCACGCCGCCCACGCGTCCGCCGGCTTCATAAACCGTGACCGGGATGCCCTTGCGTTTCAGGTAAAACGCCGCAGTCAACCCCGTGATGCCGGCCCCGATGATGGCGACAGATTTCATCCAAAATCAAATTCCCAAAGCTGAAACGCGATGGTAGCCCAGATATTCCGGCAAGTTTGCTTCGCACCAGGCGCGATATTCTGCTGTTGAGTTGAATGAGCGCCAAGGGGCATCGTCGAGCACGGGTTTATAGACGCGATAAAAGCCATATTTAATGCGGTCTTCCAGCGGACGCTCCATCTGGCGACGGCATTGTTCGCGAAAGGCTTCATCGGCCTGCTGGTCACTCTGTCTCATGGCAACCCAAGCTTATCCAATCCCGGCGCAACGTCAAACGCTGTGCCCTGCCCACAATCATGGCGAAATTGGCAATTGAATCACCGCACGCCTTGAGGTAGATTATGCGCGTGAAAGCCACAATGAAGCGACAGACAAAAACCGAGACTGAATTGCTGGATCACGCCACGAACAACCTGTTGCGCGCACTCAAGCAGGACATGCGGAAGAAGAACGGTCGCGTTGATTATGACAAGCTTCGCAAAGACGGCTATTCGTTCTCTGCTTTTCCATCGTGCCCCTTGATCTGCGTTTGGCCAACCCATGCTCAAATAGTGTTCGAGACAGGCATTTCTATCGCAATAGTGTCTTCTCGGAACCCCAACTCCGTCGTCCCAAAAAAACACTCGGTCGCGTCTCAAGAAGTGCGAGTGCTCGTGCATCATTGTTTTTGCGAAACAACGGAAAACCATCCTGCATGAGTAATCGTGTGGGATGGTTTTGATGGTTAAAGATGAATTGTCCATGTCAAAACTTATCGAAACATTGTTTAAATCCTAATCGCAGTCGTTTTAATTTGAGGCTTCTCAATTTATCACCCCATAGTGTGGAGTGTTGTCTCTGTTGCATTTTGGGCATACATACCTCCCACCGTGATTTTGGGTGCAGATCACCGGAGGAAATTCACAATGACACAGCGGGTAATCTAACTGTTCAGCAACTTGAACCTCGGCAAGAGCAAATGCCTTTTTCGATTGCTCAAGTGCGGTTTTTGCTGCCTCTCGTTTTGTTGAATCAGTGATGAAATTAACAGCTCCGGCAGCCAAATCTACGGCTTGCTTGCCTAATGCAATTCCATTTGTGAAGGCTTGAATGTCCATCATATCTTTATTCCTTTATTCAAATCGTCCTCGAATGTTTCCGCTCGGCCACCGGTGCGAGGGTGTTGTCGAAGCACATCGCGATGTTGCGGATGAACAGGCGGCCGGTGTCGGTCACTTCCAAGCCGGTCGGCGTGCGGTGCACCAGGCCGTCGGCTTCCAGCGGCGCGAGCGACGCGAGTTCTGTGGCGAAGTGTTCCGCAAAGTTGAGGCCGAGCTTTTGCGACATCGCGGCGTAATCGAGCGAGAGGTCGCACATCACGCGCATGATGGTTTCGCGGCGGATTTTGTCCTCGTCGGTCAGGAAATACGCGCGCTGGAGCGGCACCCGGCCGGCGTCCACGGCTTCCTGCCATTTCGGCAGTTCCTTCTTATTTTGCCAGTAGGCGTCGGGAATCTGCGAGATGCTCGACATGCCGAACGCGTAGATGTCCGAACCGGCGCGCGTGCTGTAGCCCTGGAAATTGCGCTGAAGCTGCTTGTTGCGCTGCGCCACGGCCAGTTCGTCGTTGGGCCGCGCGAAATGGTCCATGCCGATATAAACGTACTGGTTGTTGGCGGTGAGTTTCTCAATGACCAGCTTGAGCACCTGCAACTTGGTTCCGGCGGCGGGGAGATGCTGTTGCTGCTCCAGGATTTTTTGGGCGGGCTTGACCCACGGCACGTGCGCGTAGCTGAACACCGCGAGCCGGTCCGGCTTCATTTCCAGCACGATATCGAGCGTTTCGTTGAACGACTCCGGCGTCTGGTGCGGCAGGCCGTAGATGAGGTCGAGGTTGATCGAGCCGTAACCCAGTTCGCGCATCCAATCCATGGCCTGCTGCGTCATTTCGCGCGGCTGGATGCGGTGGACGGCCTCCTGGACCTTCGGGTTGAAATCCTGCACGCCCATCGAGGCGCGGTTGAAACCAATCTCGCGCAGCGCGACCATGTGATCGCGCGTGAGCCGGCGCGGGTCCACTTCCACGCTGGCTTCGATGCCGGGCGAAAATGTGAAGTGCTTGTGGATGATCTCGCCGAGCAGGCGGATTTCGTCCGGTTTCAAAAAAGTCGGCGAGCCGCCGCCGAAATGGAGCTGCCCGGCTTTGCGCTGCGGATTCAAGCGCGGCGCCATCTCCGCCACCTCGCGGCCAAGGGAATCCACGTAGGCCATGCCCTTGTCGTGGTTGAGCGTGATGACGGTGGTGCAGCCGCAAAACCAGCAGAGCGTTTCGCAGAACGGGATGTGAAAATATATGGAAAGGTCGCGGGTCGTCTGGTTGTTCGTGGCAATTTTTTCAGCCAGGTCCGGCCACGTTATCGTGTCGGTGAACTTCGTGGCGGGCGGATAGCTGGTGTAACGCGGCCCGGCCACGTTGTATTTTTCCACCAACCCGAGATCAACTTTCAGCGTGCTCATTTAAAACTACGAACAGTATCAACCAAGGCGGCGATATTTTCCAATTTCGCATTCGGCGGCACGCCGTGGCCCAAGTTGAAAATATGGCCTTTGCGGCCGCGCATGGTTTCGAGCACGACCCGCGTTTCCTGTGCGACCACATCCGGCGTGGCGTCGCTGAGCAGCGCGGGCGCCAGGTTACCCTGCAAACCTATATTTGCGGGCAACAGCCGGCGCGCGTGGGCCAGCGGAAATTGCCAGTCTATGCCTAGCACGCTCGCCCCGGTCGCCAGCAGGTCGTCCCAATTTCCGTGCGTGCCGAGGGAAAAAACAATCACCGGTGGAGCACCGGTCTCCGACCCGGCTCGCTGGGATGAATTTTCGGAACGCGCCGGGTCGGAGACCGGCGCTCCAATGCCAGCGACGATATCCCGCATCCAGCGGCCGGAGGCTTCCTGAAATTCCGTCGGCGCGAGCTGGCCGCCGTGGCTGTCGAAAATCTGGAGCACGTCCACACCGGCGTTGATTTGCATTTGCAGATAAGCGGTGACGGCGGCGGTGAGTTTCCCGGCGAGCTTGTAAAATGTTTCCCGGTCTTCGTGAAAAAGCTTCAGCGCGCGGGTGTATTTATCGGCGCTGCCACCTTCCATCATAAACGTGGCCAGCGTCCACGGCGAACCCGAGAAACCGATGAGCGCGGTCTGGTCGCCAAGTTCCTTCCGGACCAGACGCAACGCCTGGTCCACGTAGCTGAGACGTTCGACCACGCGCTCGACGGAAAGGCGCTCGATATCGGCCCTGGTGCGCACGGCAAAATCCATGA
>Ga0182027_10010872_pt1 | contig 12909 bp, 17 predicted proteins | sample 712E1DmetaG_FD_121300 | JGI IMG/M metagenome (GOLD analysis project Ga0182027, IMG submission 121300) | Permafrost microbial communities from Stordalen Mire, Sweden - 712E1D metaG (Illumina Assembly) | ecosystem: Environmental > Terrestrial > Soil > Wetlands > Permafrost | place: Sweden...
AAGCTCAGCTCTTCTCATTCCAAGTTTTTGCATTACTATTCCACTAAATTCTTCGGGTACTTCGATAAATATTCTTTCATAGGGGGTTAATTTTTCTCCGTTTACAACCTTATCAATTACTTGTGGTCTACCAACCTGAAATTCATAACCTTCTCTTCTCATTCTTTCGATTAGGATTGCCAAATGAAGTTCTCCTCGTCCTGAAACAATTTGCCCGCCATTTGGATTATTTTCTACTCTTAATGCCATGTCTGTTTCCAGTTCTTTAAATAACCTGTCATGAAGTTGTCTGGAAGTTTTAAATTCTCCTTCTTTTCCTGCAAAGGGGGAGTCATTTACTACAAAAGACATTTGAATAGTTGGTTCTTCTATGTCTATAAGGGGGAGAGCAATTGGACTATTTATATCAGCAATTGTTTCTCCAATAACCGGATTCGTTATTCCTGCGACTGCCACAATATCTCCGGCGCTAACCTCATTTGCTTCTGCTTTATCCAATCCTTCAAAAGTCATTAGGGAGGTAACCTTAAAATTGTCTATTTGTCCTTCTCTGGAGATTCTGGCAACATTTTGTCCGTTTTGAATTTTGCCATTAGAAATTCTCCCAATTGAGATTCTTCCTTTGTGTTGATCTCTTGCAAGGGTAGTGACAAGCATTTGTAACGGCTTTTCAGGATCTCCGGTAGGAGCCGGAATCTCTTTTAATATCATTTCAAAAACAGGATTAATGTTTGCCATTAAATCCAGATTATCAATTTGCCCTGCTTTTCCTTGTTTTGCCGAAGCAAAAATGATTGGAAAATCGGCAATATCATCGTCGGCGCCAAGTTCTAAGAATAGATCAAGGGTTTTGTCTAAAACGTAATGGACTCTGGCATCCTTTTTATCAATTTTATTTACGATAACAATTATTTTATGTTTCATTTCTAAAGCTTTCTTTAGAACAAAACGTGTCTGTGGCATTGGTCCTTCTTTAGCATCAATTAAAAGTAAGCATCCGTCAGCCATTTTTAAAACTCTTTCAACTTCTCCGCCAAAATCCGCATGGCCGGGAGTATCAATAATGTTAATTTTTACTCCATTCCAGATAACCGAAGCATTTTTAGAGAAAATAGTAATTCCTCTTTCTTGCTCCAGTTCATTGCTGTCCATAATAAGGGTTTCAGTCGAATCTTTATGAAGCTTTGTTTTGGACTGTTTTAACAAGGCATCTACAAGAGTTGTCTTACCATGATCAACGTGAGCAATAATTGCGACATTTCGAATGTTTATCATAAAAAAACCGCGCTTCTCCGCGGCCTATATATTATAGCAAAAAACGCGCCTAAAACATAGTTTTATGCCTAAAATGGTATAATATTTGAGTGAAACTTCCCCCAGCTAAATTAAGAAGCTTATTCCTCTACTTTAAAAGAAATATTAGTCTTTTAATATCGATATTTATTTTATTAGTTATTCTAATAACGTCATCTTTATTTTTAATTAATACTAATAATCAAACGTCTTCAAAAAACTCCAATTTGGAAAAAGAAATAAACTTAACCTCGGAGAAATTAAGTAGTTTGCAAAATCAGGACCAATATAAAATAAACCAAAGTTTAAAAGAAAATATTAAAAATATCCAAACTTCATATAAATCATCTCTAGTTTTGTATGAAAAAATCTTGGATTTAAAAGCGCAGAAACAGGATACAAGCGGACTGGATAAAGAGTTTGCACAGAGCTTAAATTATTTATCGGACCTAAATTACTCTTCAGCCTCAGCAAGCCTAGGTTTATTAGCCTTAGATACTAAAAAGAAAGAAGACGCGCTAGCGGCTACATTTTCCGTTTCAAATCAGGCTTCAGCACCTCAAACCGTAGCACAAAGCAATACACCTCCTTCTAACGGTTTTTCGATTCAGTCTGTTTCAACCGACAATGGAAGTTTTACTGTTTATATAGTTGCCGCAGATCTAAATTCAACTAAGGTACTTGTTGATACCGCTTCGGGTGGAGACTGTAGCAATAATTGTCCGACCCTTCCTTTATCCGACTACGTTTCAAGAAACGGAGCTTTTGCAGGAATTAATGGTTCGTTTTTCTGTCCGGCCGAATATCCGAGTTGCGCCGGGAAAACCGGTTCGTTTGATCTTTTAGTAATGAATAAAAATAAAGTGTATTTCAATTCTTCAAATAACGTTTATAGCACAAATCCGGCTGTTATTTTCTATGGTAACAGTGTGCGTTTTGTCGGACAGGCGCTTGAATGGGGAAGGGACACAGGAGTAGATGCGGTTTTGTCTAATTACCCGCTTTTGGTTTCGGGAGGGAATATTGCGTATTCAGGTGGCGGAGACCCTAAATTTGAACCAAAGGGACCAAGGGGTTTTATTGCCGCCAAAGGTAGCACAGTTTATATAGGCGATGTTTTAAACGCGACAATGGAAGATAGCGCGAAAGTACTAAAAGCTATGGGAATGGATAATGCCTTGAATCTTGATGAGGGTGGATCCACTGCTCTTTGGTATGGAGGATATAAAACCGGTCCCGGCAGAAATATTCCCAATGCGATTCTTTTTATAAAAAAATAGTTCTTGATATAATAAAATTATGAAAGTCCTAAAGAAAAAAAGTGTAATATCCCTAATAATTTTAATAGTAATATTAATTATTATTTTTGGTGTTAATCAGGTTTTCTTTTTAAGAAAAGCACATAGCACATTTGAAAATTATTATGCCTTTAGAGGATGTATGCAATTGGTTAAAAAAACTCAGGACTATGGACTTTGCAAATTGAATTCAGGTCAAATAATTAAAATTGTAAAATACCAAGGCGCATGGTATTTAGACGGAGATTTACCCTGCGGCTTCCTCTGTTTTTAACCTCTTACTTTTTACTTACCTTTTTTTGTTTACATTTGGTTTAAATATTTGTAACATTAATTTATGTTTACCTTACCCGAACTTCCTTATGCATATAATGCACTTGAACCTTTTATAGATGAAGAAACAATGCATATTCATCATGATGGTCATCATGCTACTTATGTAAAAAATTTAAATGATGTTTTAGTAGGGCATGATGAATTTTTAAATATGGATATTGAAAAACTTCTTAAATCTCTTGATAAAGTTCCGGAAGATATTAGGACAAAAGTAAAAAATAACGCCGGAGGGCACTATCATCATTCGTTGTTTTGGACAATAATGAAGCAAAATGGGGGAGGAGATCCAAAAGGGACAATAAATGAATTAATAAGCAAAACATTTGGAGACCTTAATTCTTTTAAGGAAGAATTTAACGCGTCAGCCCTAGGGCTTTTTGGAAGTGGTTGGACTTGGCTTATTCTAAATAACGGAAAACTTTTAATTGAAAATACTTCAAACCAGGATTCTCCAATTTCTGTAGGCAAGTATCCGCTTTTTGCAATTGATCTTTGGGAACATGCATACTATTTAAAATACAAAAATAAAAGGGTAGATTTTATTAATGCTTGGTGGAATGTTGTTAATTGGGAAGAAATAGAAAAACGACTTCAACTTGCCTCAGAATAAAATTTAAAAAAAAATCTATCTTGACAAAGAATAAATTTTGCCTTATTATATCCCCATGGAGGGGATATATGGCATATAGACCGAAAGACACACAGGAAAGAATAATCCACCGTTTAAAAATTACAAAAGGACATTTAGAAAAAGTTATTAAAATGGTTGCAGACAATGAATATTGTATAGATATATTGCACCAATTAAACGCTGTTGAAAGAGCTCTTAAGGAAACTCAAGGAGTAGTTTTAGAAAATCATCTTAAAACCTGTGCACTTGATGCAATTAGAAAAGGTAAAACAGATGAGGCAATTGAAGAAATAATGAATGTTTTTAAAAAAAAAGATGGATAAGATTTTAGTAACCTTTTTTGGTGGCTTAGGAATTGTTTTTACATATTGGTTATTTCTTTCTAAAAGATAAACTATGAAAAAAGATACATTTTCGATAGAAGGAATGCATTGTGCGTCCTGCGTTGGAATTATAGAAAAAAATTTAAAAAAGGTCCCCGGAGTTAAAGATATAAATGTTAACCTTGCAACAGAAAATGCAACTATAATTTATGATTCAGCTATGCTCTCAAAAGATAGAATAGTTGCGTCATTTTCAAATATCGGTTATAAAGCTTTTCCCTCTAAAGACCCTAATTCGGAAGAAAACAAGAAAACAAAAAAAACCAAAGAACTTAAAGATCTAAAAATAAAAGCAATCTTCAGTATGTCTATTGGAGCTTTAATCCTTTGGGGCACTTTTCCTGTTGTTTCTTTCTATGCACCATTTTTTCTAAGAAATTTTTATGTGCAGTTAATACTTGCAACTCCCGTTCAGTTTTGGGCAGGTTTAATTTTTTATAAAGCTGCAATTCCCGCTTTAAAAAACAGAACGGCAAACATGGACACATTAGTTGCGCTAGGAACATCAGTTGCCTATGTATATTCTCTCATTGCCACTATTTTCCCGTCGTTGATTTCTCAAGCGGGAGTAAATACAATGCCTTATTTTGATGTTGCTACTATAGTAATCGGCCTTATTTTGCTTGGTAGGTATTTTGAAGCAAGGGCAAAAGGCAAAACAAGCGAAGCAATTAAAAAGCTTATCGGGCTTTCTGCAAAAACTGCCAGGATTATTAAAAACGGAAAAGAAGTAGATATCCCAATCGGAGAAGTTAAAGTTGGTGATTTAATTAGAGTTAGACCCGGAGAAAAAATACCGGTTGATGGAATAATTACACAAGGAGAATCAGCGATTGATGAGTCTATGGTTACGGGCGAGAGTATGCCTATAGATAAGATTAAAGGAGATCAGGTTATTGGAGCGACAATAAATAAAACGGGAAGTTTTATTTTCCAGGCAAATAAGGTTGGGAAGGAAACAATGCTTGCTCAAATTGTTAAATTGGTTCAGGAGGCTCAAGGAAGTAAGGCTCCCATTCAGCGTCTTGCCGATACAATTTCGTCATATTTTGTGCCGATTGTAATAATTCTTTCAATTTTAACTTTCGTAATTTGGTATACACTTGGGCCATATCCTTCTCTTCTTTTGGCAATTTTAAACTCAGTTGCAGTTTTAATTATTGCCTGTCCTTGCGCAATGGGACTTGCAACACCCACTGCAATTATGGTTGGAACGGGTAGGGGCGCAGAGTATGGAATTTTAATAAAAGATGCTAAAACTTTAGAGGTTGCACATAAAATAAAGGCCGTTATTTTTGATAAAACAGGTACTTTAACAAACGGTAGCCCGGAAGTGACAGATATTATTCCCCTAGTGGGAGATGAAAACACTCTTTTAAGTCTAGCTGCATCCGTGGAAAAGGGATCAGAACATTCGTTAGCAGAAGCAATTGTTAAAAAGGCTGAGGTTGGGAAAATAGGTCTTAAAGTTTTAAGTAAATTTAGTGCAATGCCCGGTCTTGGAGTTAGGGCAACTATGGGTAAATCAGAGGTTATATTTGGAAATAGAAAACTAATGGCTAAAGGAAAAATCGATTTAACAAAAGAGACAGTTCAGGTAGAAAAACTAGAAAATGAGGGGAAAACTGTAATGTTTTTAGCGCTAAATGGAAGTTTAAATGGATTAATTGCAGTTGCCGATAGAGTTAAAAACTCTGCTAAAGAAGGTGTAAGAGCCTTATCTGATATGGGTATAGAGTCAATAATGGTTACCGGAGATAACCAAAGAACAGCAAAAACAATTGCAGATGGGGTTGGAATAAAAAGGGTTATTTCGGAAGTAATGCCCAAAGACAAAGAAGATGAAGTTCGTAAGATCCAGGCGGAAGGGAAAATTGTGGCAATGGCAGGGGATGGGATAAACGATGCTCCGGCGCTCGCATTGGCAAACGTTGGAATCGCCATGAGTACAGGAACGGATGTTGCGATAGAAGCTGCAGATATAACTTTAATAAATAAGGATTTAAAATCTGTTGCTTCCGCAATTAATCTTTCAAAGAAAACTATGAAAACAATAAAAATGAATTTGGGATGGGCTTTTGGCTACAACATTATTCTTATTCCCGTTGCAATGGGAGCTTTGTATCCTTTTTTTCATATTTCACTAAACCCAATTTTTGCGTCAGCGGCAATGGCATTAAGTTCAATCTCGGTTGTTTCAAATTCTTTACTACTTAGAAGAGCGAAAATTTAATTATGAATTTAATAACAATATTTTTAACAGGTCTTTTTGCGGGAGGATTAAGCTGTATGGCAGTTCAAGGAGGCTTGTTAACTGCAACCATTGCCCAAAGAGGAGAAGAAAAATTAAAAGAAGGTCTTAAAAATGGAAATACAGCATTGCCTATAGTTTCATTTTTAGTTACGAAACTTATTGCCTATACGTTACTTGGTTTCCTTTTGGGTTGGCTCGGATCGTTTTTTCAGCTTTCGATTTCTCTAAGAGTAATTCTTCAAATTGCGGTTGCTATCTTCATGGTCGGTACTGCACTAAGCATTCTTAATGTTCATCCGATTTTTAGATATTTTATTATTCAGCCTCCCAAATTCATGACTAGAATTGTCAGGAAGCAGTCAAAAAGCAAAGATATATTTGCTCCGGCAATCTTAGGAGCATTTACAATCTTTATTCCGTGTGGCGTTACACAGGCAATGATGGCGCTGTCTATTGCTTCTGCAAGTCCAATTCTAGGAGCGACAATTTTATTTGTTTTTATTCTTGGAACGTCTCCTTTATTTTTTATACTTGGTTATTTTACGGCAAAACTTGGTGAAGTTTACAAAGAAAAGTTTATGAAATTAGTGGCTTTTGTAATTATTTTCCTTGCCCTTTTTACTTTAAATAGCGCAATAGCTCAGAGTGGCAGTAACTTTACATTTAATAGTTTGGGGAAAAGCATTTGGTGCACGGTTTCTTGGTGTTCGGACTCAAAACAAGCAAACGCTCAAGACGTAACCGCTGATCCTGTAATTACAATAGAGGAAGGTAGTTACATACCTAACGACATAAATATAAAAGCCGGCTCGCAGATCACTTTACATATAAGTAATAAATCAGGGACAAGCTGTATACAATCATTTACAATCCCATCATTGGGTATACAAAAAGTAATTCCGGTTGGAACATCCGACATTATTACATTTACAGCTCCCGAAAAAGGAAGCGACCTTAATTTTATGTGCAGTATGGGTATGTATAGAGGAGTTTTTCACTCAATTTAATTATGAAAACTAAACAAATTTTTAAAATCGAAGGAATGCATTGCTCAAGCTGCGCTATGGCTATAGACGGAGAGTTAGAAGATATGGAGGGAATAAAAGAATCAAATACAAATTTTGCCAAAGGACTTACAGAAGTAAATTTTGATTCCGAAAAAATTAATATCAGGAAGATTATAGAAATTATTAAAAAAGTTGGCTATTTAGCTGAAGTCGAATAACTATATTCCCAAACCGGAAAACTATAACATAATTTGAACGTAATACATTTTAGCTAAATTTCTAAGAGACATAGAGACCCTACGTGTTAAAAGAGTAAACTTATTTCTCATAACTTTATCACCTCCCTTCTATTTTTTTGCCCTTTTTCTTTGGTCCGTCCTGCCTCTACTAATATGGTGCTTATCGTGCTTTAAACACTATATATAAGGACAGAATATGGATTTTTTGTGAGTTTTTGTCAATGTTTCTTTATGAAAATGGTAAGAATAACCTTAAATAAAGCAGATGTTCTTGCAATTCTCATACAACTTAATCACATTAATTTAAAATACTGTAAATAAACTGAATATATAAAGAAAAGGAGGTGAAAATAATGTTAACAGATGCGCCGGTTATACCAACTTTACCGGTAGTTGATTTACAGAGAGCAATAAGTTTTTATAAAGACAAGCTAGGCTTGGCAGTGGAACAAGCAATGAAAGGCGCTACTATTATAAGATGTGGCGAAGGAACAAAACTATTTCTTTATCAAAGAGCTCAAACGAAGGCTGATAATACTGCGGCAGGATTTTCGGTTAAGGATATTGAAAAAACAATTAAAGAACTTAAGGACAAAGGAGTAGTTTTTGAACAATATGACTTACCCGGTCTAAAAACAAATGAGGATGGGATCGCGGATGATGGGTCAACAAAATCGGCTTGGTTTAAAGATACCGAAGGAAATATACTCGCGATTAATCAGATGTAAGTTTTGCTTAAGCTTTTATTCAGTTGTAATGGTTAAAATTTAATAAAAGGAGGTGATAAGAATGGGATGCAATTGCGATGATCATGGTCATCATCATAAACATTGGGATAAGGACGAAGAGCTAACAAAAGAAGATCTTCTCGAGAAAAAAGAATGGTTAAAAAAGAAAATGGATTGGGTTGAGGAAGAGCTTAAAAAGTTAGACAAATAAGTTTAGTTAATAAAATTTCCTTCTTTGATTGTTTGAAAAAGAATTTCCGACATCTTTGAATTGCCTTTTTCTGTTGTGTGAACATCGTCAAAGAAATATTCTTTTGTTTTTGGGATTTCCTTTTCAAAGTCAACAAACTTGTTATTGGTTTCATTGGAAACTTCTTTTGTTACCTTATTAAATAATTGTATTCCGTTAATCAAGGATTTAGTATCTGGATAGTTTTGGCCTTTTAAGCAGTTTCTTTGCATGTACCATTGAAAAGGTATCTTTGGGTTGTTGGCAGATTCAGTATAAAGAAAAGCCTGATTACCGATTATTAATGGAACGTTATCATTTTTAATAATATTGGTTAGGGTCAAGAGGTTTCTTTTATAGGAATTAATACTTGGAAAGTTTTTCATAGAAGTTGGCTTGTAGGGATTAAGTTTTAATTCGGAAAGCTTAATGGCAACATTTGTATTTAGTAAAGGATTAATATCTGAATAAAAATTGTAGGTAAAAATATGACGCAAGAAATCAAAGGTTACCAAGTGAAAGTGAACAGATAAGGGAAGATTGGTGTCTGAAAAATATTGTCTTATCGGAACTGCAAGAGATCCAAGCTGATGTGAATAATCTTCTTGATATCCCCCTTTGGTAAAAAAATTACCGGTACATGAATAATACATATCATTTATTCCCTGCCAGGTTATTATCAGGTCTGGTTTAAAATCTTTTATATAAAAAAGATATTGAATGATTGAATGTTCGGTTGTAAAACCATCCATTCCCGCATTTAATACTTCAATTTTTTTATTTGGATATTCTTTTGTTAGCTTGTCCTGAAGCAATTTTCCAAAACTGTTACTATAAGAAACTCCTGCATTTAATACGGTTGATCCTCCTAAGACAAAAATTCTAAAAGTGTTTTTATCTTTTTCTCTTTTTATTTCATCTCCTCTAAAATTGAAGCTGTTAATATGTAGGGAAGGGTTTTGCTGATTGTTTTCTTTAGTTAATGTTGATTGCAAAAACAAATGAAAATTATCAAGACCTAGGGTATAAGGATCTTCCATTACTGTTTTTCCTGTTATTCTTAAAAAGGTTTCTAGCAGAAATAAGATTATAAGCAGAGTAATAAAACTATATAGAATTTTTTTAAACGGACTAATTTTAAATTTTTTCTCTTTAAATTTTATATTGGACGGATAAAAAAGAAAGTTTATATATTTTATAAATGGAAAAATACAGAAGGTTATTATTAAAAGAGCAAAAAAATATAGCAGCGAATATTTTCCGAATACAACAGGATGAGTTGATGTATGTACAAAAAAGCCAAGAACAAAAAAAATATAAACAGAGACAGCAAGAATTAAAAGAAAGCTTTTCACTTAAACGTTATTATAATATATTTTTCGTAAAAAGAAGAATGTTTAGGGACAAACAGGTAAGCCGTTGCAATTTGTTCCACACCAATTATTTGCTGCCTTCCCACTTGGGTATTGTTATTTAGGAGTATAATATAGATATGAGAATAAAATTTATTTCACTAGATCAGCTTTTAGAAATGATAACAAATAATCAAAAATTTAAGCTGGTTGAGGTTTTAAGTAAAGAAAATTTTAAAGGGGGTCATATTCCCGGAGCAATTAATTTACCTCTGGATGATTTAAAAACTCTTGCAAATAAAGCTTTAAATAAAGCCGATACAATCGTTGTTTATTGTGCCAGTTACTCTTGCCATGCCAGTACAATGGCAACGGAAATGTTACTTAAAATGGGCTTTAAAAAGACATTTGATTTTAAAGGCAGCAAAAAACTTTGGATAGATTCCGGGCTGGAGCTGGAAAAATAATGTTAGAAGAAATAGTTAACCGCAGATGCGTTAGAAAATACAAATCAACGCCAATTAAAAAAGAAGACATTTTAAAAATTATTAAAGCTGCTCAGTTTGCCCCAAATAGCATGAATACACGGGCATGGGAATTTTTAATAATTGAAGATAATGAAATAAAAGAAAAACTTTTTGAAATTCTCGGCCAAGACTTCGTTAAGGAAACACCTGTATTAATAGTTCCGGCAATTGATCAAAAGAAAACGACTAATCCCATTCAGGATTTATCCTTGGCATCCGGGTATGCTTTTCTTCAAGCAGCTAAATTAGGACTTTCTACAGTATGGAAAAACGTTAGAGCGGAGAACCTTGAGAAAGTAAAAGGTGTTTTAAATATTCCGGAAAATTATTTAATTATTAATTTAATACCTGTTGGGTATGCAGATGAAAAAATCGAGTGTCATTCGAATAAAGATTTTAAAGAAGGTAAAATTCATTGGGGTAAATGGTAGTTTATACTATTTGCTTCTATTAGACTGATCAAGTTTTTCTAAGATTTTTAAAATCAATTTTTGCTGTTCCTCAAGCCGTAGGAGAATTGTTTCGATTTCCTCCTCGGCCTTTTTATTTGTCTCGAAATCGTTTTCCGCTCTTAATTCTGCATGTCTTCCCTGAATGTTTTGTCCAACCATGATTAAAGGCATTAAGTGAATTTGGATTAAATTAGAAATAAAAAGCCACAAAACAAAAGCCGGAAAAGGATCAAATCGAAGTCCATTGGGTGCTAAAACGTTCCACCCTAACCATAAAAATGTCCAGGCAAAAATAATAAAGAAAAAGCCCATTGTTCCAATCTTTTCGGTTACAACTACCGCCAGTTTATCCATATTGGACATTGTTTTTTTATGAACAACGTTCACGTTCTTAGGGGCTCCAAATTTTTCCCGAAGACTTTTAACAGTTTCAATCTTTCTATTTTCCATAAATTTATTTTATCATAGTTAGTTTCATACAGTTTTATTTTTGTATTTTTCGGTAAACTTTTCAATTTTTGGTTTAATAATAAATTGACAGTAAGACGTCTCTTTGTTTTTTTCAAAATAATTTTTGTGATAATCTTCGGCTTCGTAAAATTTTTTAAAAGGAACAATTTCTGTAATAATAGGATTTTTATAAGCAGCTTTTTTATCAAGTTCTTTCTTTAATTTTTCAGCAGTTTTTCTCTGTTCTTCGTTGTGATAGAAAATAACTGATCTATATTGTGTTCCGATATCATTTCCTTGTTTATTTATTGTTGTAGGGTCATGGGTATTCCAGAAAACATCAAGAATTTGAGAAAATGGGGTTTCTTCTGGATTAAATCCAATTTGAATTGCTTCTGCGTGTCCGGTTTTTCCGGAACAAACTTGTTCGTAACTTGGGTTTTCGGTTGTTCCTCCGCTATAGCCGGTAACAATAGATTTTACTCCCTTAAGTTTTCTAAAAATTGCCTCAGTGCACCAAAAACAACCTCCAGCCAGCGTTGCAATTTCGGTTTTTTCATTCATGGATTATTTTTGGCAACTCCTCTCCTTTTGGAACAAAGCGGATAGATAATGAATTAACACAATGTCTGGTGTTTTTTTCGGTTAATTTTTCTCCTTCAAAAACGTGTCCAAGATGAGCTCCGCAATTCGCGCACTCTATTTCAATTCTTATGCCGTCTTTATCGGGGATTCTTTCCACCGCATTAGGAAAGTTTTCATCGAAAGCCGGCCAACCGCAACCTGCATTAAACTTGCTTTTTGAAGAAAAAAGAGGATTATTACATCTTTTACAAACAAAAACGCCTTCTGCGTAAAAATTGTCATATTTCCCTGAAAACGGTAGTTCAGTACCTTTTTCTTCGATTATTTGTTTTTCATCTTTGGTTAAAGAATTGTATTTCATTTACATATTATATTATACCGCTGTCTGTCTATTGACAGCTTGGTTACCAAGTAGTATTACAATATAAGATAGGAGGTGAAAGACTGATGAGCAAACAAATGACTTGGATACTTATTATTGTTGCATTATTGGTAGGGCTTTATGCAGGTTATTATTACGAGAAAACAAAGATGGTTGGGCTTTTAACCACACAACGAGTTAGCATGCAAAACCAAATTGACTCTTTAAAGGCAGCAGCCGTACAACAATTAACACCAACACCAACCATAATGCCAAAATAAATAAGTTTTAAATTAATTGACTTATTTAAGTTGTTTTGTTTAATTTATTATATTAAACATATTATTTGCTATTAGATAGCAGCTATAATATTTCTTAAAAGTTAGAATAAGAAAACTATGAATGTTAAAAATAAAATAGTGATTGTTACGGGAGCTTCTTCCGGGATTGGGCTTGCAACTGCAAAGCTTCTTTCTAAAAACGGTGCCAAGCTTGCACTTGTTGCGAGATCAAAAGATAAGATTGAAAGACTTGCAAAAGAATTGGCAAATTCAATTGCTATTCAGGCAGACATGACGAAAGATGATCAAATTAGAGAAATGGTTAAAAAAGCAAAGGATTATTTTGGCAGAGTAGATATTCTCATAAATAATGCGGGTAGAGGTTATGACGCCTCAATTGAAAAAACCGACCCGGAAAAATACAGGGAAATTTTTAATTTAAATGTAATTGGAACTTTAGTTGCAATGCAATCTGTAATCCCAATTATGAAAAGTCAAGGAGG
>Ga0182027_10010873_pt1 | contig 12909 bp, 15 predicted proteins | sample 712E1DmetaG_FD_121300 | JGI IMG/M metagenome (GOLD analysis project Ga0182027, IMG submission 121300) | Permafrost microbial communities from Stordalen Mire, Sweden - 712E1D metaG (Illumina Assembly) | ecosystem: Environmental > Terrestrial > Soil > Wetlands > Permafrost | place: Sweden...
ATATTTTGTAATGGAAGATTGGCATAACTTCGGAGCATATTATGATAAGACATTGATGGCGTGGCATGAAAATTTTATCAATGCATGGCCAAAACTCAAGGATAAATATAGTGAAAAATTTTATAGAATGTGGAATTATTATTTATTAAGCTGTGCAGCAGGATTCAGGTCCAGACAAATACAATTATGGCAGATAGTATACACCAAAAAGGGTTTACCAGGCGGATATGAAAGAAAAGATTAAACAGCTTTATTCATATCATGAAGATATGATTCAATTAATGTTATGAATTCTTTTTCTCTATGATACTTAAATGTGTTTGTGATTGCTCGAAGTATTACAGGATTTGCTTTTGTTCCATCAGTACCATGTGATATTAATGCTTGACCAAACGGTTTTTCGAACAATAATGTTGCAACATAATATTTCTCTTCTTCTTGTCTAGGATGTACACTTATTTCTTTATTGTATACTAAACTTGCCAAATTCATTTCTATCGGATCAAAACAAGGAATTTTCACTTTAAGAAAATCATTAATTATGAATTCAACTCTACTTTTATATTCGCCAAATAACAAATCGTAACTTTTTGAACGATCAACAATTTGTACATGCTCTAGAACATTTTTTTGTTTAGAATCATAATGAATAATTCTGTCCATACCAGACATCGAAAATATAATAAATCCATTATTTTCAGGCATTATTTTTACACTGCCATATTCTATTGCCTTTTTTTGAATTAATAACATAAGTTTTTCTGCATCAGTAATTATTTTAGAAATATCAATAGGGCCGGGAACATTATGTCTCTTAATATATTTTAGTTGCTCTAATTCTGTTAATATATTATTGTTTATAGCTATAGCATCATTTAATTTAATCTGCAAAGAATCTTGTTCAGTCTTATTAACTACTTCTCCAAGATCTCCTATACTTTTTTCTGTTGAATGTACTCGTAAGGAGTGTACTGCATCTTTATATGCCTTCTTTAGATCGTTGTGCGTTTCTTCTAGAGTAACATATTTCTGATAGAGCTGTTTATATTCTTCTGTATCTTCAATTGTTATTTCTGATTGATTCTTATTTTTATTTGATAGTACAGTTTTTAGTAATATTGGTTTTAGTGCTTCTACTATGTCGCCTAATTCTTTTAATATAGTTGGACCGTTTGCATAAACATTCTTGGTAGTTGTGATTTCTGAAGATGTAGATGTTGGAATTATTGATTCATCAGGTTTTTTAGTATTATATGATTCTGTTTTATTCTTGTAATATTTTAATTGTTTAGGTTTTAAGCTGGAAAAATCTATAGAGATATTTATCTGTTTGTTATCACCAATATAATTAGGATTAATTCTTAAACCTTTTCTGTGTCCAATAAAGAAATCTTTAGGTACATCTGATAATGCTAATACATCAACAGAACGTGTTAATGTTTTTAATCTTTCTTGTTTAATTAAGTCTTTTATTGACATATAGTCTGACAAAATAAATTTTATTACAGAAGTATTTGTATCTGTTTCTATTTTAGGCGTATCTGGTTCGATTATAGGTTTTTGTGTATCGTTTATTATTGTGTCTAATTTAGGAAGTTTTTTATTAGATCGAAATACTTTGCCGTTCTGTGCTTTTAATACTCCATTTTCATCTAGAAATTCGTTAAACACTAATATATCTCGGCCTTTACCAATGAATGCTCCTTCTGGAAGACAATATTGTTTGAATATTTTTGTTGAAGATGTATTGGGATGTATTAGAGACCTTTCTTTAACGATACTTAATAGAGTATATTTTTTAGAATCTTGAGTGACTTGCATTGTTTCTTCTGTTAGCATTATTTTCGACCCCACACTTATAAATTATTTATTAGTTACTTATAATATACTTTCAGAACTTAAACTCTTTAAAAACTTTACTACTTTAAAATGAGGTCATAACTTTTAGTTCAAAGTATTTTAATTGATGTTATTTGATTTTTGTCCATCCAAATAGTTTGCATAATTTCCATGCAAGCCACGCTTTAAATGGATATTTTCCCTCTAGAACTAGTTCTCTAACTTCTTTATCTGAGGGTATGCGAAATAGACTTTTAATTTTTCCTATTCTAGTTGCAGCCACGGTTAAATCAAAAAATAATTCGCCAGCAATCATTTCTCTGCCAAATTCTTTTTTCCATGCGTTCTCATATTTTTTAAGAAAATGTTTATCAAATCTATTGAGATGTAAAGATTTTATAGCTGTCAACGCTGCTAATCTTCCTGACGTTAAAGCATATTTAATTCCTTCACCAGTACCTGCATATACCATGCCTGCACTATCGCCGCAAACCATGATTCTATTACTATATGTTTTACTTATTGGTCCAGAGCAAGGAATTATTCCAGCATATTCTGATATCTTCTCAACTTTGATATCATATTTTTTTAAGAATTTATCAAGTAATAATCTAGGATCTTTATGCTCGTGACTTACTGGATAAAATGCTATACCAATGTTTGCCTCATCACTATTTTTTGGAAATATCCATAAGTATCCAAAGAATTCTTCATCAAAATAGTAATAGAATGCATCACTTACAAAAGTGTTTCTATGTTTAGATGCAATTCCGATATAATTTTTATAAATACCGCCATAAGCTATAGCAATTAACGGATTTTTAGATGTTAATTGCAACTTTTTTTGTATATGAAAATTGCATCCATTACATAGTATTAGTAACTTAGTTCTTAACAATCCAGAACTAGTCTGCAATTCTGCATAGGCCTTGGTAATATTAACGTCTTCAAGTCTACAATTTAGTTTAATATTTAATCCTTTAGACATCCATAATTCCCATTTTGGCCTATCTAACTGTAAAAAATTAGCGTCAAACGATCTCTCAAAATTTTTGTATCGTATAACATGCGAGTGTACAGTATTTCTAACAAAAGGATAATTTTTGTGTCCAAAAAATTTTATGAATGTACTCTCTGAAATGCCTTCAGCACATTTCAATGGATAACCAATAACTTTTTTAGAATCTATAAGAAGATAATTTTTATTAACGCGACTAAGTTCTCTTGCAGCCATCAAGCCTGCTGGACCTGCACCCACTATAATTACATCGTAAAGTTTCATGATAAATCATTTCAAATAATTTATAATTTTATCCATACAATCTGCGTATTTCTTCTCCCTGCTCGAGTATTGATTTGTATGGTACAAGTTTTACATCTATTATCTCTTTTGATTTATTCTCAACTATTTCTGGATGATACATCACATATGCGTGTCCGCTTGGAAGTTTTATATTATTTGATCTCTTTACTATTTCATCTCGTAATTTTAAGTCAAAATATATTCCATATTTTTCAATTAATGCTTTTCCAGCAGTATAATCTCCCTCAGCTTTTATACGCATCACTTCTGATAATAATTGTCCAACATGTTTTCTCATCAATGCATAATCTAGAACCTTCGGATATGTTTTACCATTTTTCTTATAAAAAATACATGAACCCTGTTCTAACAAGTACTTAACTATCAGACTTGCTGCACGCTCATGATCCTCATGAATCATATCTTCCTTTGAATATCTTCTCAATTGCACTAGATATGACAGTACATAATTCAGGTACGCTCCTTTAGCATCTGCCTCTGTGATTATCTTGTCTGCAATCAATTTATTATCCCACATATGATATAAGGAACACAATTCTGCACGCGCCTCTTCCAGTGAAGAATAATATTCTAACAAATAATCTCTAGGGTCACCCTTTAATTTAGGATTGCACTTTCCAGAGCCGTGTCCTACAATTTCATGCAATGTAACAAGAGCCGGACCTCGCGTCTTGAATGATGCAATCATTAATGATTTATCTTCTTCTCGTTCCAAAAATTCGTTTCTAACTAAATCAACAGATACCAATCTACTAGCATAAGTAGTATTTACAATATAGAAATTTTTTGAATTATACTTTTCTCTAAGCCACTGCGCATTTGGAAGATTTACTCCTAAAAAACATACCGGTCCTGCTCCTCCAGTAGCCATTACTTGTACTATCGCATTAGCGACAGGTATATTATTCCATTTCTTTTTATATTTATCAATCCATGGAGCATTATCTTCGAGGTGTTGCGCATTATTAGCTATTGCACGTACAATCTTGCTTGCTTCCTCATCCTTGAAGAATACTGTTCCCTCATACATTCCCTTAAATCCTCTCGCATCTAAATATTGTTCAATAAATCCTAACATTATATCAACATTCGGATCTGAACTAAGCCACGCAATATTATAATCATCAAATAATTTCGCTTCGCCAGTCTCAAAATATTTTATCAATATATCTAAAATCTTTTTGTATGATTCATCAGAATATTCTTTAGCCCGTCTCAAGTGTGTTACAACATTTTTAAGTTCGCTAGCGTACAATCCTTCAGGAGTCTTGGAATCACCACACCTCCAAACTTTCTCTAATAATTTGTTGTTCTCTTTCACAACAGTGCTGTTTAATGGATATTTATCCTTAAAACCTTTTAAATCTTTTAGAGTAACATTTTCATATAACGCATTTTTGCTTTCTGTGATTATATCTCCTGTTTTAGGAGTTTTTTGAGTTAACATCACATCATATGTAGCATCAAATATTACTTTCTGAAATTCTATTGTGAGTTCGCGAGTAAATCCCTTTTTAGAAACTATATTCACTGCATCGTTCAATTCTTTTATTGTAAATGTCGGCATAATTTTTGCAGTTGATCGCGCATCATGATTTCCATGGTTAATAATAATATTTTTCGTATACAAAAGTATTTTTTTATAAGTATCGTTGCGAATATATTTTTTGTATACGATTAAGTCTAGAAAGAAGTCTCTTAATGCTAGACCGTACCTATAATTTTGGGCATAACATATTCTATCACCAGCAACACATGCATGCCATAGATGGTATGTTAATAATTTGTCTTTTAATGATAATTTTTCAAAACCCCATACAGGCAGTTGTAATGAAGCATACTCTCCAACATATTCTAGAATCTTAATCTTATCCGAAGTTTTAGTCTTATTCATAGTCTTAGTATTACCATTTAGGGTTTTCATTAGAAAAACATTATATCTATAGTTTAAAAAATTTGCTAATTTAGAGATTTAATACTATAATAAAAATAAATAGAATGAATTCAATTAGAAAGTCGTTTTTAGGTGCATATCAAGCAAATTTTGATATCCATCTATTTTGAAAACACTAACTAACATATCTAATGATTCTTTTTTCACGTCATAAAATCTTTTTCCACCATGAAAGTGTCTATGAGTATCTGCGATTTGACCATATAACGCTGTAGATTTTGTCATTAATGCCTCAGATCTTTTAAGTAAGTCTTTAGTTATACTTGATGATACAATTGATGCATCAGATTTTAATTTATCTCCTACTTCATAACATGCATTCGCGTATTGGAAAATTCCTTCAAATCCTAAGAATCCTGGTGAATCTGCAACAGGCAACAATTCTTCTGAAGAACTAACAACGAAGTCAATTGATTTTTTCTTACCCATAATTGCATCAAACATCTTTATACTTGCTTCCCATTTTTCATCCATTGCAAGACTTACAGCATAGCTTTCTGCCATTCTATTGCAATTATTAAATGTTCCATCTGGATTAAATAAGCCTTTGTAATCACTAAAATTTCTTAGTAATTCTTTCATAGGAGGAGAATCTTTAGTTAAGATTGTAGAATCTATATTGTCTACTGAAAATTCTGTTGGTAATCCCCAATTAGTTAAAATAGGTTTGTTAGTATCCTTGCTTGGATGATATAATTTTTTAGGTATTAATCCCTTGTTGTATGCATCAACTATTATTTGGTCTGATATGTATATTGTCATAATTGATGGAAACAATTTCTGATTTATATATTTATCGATATTTGCTATTATATAATGACAACTAAACCATAATTAAAAATATTTAGACAAACTTTAAATATCGAGTTGATTCTCGCTAATAATGGGGGATAAACGCAATGTACTAATACTCATAATAATGCTTATAGTTTTCGCAATAATATTCTTTATGGCACTAATAGGACTCCAAATACAAGAAGCATTCTTCGGAATAGGAATCCCACCAATGTTCGAAAATTGGCTAATAATGCTCCTATCACTAGGAAGCATAATAAGAATAGTATGGGAACTATATAAGAAATAAATTTAAATATACGAACAATTCTATAACAAAATGAGCGAATATAAACAAGTCATTCTTCTCAGAATGGATCTAAAACTACCTAAAGGAAAAGCATGTTCCCAAGTTGCCCATGCTGCTGTAGAAGCTGTTTTACGTTCTAATAAAGAATCTGTTAAAGCATGGCGTTCTGAGGGAATGAAAAAAGTTGTGCTTAAAATTGCAGATTTGCAAGAATTATATTTCTATGAGCAAGAAGCAAAAAAGTTAAATCTTGTAACGGCAGTTATTACGGATGCTGGACACACTGTTGTTGCTCCAGGCACAACCACGTGTATGGCAATCGGGCCGGATATTGATTCTAAAATAGATAAAGTCACTAAAGAGTTAAAAATTTTGTAAAAATTAAAACTTTTTAGCATTTCTGAAGTGTTGTTCTTAAAAAAAATAATCATATTCTGCAATATATATTTACATCAATATATCGTCTGAAAATATAGTTTTAAAATTCATAATATTTATATATTTGTTGTACCAATAAATATTACTTTTGGGGAGGGTGATCTATAAAAAGTAATATACACCGTCTAGTTGGAGGACTAAACCTTTGACATGCATAAATTTTTTTGAATTTATCTCCAAAACTGGAGGACAGATATGTTCACTGTCGGAAAAAAATTGAGTGTGAGGAACACAATTCTAGACTATCTAGTATATATGGTTACAGCAATAGTGCTAGTTGTAACAATATTTTTTATATTATACTAAGAGGTAAAGAATGGAACAACATAGACTCTGGAAAAGAATTGAAGAGGCTAAGCTAAAGGAACAACACGAGATAACAATGGAAGACGAGAATGGCGCGGAAATAACTATACACATGGAAAATGTGGTTTGGTATCCGGAATATTATTGAGTGAAAAAATGAACAAAGATTATTGGACTGAAGAGGAGTACGAAGGTCTTATTGATGATGAAAGGTAAGAATAATACGAATAATAACTTAGCTGTAGCTATCAAGTATTAATGACCAATCATAGTCTCGAGAATGAATTAGTTGTCTTGTTGTAAAATTTTTTTAACACGATTAGGGGGTGTAGATATGGTTTATATTAACAGGCATGGCGTACCATATGTAAAAGATTGGGACAATGAATTCGAAGATTCAGAATTACAAGAATAAAAATTAGTAGTTAACTGTTATTTTGCAGAGTATTACAATAATTCATTCATTGTTAGCTATATTATCTTATTCTAAAATTTTCTAAAGTCGCAAACTTTAAATATATACAATTAATATTCTAATAAATTCGGGGTGTTTTTATTGATTGATGAGAAAGAATTAAGAGGATTAAAAGATGTAGAATTTAGGCTTGAGAAAGAGCATCATTTAATAACTGAGCGTGTTAAAAAATTAAATCAGTTAAAAGAATTGGGAATAAATCCTTATCCGTACAAGTTTAATCAGACACATCATTCTACTGAATTACAAAATAATTATGCGCACTTGAATGCTGAAGATCACACTACTGATATTGTTAATGTTGCTGGTAGAATTGTTGGTTTAAGAAAATTAGGAAAATTAGCATTTGGTCATATTAAAGATAATGATGGAAAAATTCAGGTATTGTTTAATGAGCAAGATACTAAGAATTTTGATCATCTAAAACTTTTGGATGTTGGTGATTATATTGGTGTGCATGGAGTTATATTCAAGACTAAGACTGGAGAATTGACAGTAAAAGGATTAGAATTTAATATTTTATCAAAATCTTTAAGACCTCTTCCAGAAAAGTATCATGGCATTCAGGATGTTGAAATAAAATATCGGCAGAGATATCTTGATTTGATAATGGATGATAACTCAAAACAAGTATTTGTTCTTAGAAGTAAAATTATACGGGCAGTTAGAGAATTTTTTGATAGTCGAGGTTTTATGGAAGTTGAAACTCCTGTTCTTGAAACTATATATGGTGGAGCAGCAGCAAGACCTTTTATTACACATCACAATGAGTTAGATATGAAATTATATTTGAGAATCTCGTTAGAATTGCCTCTTAAAAAGCTTATTGCTGGTGGTTTTGAGAAGGTGTATCAGATTGGTAAAGTGTTTAGGAATGAAGGTGTTGATACTACGCATAATCCAGAATTTACGATGATGGAATGTTATTGGGCATATGCTGATTATCATGATATGATGGAACTTGTTGAAGATTGCTATAATTATGTTGCACTAAAAGTTCTTGGTACAACTAAGATAAAGTTTCAGGATAAAGAGATTGATTTGAAAAAGCCTTGGACTAGAATGCCTATGAAAGAAGCTATAAAATATTATGCCAATCTTGATGTTGATACGATGAGTAATAGCGAAATTATTGAATTACTTGAAAAGAATAAGATTGATTATAGGGAAAATATGACTAAAGGTCAATTGATTCTAAAATTGTTTGATGTTGTTGAGGAAAAATTAGTGCAACCTATCTTTATTACTGATTATCCTAAGGAGTCTACACCATTGTGTAAATTGAATAGGCATAATCATGATCTTATTGAGCAATTTGAGCCGAGAATAGCTGGAATGGAGATTGGTAATGCGTATTCTGAATTAACAGATCCAATCCGACAAAGGTATTTATTGGAAGAGCAATCTAAAGAATTGCGTGCTGGACTTGAAGAAAGTAATCCTATGGATGAGGATTTTTGTAAAGCAGTAGATTTTGGATTGCCTCCGATGAGTGGTCTTGGTCTTGGAATTGATAGGATGATATTATTATTAACAGATTCTGCATCTATTAGAGATATATTATTTTTCCCAACAATGAAGAATACAGAAGAGAAATTAGAGAAAGAAAAACAATAAAATAATCAATTTTATATATTGTAATCTTATTCTATTATTATGAGCAAGTTACCATTCGAATCTATGGATAGGTCTGTAGTTATTAAGAGGGAGTATGTTAGTTCTCTAAAGTTTGGTAAGATACCTGAAGAAAGAACGACTGAAGAAATGTTAAAGTTTGGAATGATTAATTTAGACAAGCCAGCAGGTCCGACATCACATCAAGTTTCAGCATTTGTTAAAGATATATTGCATTTAGAGAGAGCTGGTCATTCAGGAACTCTTGATCCTGGAGTTACTGGAGTATTGCCAGTTGGATTACAGAATGCTACTAGGATAATGCAATCATTATTGACTGCTGGTAAAGAATATGTTTGTATGATGCATATACATGACGATATTCCTGAAGGCAAGCTTATTGATTCTTTTAAAAAATTCCAGGGAAAATTAATGCAGATGCCTCCAGTAAAGAGCGCCGTCAAGAGAGAGTTACGTGAAAGAGAAGTGTATTATATTGATATCATTGCGGTTGATGGTAGAGATGTACTATTTAAGATGGGTTGCCAAGCGGGGACATATGTTAGAAAATATTGTCATGATTTTGGACAATTCATGGATTCAAGTGCACACATGGTAGAACTTCGAAGGACAAAGAGTGGACCATTCACAGAAGAGAATATTATTACATTGCAAGATTTGACTGATGCATATCATTATTATAAGATAGAACATGATGATACTAAATTGCGTGGAATGCTAATTACTCCAGAATTTGCAGTATCGCATTTAAGAAAGATTTATGTAATGGATACTACTGTAAATAGTTTGTGCAGTGGTGCATACTTGAAAGTTCCCGGAGTCGTAAAACTTGAAAAAGATATTAAGAAAGACGATATTGTTGCAATATTCACATTAAAAGATGAACTAATACTTGTAGGAAGAGCATTAATGTCAACAGAAGAAGTGTTGAATAGTGAGAAGGGTATTGTAGTACAAACAGACCAAGTATTCATGGACAGAGGAATCTACCCAAAAATCGAAAGAGTAGAATAATTAACGTAAAATATTTCTAAACACAACATTTAAAAAAGTGACACACTAAGCAAATCCTGTGGAAAAGATTGTTAATCGAGAAATATATCTAGTCAAACAAAAGATGAAATCCTTACAAACCTTATGAAGTCAGCAGCCATAAATAATCCAAAAAAAGATCATATAGAAAATCCTATAATTCAGATTAAACATTATCATTTTCCAATAAAGACGAATAGCACATACACTAATTTAGTCGAAATCGCATTATTCCATGACCAGAATAAGATAGGCGTACATTTCTATAAATTTGAAGACGACTCATTCCATCGAAAAGTATATAATACGTTAAAAAATATATAAATTCTCAAATAGCAACCTTAATATATAACTTCGACGCGTTTGATTCTTATGAAAGAAGTATTTCAGATATTACCTCATAGAGAATTATCTGATGCGAATAATATGGTTCTAATTGATACATGTTTTTTTATTCACACGTTTGAGCATCAAAAGGATCATCAATTAAGAGAATTATCTGAAAAATTTGATGTTGGCATGACAACATTTAATGCTGAAGAATTCTTATTCAAAGAACACGTTGTTGATGAGCGCGTCAGAGAGTATGCTAGAAAATTTTTGAAAGTACATCCAATAACATTAGTAACTATTGATGTGCATCCTGGAAATAGGGAAAGCGAAAAAAGATTTGTTAATAGTATTGATTCAGATTTACTCAGCGAAATTCCAGATGCATCAGATGCTGTATTGATGGCTGTAGCAATCAAAACCAGTAGCACTATTTTAACTAAAGATAAACATCACTTGTTTACCGTAAAACTTGAAAACTATATCAAAAAGTACAATCTAGAAGTGTATAAAGAATATCATGACATTTTAAGTCAAGCACAAGATTTATAAATAAATCCCTGTTTCTGTGAGCATAAAGTTTACGAGGTATTAGTATGACTACTAGAATGGATGGTTTTCGTAAGAGAACTAGAAGCAAATTCACAAAGGAAGGATCGCAGAAAGGAAAAGTAAGTATTAGAAAATTCCTACAAAAATTTGATGTAGGAGATAAAGTATACTTATCTGTTGAGCCAGCATATCAGAAAGGCATGTACAGACCTAAATTTATGGGTAAGAATGGCGTAATTGTCAAACAAAAAGGTACATGCTATGAAGTAAAGATTAATGATTTAGGAAAATCTAAAGTATTAATTGTACATCCTGTACACTTAATCAAGGTGTAGGTAATGCCAGAAATAAAAATTATTGAAGAAAAACCAATCAGCATGGCTGAATTGAAGGACGAGCTTAAAGAAATTAAGAAGCGTGACACTGAACTTAGTTTTAGGACTGCTAAAGTTTCTGAACAGATAGACGTGCTAAAAGTAATAAAATCCAAAGATGCAGAGGAAATATTGGAAAAAATTCAGAAATTGAACGTTCCAAGATTAAAAGATGCTCAAATATACAAGATTATTGACTTATTGCCACAAAACAGTTTGGAGCTAAAAAACATCACTCAGAGTTACAGCTTAACGGTAACTAATGAGAATATAGAAAAGATTCTAGAAATATTGGCAGATTACGTGTCGAAAAAGAAATAAAAAGGTTCTAAGGGGCATAAACTTTATATACTTAATAGTTAAGAAAATGTTTAGGTCGATGGGGAATGGAAACGAATCAAGATACAAAGAGTAAAGAAGAGTTCGCTATAGTCTTAGATTTCTTGCCAAATGGATACAGTAACGATGATAGACCTATGTTCAAAAAGACACCTATAGTTCAAGCTATTGGTAAAAACAATTTTACATTACTAGAATTAGTTCCTAAAAAAGATATATTCTTACAACCATCAGAAGAAGTATATATTGGTGATAAGGAAAGAGACAAGATACATCATATAAACGGCAGATTAGTATTAAACAAATTAACGCCAACAGCTAAAGCAGAAATTGAGCCACTAGTATCAAAGATTGTACGTGAAAGTCAGCCTAGATTCGTTGAATTCTTTAATAAGGCTCAGCCACTCAGCACAAGAATGCATTCACTAGAATTATTGCCAGGATTAGGCAAGAAACATATGTGGCAGATATTAGAGGAGCGTAGAGGAGAACCATTCAAAGACTTTGGAGACTTAAAAGACAGAGTTAAATTAATGCCAGATCCTGAAAAGATAATAATCAAGAGAATCTTAAAAGAGCTTGAAAGAGAAGAGAAACATTACGTATTCTTAGACTAAATCGCTTTTGACATTATTTGCTACATTATTATTGATGGAATAATATTTTGGTAGATAAAAAAAAGGGTAAGAAAAAAGATTAACTCTTATTATTATGGTGTGAGACTTCTGCTAACACTTTCTTTAATGCACTATCTAACGCTGTGAATAAGTTTTTATCAACTATTTCTGAACTAAATGATTTTCCGCCATCTAAAACCTTGACATGTATTTCGTGCTTTGCATTATTGTCTATCTTATGTATCTCTTTCAAGAATATCTGTATTTTCTCAAAGTTTGGTGAGTGCTCTTGTATTTTTCTAGTATAATGACCCACTAATTTTTTTACGACAACTACATCTGCTAAGCTTACTTGCTTGAAGCCCACTAACTCAATATTTCCGCCTAGACTTACAGATTCATTTACCTTATCAACTACAGGTTCATTTACCTTATCAACCACTGTGTTTTGTTCTTCTGCATTTTCCATCTTAACATCACCTAATAATAAAAACATACAACTAATTTAAAAAAGTTGTGAAAATCAAAACGTTGAGCATAACAAATTATAATATAATTAATCTACTAATCTAGACTCAATTGAAACAAAATTCAACAACCTTTATAAATC
>Ga0182027_10010875_pt1 | contig 12908 bp, 8 predicted proteins | sample 712E1DmetaG_FD_121300 | JGI IMG/M metagenome (GOLD analysis project Ga0182027, IMG submission 121300) | Permafrost microbial communities from Stordalen Mire, Sweden - 712E1D metaG (Illumina Assembly) | ecosystem: Environmental > Terrestrial > Soil > Wetlands > Permafrost | place: Sweden...
GATATTGATCACGCATTCTCCGGTTGCCTTCAAGGTTTCAAACGAGTAATTCCGGTCGCTGATCACGCAACCCACGAGCGGCGGCACAAACTCCATCATCGTATGCCACGACATGGACATGATGTTTGCCACGTGAGGCACCCGGCCTTTTACGTGGTTCGCCCGCCCTGCACGGGCCGTTGTGACCATCACGACCGGGCCGGATTCGAGCAGCCGATAGACTTGAGACAGCGGAAACGCTCTTTTCTTAGTCATGTCACAATTCTAGGATCGACCATTTCACCTTTCAAGGACTAACCCGTTTAAAGAGTTTTATCCGCAGATTACGCGTATTAACGCAGAAAAAAGTTTTTCGCGCGAAGAGCGCGAAGGACACGAAGGGGAAAATTATTTTTTAAATCCTTCGCAACCGTCGCGGCCGTCGCGCGACTCGGGCGGCTAAATTCCGCTGGCTGCCGAAGTCTGACGGGTGCAATATCGCGGTCATGGCGAGTCAGAAGAAAAAACTTTCCAGCGACGAAATCCACGCACTCCGCGGCAAGTTCAAGATGATGCCCGGCGACAAGCCGTTCGCCGAATGGTGGGCGGATTACAAACGCGAAGAAAAGGAATTGGAAGAACGAAAATATCAACGGCTTGCCGCCTTGGGCAAAAAATGAAAACTGACGACATCATTAGTTACGCACAGCTCGTCCATGCCGAAGGAGCAAATCTTCAAAGAGGAATGAATTACGGAAACGGGAAACGCCATTCCGTGTTTTTGATGTCACTTCGAAAAAACGCTCCTTATGCCGACGCTATTGATGAAGAAACCGGCACACTCATTTACGAAGGGCACGATCAACCGCGGTTTCAGGGAGGACCTGACCCCAAAACTGTCGACCAACCGCTACAAACGCCGAAGGGCGGATGGACTGAAAATGGAAAATTCTTTCGCGCGGCAATGGACTTCAAAAGTGGTATCCGGAAAAAGCCAGAACTGATCAAGGTTTATGAGAAAATTGCAGACGGTATCTGGTGTTACAAAGGATTTTTTGAGTTGCTCGATGCTCAAATCGTTCCTAGCGGCGGTCGCAAGGTTGTTAAATTCAATCTTAAACCAGTTGAACGAAAGATTTTAGGCCGCATCGAAGAACTTCCACACACTCGTTTAATTCCAACGTACGTAAAAGTGGAAGTTTGGCGTCGAGATCATGGTTGTTGTGTGAAGTGCGGTTCAAAACTCAACTTGCATTACGACCACGACATTCCGTTTTCAAAAGGAGGGAGTAGTTTTACGACAGACAATGTGCGTTTGCTTTGTGCCAAGCACAATTTAGAGAAGTCAGACAAAATTATGTCAGTGCTGCCTTGGATTTACGTTGGAGCTGAAACAGCTACACATCTGCATAATAATTAATTCTTCGTCACAATTCCAAGACCGACCCTTTCATGATACCGATTGTCGATTTGGTTCAACAGCATCGCGGACTTGTGAATGAATTGGCGCGCTACGATTACGCTTCAGTAGCGCCGCTTGTCGGTGGTTTTCTCACACAACCAAGTTTCCATGCCAACACACTCCGCTTAGATGCGCTTGCACAGTTGGCGTGTTACGCGTGCACAGGAAAAAGAAGTGCTGATCGCGAAATGCTGGTCAGATGTGCTGGCCGTCACTTTGTTGATTCCTCTCTAATCACAATGGAAGACCCAATCGAGGATGCATTTATAGGCAACATCGCGACTGGCTTTGGCAACTTTAGGGTCTTTCGCGGAATAGAAGAGTCGGGCGATTTTTGGGCAGAGCGCATCTTGTATCCGTTTGAAGCGCCAAATGTCCCAGAACCGCTGAAGCCAATTATCAAACACGTCCAAGCTCTTTTGATGTTGAGTGATGCTGTTACAGAACGACTCAAACTCAAGCGCTACACTTTTGGTTCTGGCCGATTACGTGGACGTCTGGAGATTCCGCAGTGGCGTGAATTGATCTCTGCCGCTAATGCAGTTACTTTCTCTCTGGCTGACCTCCAGCAGTTGGCAATCGCTCCAGAAAATCTTGTCCCTTTCATCCTCGCGATAGAAAACCGAAGCCGCCTGCTAGACCAAACCACGGGGCATACAGACTTCGAGCGATATCCGATAATCCAGTTCGGCAACAAGTTTGTCGTGGCAGCACCACATGCTATCACGGCGAGCGTCCGTCGTTTCATTATCGAAGAACTTAAAAAGTCAGGTTTCCTCGGTGTTTTTGATACGCTTCTACACACCCGACAAGTTGAAGACTGGTTTGCCACTCTGCGGCATAATATTCATTTCAAGTCTGTCGAAGTAGCTCTGCCAAAAGTACCGTCAGATTTCCCGCCGCTCTACCAAACTGTAATGCAGTTTGACGAGGGAAAGTATGCACACCTGATGTTGCTTGATGGAAATATAGAGGGGCATTTGACCTTCGCTCATGAGATGGACCAAGTCACGGACCAGCAGCAACATGCGCTAGAACAACACATCTTGGCGTGTTCAGATATCTTGAAAAAGCTGCCAAATTACAGCGGAGGTATGACCGTGACGACTCGAGGCGGCGTGGGGAGAGGTTTGTTTTTGGGCTACAAAAACATTCCAAAGGATTGGGACATCCTTTTTGCATCACTACCTGACTGGTATACGCTGGCGGGATGCCAAGATATGTCCGCGTTGCGATTGTGGAGAATGTCACGGCAGCAACGCTGGGCGGAAGAACGTGGACTAAGAATTCAGAACATCAACGGGCTACTCAATTTATACGCCTGCTGGCGCGCAAACGGCTGGCGTTTTTTCCTTCGCGAGATGCCAATGGCTACATCGCACAAAGTTTTAGCTGTAGAGATCGATTTCCTGACAAAAGTCCGCAAAGAAGTTGAAAATGCACAAGATAATCATGCGTGTCCTGCCCATGACGGTAGGGGATGGATACGAGTCCAACGGCGATATCCCAAGGCAAGCTATTCAAAAGACAGAAATGCGCCCATGTATATAGCGCTCGGTGCCATGGATGTCGGCGCGCTAGTCGGCTCAATCGAAGCGCCGGGGCGAATCTGGTGGATTGCAACGAAGATGAAAAGTAAGAACGTCGATGCGCGCAGTGTGGTTTTTCAATTGTGGGATTGTTTACTTAACTGGATGGAGTACGCCGTTCCGATAATCGAAAGAAGAATGGTCAACCTTCCGTCGCAATCCGTCTGGATTGAGATTCAAGTTGGCGATCCCGAAAAGTGGTCTGACCACGTGCCGGAGAATTTTATCCAGAAGCCGACAGCATATCCAAACGCGCTAACTAATTCAACTGAACGCAAGATAATCCTTACGATTCCTATGGAGTTCAAAAATGAATTTCACATTCCAGAAAATCGAGCTGAACAAATGTTGATAGCTTGTGTGCTTTCGGCGATTTCTGAGATGGCCGGGAATTCTCTTTCGGACAGTGAGCGAAACCATCTTTTGTCTGAAATCTTCCCAAACATCGATGCTCGTTTCTTTCATGTGGTGCGCACCGAAAATCTCGCTCAAATGTTGGGCGGAAATGGGCGACCATCACCTGATTTTATACCTGAGGAAGACTGCGCCCAAAGCTTGATTGGTCTTGCCGACGAAGTGGGAGGCATTCCAGCAAGCGGTAAAATTCGTGGCGTGACCGAGTGCATGGACTACTTGCAAAAGGTTGTCGATAAACTTTGGGAGCGTATCGAAAGGAGCCTTGGTTCTTTCAATCGAAAAGCGGTAGTAACAAGTTGCTTCTCAGCCTTAGCGGAACTGGAACGCGACGGTGAGCATTGGAGTATGACGGCGCGTGCGCTCCTCGCTCTCCAAAAGGATGACACTGAAATCTTACAGGAAGCGGAAGAACGTCGAAGCTATAGAGATGCAGCATCACTGACGAACCGACTTCTAATCGAAACTGCAATGTATGCATGTCTGGAGACCGGGGGAAAACTCTTGCCATGTGCCGAACGCATGGAACTGTTAGCTCACTTAGACAATCTTCTCTCAGCTGCTAATCACAGAGATGCAATTTCGGGAGGTTTCATGCCTGCACAGGTTCATGTCTTCCCAAACGGAGAACTAGATGTGGATGCCCAGTTTTATGCGTCCGTAATGAAACCATACTCACAGGCAGTTTTTACGAAGGCGTTTCGCTCATCGGCGAGAAGCTACGAGAAATGGTTCTCAAATTATGAGAGACCGGAAGACCCTAATGCTCATGAAACATTAGATCGAATGGAACAACCATTTCATGAAGAGTTCGGTCTCACGCTGGACCAATTTGTTCCAATTCATCATCACTTTGGTCGGCTTGCGATTAAAACGCAAAAATTATTTCTTGAGTTTGACGAGCCAAGCCTCATTGCGTTCCTAAAGAACGAGTGTCACTTAGATGGAAAGAGCGCCAACGCTTACCTTGCCCACTTTTCCTTACTGCCTCGTCGAGCTTGGAATAAGGATATGCCATCTGGCTGCAAAGATAACGATGTCTGGCCTTGGCGCTTTCGTCGCCAACTTTCTTTGGTAATGCGTCCGCTTGTGTTACTGACTAACAAACCAGCTAAACAATGGCTTGTTTATCCTCCAGTCGTGGAGCGAAGCGCCGCCTATCTCATCAATGGCCTTAGCGAGGCGGCATTTCCCACCGAACACTTTCAGTCAAAGGCAATGATAAAGTTTTGTGGCGACCAGGCAAACCGCCAAGGAAATCAATTCACACATCAAGTTGCCGACCGATCGGAACAACTTGGATTTACAGCGCGACGTGAAGTTTCCATGTGTGCGCTTGGCGTACCTGCTTCTGCCGGAGACTATGGTGATGTTGACGTGTTGGCCTGGCGAGACGGCTCACCGAATGTATTTGTCATTGAATGTAAATGTTTACGAATGGCTGCAACCGTTCGAGAGGTGGTTGATCGATTAGACCAATATCGAGGCGAGTGTGATGACTCACTTGCGAAACACCTTCGCCGATTGACATGGCTTGAATCTAATCCAGCCGCAGTAATCACTCTGACTGGGATTCCAATAGACGCGATTCGATTCAAGGGGTTGCTTGTTACGGACGACCTTGTTCCAATGCAGTTTTTCAGTGGCTCGCAAATTTCGCCGCGAGATGTAGTCGCATTCAACCACTTAGCAGATGCATTAAAATAGCCGGATCATTGAACACGGCTATTAACCTGCGTCTTTAAAGGAAGAGTGAAAGACGCCAGTCCTGACTTACACCCGATGATCTTCTCGGATTATTTGCCTACATCCCCCTGACTGGCTTGAACGCCAGTTTTTCGGTTTCTTGATTTCTTTTAACCGGTCGAGTTGGCCGATTTCTTTCAGACGTTTGTAAATCAATTGCCAGGCGCACGGACGGTCGGCGTTGACTTCGCATCGGTCTTCGCGCGAGCCGCTGCACGGGCCGTTCAACATGTGTTTGGCGCACCGTGTGACGGGGCAAATGCCGCCGTATTGATGGAGCACGCACGCGCCGCAGGCTGCGCATTTTTCCGCCCAGACGCCCCGTTCCTCCAAAATGCCGATGAACGCGGTGTCGAGCCCGCCATAAACCGGTTTGCCGTTGAAACGTTCGGCCAAGGCCTGCACGCCTGCGCCGCAGCCGAGCGATAGCACGACGTCGGCGTTCTTGACCGCTTCGGCGGCTTGTTCGAGGAAGACGTTGTCGCACTGGCGTTCGATGGTCAGTTCCTCGACTTCAAGCGGGCGGCCTTTCAGTTTGGCCGCCATGCGGAGCGCGGAGGCGATGATGCCGACTTCGCGCTGGCCGCCGGCGAGGCAGACGGTGACGCAGGTGCCACAACCGAGGAGGAGCACCTTCCGGTGCTTTTCCACGATGGCCAGCAGTTCGGGTATGTTTTTTCGTTGTGCAACAATCATAAGCGATTTGTTTTGAGCTGTGGGCTTTGGGCTGTGGGCTGCTTGTCCGGCGTCTTGTCCGTCATAGCTTTTGCGACGACGGAAGCCTTAGCGAAGCCGGATGGGCTTTGGACTTCGAGTTTCAAATTTCTGACTTCCGACTTCCGACTTCCGACTTCCGACTTCCTCAACGGGCTTGGTCCGAGTTTGCGGACGGTTTCCACCATGTCGGTGATGACGTCCGCCAATGGCCGCGCCATGGCGGCGGAAATGTTGACCATGCGGAGGCGTTCCTTTTCGACGCCGATTTCTTCCAGCATGTCTTTTGTGTAATTCACGCGGCGTTTGGCGCAGAGGTTGCCTTCCACAAAATGGCAGCCGCCTTCGAGGCAGCCGGCCACGAGCACGCCGTCCGCGCCGTTCTCAAACGCTTTCATGAAGTATTCGGTTTCCAGCCGGCCGGTGCAGGGTGTGCGGATGATGCGGATGTTGGGCGGATACTGGATGCGCATGACCCCCGCCAGATCCGCCGAGGAATAGGCGCAGTAATGGCAGCAAAAGGCCAGTATCTTGGGTTCAAATGCTTCAGTTTTCATGCGTCAGGAAAATTGCAAGGTAGGGCGCGGTCTCCGTACCGCGCCGTTTTGCATTTCGTTCAACGTTCGCGGCGCGATAGGGACATCGCGCCCTACCACTGCTTCGCAAACGGTCTGGATGTTTCTTTTGGTGATCATGCTAAACTTTTTCCATCAGTGTTTTAACCGGTCGGGGCGCGTTCTCACCGTTTTCACCGGCGAACAATTGTTTGATCATGACCGTGAACTGGTCGGTCTCGAAATGATGCAGTTGGATGGCGCGTGCCGGACATTCGGAGGCGCAAATGCCGCAGCCCATGCATTTGGCGGCTTCGATCTGTCCTTTGCCGTCCTTGTTGCAATAGGGCGCGGAATATGGGCAGACGGTCACACAGGTCATGCAGGAGATGCACTTTTGCTGGTCCACATACGAAACCTGGGCGCTGACATCGAGCTGTGTCTTGGACAACACCGTGGCCGCCCGCGCGGCGGCGGCGCGCGCCTGTGCAATGTTCTCATCAATGAACTTCGGCGAATGGGCCAGGCCGCAAAGGAAGATGCCTTCGGTAGTGAAATCCACAGGCCGCAGTTTCACGTGGGCTTCCACGTAGAACCCATCGGCATTGAGCGGCACCTTGAGTATGTCGGAAATGCGCTTGTTGTTCTGCAAATTCACTTCCACGCCGGTGCTCAACACGACGTTGTCAGCCTCGATGGCGAGCGGTTCGGTGATGTCGGGGCTTTTGAGCGTGACGACCAATCCGTTTTCTTCGCTCACGAGCGGCGGCGCTTCGGGTGTGTAACGGATAAAGACGACACCGGCTTCGCGCGCCTGTTGATAGTAGATTTCCCGGAAGCCGTAGGTGCGGACGTCGCGGTAAAGCACATAGACATTGGCGCTGGGGTCCAGTTTTTTGATGGCCAACGCGTTTTTGACGGCCATCGAACAGCAGATGCGGCTGCAATAGGGATGCTTTTCGTTGCGCGAGCCGACGCACTGGATCATGACGATGTTTAGTCCCTTCGCGGGCCATTTCTTGTCGTGCAACTGCTTTTCCAGTTCGACCTGGGTCAGAACGCGGTCGGATTTGCCGTATAAAAAGTCGGTTGTCTTGGCCGGTTGCGCGCCCGTGGCCACGATGATTGTGCCGCCGGAAATTTCGCCGCCTTTGGCGAGCGTCACGTTGAACTTACCGATGTGGCCTTTGATGCTGCCGATTTCGGCATCCAAGTAAGTCTTGATGCGCGGATGTTTCTCGACCTGCTGGATGAGGCCGCGGGTGAATGTGGCGATATCCTGATGCTCGAAGGTGTTATGAATGTCGTGCAGGATTCCGCCCAGCCGTCCGGCTTGCTCCACCAGATGGACGTTGAATCCCTGGTTGGCGAGCGCGAGCGCGGCTGTCATGCCGCTCAATCCGCCGCCGATGACGATGCCGGTCTGGTCCACCGCGAGTGTTCCGCTTTCGAGCGGCCAAAGCGTGCGTGCCCGGGCGATGGACATTTTGACGAGTTCAACCGCCTTGTCGGTGGCGGTTTGCGGCACGGCGGAATGCACCCAGGAACATTGGTCGCGGATGTTCGCCATCTCGAACAGATACGGGTTCAGGCCCGCTTCGCGCAAAGTTTCGCGGAACAACGGCTCGTGCGTTCGCGGGGTGCAGGAGGCGACCACGATGCGGTTGAGCCGGTGTTGACGGATCATGTCCTTGATGTTCGACAGGCTCGTGTCGGAACAGGTGAACATGGTGTGCGTCGCCAAAATAACGTTCGGCTCGTGCTCGACGCGTTTGGCCACCGCCTCGACGTCCACGACCGATGCGATGTTCATGCCGCAATGACAGATGAACACGCCGAGCCGCGGTTCCTCGTCGGTGACGTCGTGCTCGGTGGGATAACTCTTTTTGGTGATGAGCAAATTGCGCGCCGGGGCGAGCAGTTCCATGGCCATGGACGCCGCGCCGCTGGCCTGGGTGACGGTTTCGGGAATGTCCTTGGGTTCCTGCGCCGTGCCGCCGACGAATACGCCGGGCCGGGAGGTGGACAGCGGCAGGAGCCGGTCGGTGTCGCAGAAACCGAATCTGTTGAGCTTGATGTCCAGGCAGGCGGCCAGACCCGCCATGCTCTCCGGTGGTTCCATGCCCACAGCCAAAACAATCAGGTCGAATTCCTTTTGCGCCAGTTGGCTGTTTTCGTCAATGAACGAAACGCGCAGGTCTTTGCTGTCGGGCAACTGGAGAATCCGGGAGGGGATGCTCTTGACGTAATGGATGTTTTCCCTGGCCTTGGCGCGCTCGTAATACTGGTCGAAATCCTTGCCGTGCGCGCGGATGTCCATGTAGAAAATCGTCGCGTCCAATCCACCGACGTGATCGCCGGCGACCATCGCCTGTTTGGTGGCCATCATGCAGCAGATGGAGGAGCAATATTCATTGCCGCACTTCGAATCGCGCGAACCGACGCATTGGATCCAGGCGATGCGTTTCGCCTCGCGGCCGTCGGACAAACGGATGACATGGCCTTCGAACGGACCGGCTGCGGAAAGCATCCGTTCGAATTGGACACTGGTGACAACGTTGGCATAGCGGCCGTAACCGAATTCGCCTTTGCGCGTGGCATCGAATTCCTTGAAACCCGGCGTCAGGATGACCGAACCGACGTCGAGCGTGACCGTTCGTTCGCGCATGGCGTGGTCAATGGCGTGCTGCTTGCAGGTTTCGACGCACTGATTGCATTCCGAACACAGGGCGCAATTCAGGCAACGTTCTGCTTCCGCGAGCGCTTGTTCTTCGGTGAGACCGATTTCGACTTCTTCAAAATTATTCAGCCGGCTGGCCGGGGCGAGTTCCGTCGCCTGTGGCCGGGATTTTTTCTCCACCTTATCGAGCGTGGGCATGAACGCCTGCGGAATCGGGCGAAGGGAATCCTCGAACCGGTTGCCCAGCAAATCCTTGCCCTTCAAAAATCGTTCAATGGATTCGGCGACGCGTTTGCCGGCGGCCACGGCATCAATCACGGACATCGGGCCGGTCGCATTATCGCCACCGGCAAAAATGCCGGGCACGGAAGTCTGGCCGGTCACCTTGTCGGCCTTGAAACAGCCACGGAAGTTTTCGACCTTGATATGGCTGACCAGTTCCTCATCCACCGATTGGCCGATGGCGACGATGATCTGGTCGGCGTCAATCGTGGTGAGATCGTTTTCGTCGAAAGCCGGGTTAAACCGTTTATTTTCGTCGAAGACACGGGTGCAACGTTTCAGCTCGATGCCGGTGGCGGAACCGTTGCCGAGAATGCGTTTGGGACCCCAGCCGTTCCGGATTTTGATGTTTTCCGCGAGTGTGGCTTCGATTTCCTCCTTGTAAGCGGGCATCTCATTGCGCTGTTCGAGGGAAATCAGTTCGACGCTCTTTGCGCCGAGGCGCAGGGCGGTCCGGGCCACGTCCACCGCCACGTTACCGCCGCCGATGACGAGCACACGGCCTTTCACGGCGGGCTTTTTGGCCGAACCTGCGGCGCGGAGAAATTCAACGCCGTGCAGGACGCCCGGTTTGTCTTCACCTTCCACGCGGAGTTTGCGGCTCTTCTGTGCGCCGGCTGAAATGAAGACTGCGGCATAATCTTTTTGGAGTGTCTGGACGGTGACGTCCTTGCCGATGCGGCAGTTATAGACGAACTTGACGCCTTTGCGGCGGATGATTTCGATTTCGTGGTCGAGCACTTTCTTGGGCAGACGATATCCGGGAATGCCGTAGCGCAGCATGCCGCCCGCAGCAGGCATCGTCTCGTAAACCGTGACCGCAAATCCGGCATTGGCGAGGTCGTTGGCCGCGGTAAGACCCGCCGGGCCGCCGCCGATCACGGCCACTTTTTTGGCGTCCGGTGCGGGAGTTTTTTCCTCCGGCAAAGTCAGTTTGCCCGCCGCGAGCATTTCCATTTCCTTGTCGGAAGCGAACCGTTTCAGGAGCCGGATGGCGATGGGATCGTCGGCCTTGCCCCGTGTGCATTCGGATTCGCAGGGATGCGTGCAGATGCGGCCGCAGATGGCCGAAAGCGGGTTCCGCTGGCGGATGAGTTCGACCGCCTTGAGATATTCCTTTTTCTTGATGAGCTGGACGTAGCCTTGAACGTTCACCCGGGCCGGGCACGTCATTTTGCAGGGCGAATGGCCGTTCTTGAGGATGCCGAAAATGTTCGGGGTGGCCTGCGCGTAAAGTTTGGCGATGCCTTTGCGTGTGCCGAGGCAGCGGTTGAACTCGTCCGGAATGTCCACGGGACAGACCTGCGTGCATTCGCTGCAACCAGTGCATTTATCCTCGTCAACATATCGCGGATGCCGCCGGACGGTGGCCTTGAAATGGCCGGGTTCGCCTTCCAGCCCGACGAGTTCGGAAAGCGTCAGGATCTCGATGTTCAGGTTCCGCGCGCATTCGACGAACTTGGGCGAACCGATGCAGGTGGCGCAATCACCGGTCGGGAATGTCTTGTCCAGATGCGCCATCATGCCGCCGATGCCGGCGTCGCGCTCGACGAGGTAGACCTTGAAGCCGCTGTTGGCCAGGTCGAGGGATGCCTGGACGCCGGCTATGCCGCCGCCTTGCACCAGCACCGCGCCAACTTTCTTTTTGTCGTCGGATTTACTCATGGCTGTTTGCTTAAAAACGGAGCGCGGTTTGTCCCAAACCGCAGCAATTCGAATGCAAACGCGCTGGGGAATTTTCCAACCACTTTCGGAACCGCACCCGCTGCGAGTTGAGACAACTCGCGCTCCGGAGTGCGGCATTCATGCCGCTTCATCAGTCGATCGGAGATGACGGATGTTCTATGCGCGTTCATGTACCTTCTCCAAAACGTTTGAAGCCGGGACCATCAGCTTGTTGAACCCGAGTTCGCCGGGGCCGATGCCCAGGCAAAGCCCGAGAAGCTGGGTGATATAAACAATCGGGATTTGATAATTCTTTCCGGTCTGCTTGTTGATGTCCTGTTGCCGTAAATCGAGGTTGACCTGGCACATGGGACAACTGACGGCGATGCAATCCGCGCCCGATGCGCAGGCCATTTCAATAATCCCTTCGCTAAGCTGGACCACCACGTCCGTCCGCGACAGCGACAGACCGCCGCCGCAACATTCGACCTTGCAAGGCCAGTCGAGGCTCTTGCCGCCCATCGCGGTAACCAGCTGGTCGAGCGACTTCGGATTTTCCGGGTCGTCGAACTTCAAGATTTCCGGCGGCCGGACGAGCAGACAGCCATAATAACAAGCCACCTTGAGACCGTTCAGCGAACGTTTGAGGGACTTGGTGATGGTCGGCAGTCCGACATCTTGCAGCAACACCTCGACGAGGTGGTGGACTTTGACCGAGCCGTCGTAATCCCGGTCGAGCGCATCACGGACACCCTTGCGGATGGCGGGATGGGAAGAAATTTCGTGGTTGGCCACCTTCATCCGGTTATAGCAGGCGGCGCAATTGACCATCATGTCCAGTTTCATGTCCTGGACTTTGGTCAGGTTGGCGGCGGGCAGGGACACGGCCAGCAGGCGGTCGGTCTGGTGCCCGGCGGTGGCGCCGCAGCACGTCCAACCTTTGGGTTCGACCAAATCAATTCCCAACGCCCTGGCGACTGCCAGTGTGGACTGGTGCATGTCGCTGGCCGTGGATTCAGCCGAGCATCCGGGATAATAGGCGTACTTCATGCTTTGGTCGTTTTGCTTTCTTTAATTTTTCGGAAAATGCGTTTCACGGTCTTGCGGTCGCCACCCCGGGGCGGCAGCAAGGCGATTTTCCCCTTCTTCAGCATGGCCGGGAATTTGCCCGTGTCATTCATCAATTTCCCCGTGCCGAGTTTGTAGGCGGTGATTAAACCGATCTCGTAAGAGCGGCCGAAAGTTTCGACTGTTTTCAAAAAAGCGCGGTTGAACAGCGGCACATTACCTTTTGGCGTCGCTGCTCCCCGTTCGAGGGCCAGCCGGCGCAACGCGTCCATGACCGCCGCCACGTCAATGCCCATCGGGCAGCGGGTGGAACAGGTTTCGCACGAGGCGCACACCCAGATGAGGTCGCTGGCCAGCAGTTCGTCGCCGGCGCCGAGGTGAAGCCGCCGCATGATTTCCGAGGGCCGGGTTTTGGCCAGCTTTGCCACCGGACAGCCGCTGGAACATTTCTTGCACTGAAAACAGACGCTCAAGTCCACGCCGGACAACAGTTCGACGGCGTCCTTCAGGGCGCGGCTGGTTTTGTTTTTCTTGATGGTTATCACGTGATTATCTCCCGCTATTTCGCGGCCAACTCCGCTTCGAGTTCTTCGACTGCGACATCGTCGGTTTCTTCCGTGGCGATGGACTTGAAACTGCCGGGAACGACCTTGCGATACACGCGGGTCGGCCGGAGGCGTTTGCCGTTCACGGTCAAAAGCTGTTCGACGGTTATCCCGAAAAGTTTTTCGTTCTCTTCCATCAACGGCAGGATC
>Ga0182027_10010876_pt1 | contig 12907 bp, 9 predicted proteins | sample 712E1DmetaG_FD_121300 | JGI IMG/M metagenome (GOLD analysis project Ga0182027, IMG submission 121300) | Permafrost microbial communities from Stordalen Mire, Sweden - 712E1D metaG (Illumina Assembly) | ecosystem: Environmental > Terrestrial > Soil > Wetlands > Permafrost | place: Sweden...
ACATCCGGCTCTGGGACCAGGCGCCCCTGCTTACCACGTTCAGCCAACTCCAGGAGATCCGGACATACTACCAATTTCTGGACGTTGACAATGACCGCTATCCAATTAACGGCGAGACCCGCCAGGTGATGTTTTCGCCCCGCGAGCTTGTTCCCGCGAACCTTCCCGGCCACGGCTGGATCAATGAGCACCTTTCCTATACCCACGGCTTCGGGCTCTGCATGGGTCCGGTCAACAGCATAACGCCCGAAGGACTGCCCGACCTTTTTATTAAAAATATCCCTCCTGAATCAAACATCGGGATAACGGTCACACGCCCCGAAATTTATTATGGAGAGTCCCCGGCGGGATATGTCATCGTCAAAACAGCGTCCAAGGAATTCGATTATCCGTCGGGCAACGACAATGTCTACACATCCTACCAGGGAAGCGGCGGCGTGCCCATAGGTGGGTTCCTCAAGAAATTGCTTTTTGTGGCCCGGTTCAAGGAGCTTAAAATCCTCCTTTCGACCGATATTTCAAGCCGCAGCAAGATTTTATACAACCGCCAGATCATGGATCGCGTCAATACCGCAATACCGTTTCTAAACTATGATTCGGACCCGTATATGGTCATTACCCAAGCGGGAAAACTGATGTGGATAATCGATGGCTATACCACCACCGACGCATACCCTTATTCAGCCCAGGTCTCCGAATTGGGAAACTACATACGCAATTCAGTGAAAGTCGTGGTTGACGCCTATAACGGCGGCATTTCGCTCTATATTGCAGATCCCGCGGACCCGATCATCTCCACCTATGCCCGCGTTTTTCCGGGGGTGTTCAAGCCGCTTTCCGAAATGCCGGCGGACCTCCGTTCGCACATCCGCTATCCCCAGACCATGTTCACCATACAGGCGAAAGTCTACGCGCTCTACCACATGACCGATCCCCAGGTGTTCTATAATAAAGAAGACATGTGGAAAATACCCGAAAGCTTTTCCGAAGGCGCCACGGGTTCGATGGTCCCCTATTATACCATCATGAAACTCGCGGAAGTGGGAAAGACCGAAGAGTTCATCCTCATGGTCCCGTTTACTCCAGCGAAAAAGGAAAACATGATAGCCTGGCTCGCGGCCCGGTGCGACGAACCCAATTACGGCAAACTTTTAGTGTTCGATTTCCCGAAGCAGAACCTGGTCTACGGCCCTCAGCAGATAGAATCGCGCATCAACCAGGACCCCGACATTTCCAAGGCGCTTACGCTGTGGAACCAGGGCGGGTCGCGGGTAATCTGGGGAAGCCTTCTTGTCATACCGATCGAGCAGTCGCTCATCTATGTGCAGCCCCTTTATATCGCGGCGCAGAGCGGGGGCGTCCCGGAACTCAAGCGCGTGATCGTCGCCTATGGCAATTCGATCGTCATGGAAGAAAACCTTGAAAAATCGCTGAACTCGATATTCGGCCGTTCCTTTGAACCATTACGGGAAGCAAACGCCCAGAACAATGCCGGCGCGCAGACCGACGTCAAAGGACTGATCGCGGAGGCCGGCCGCCAGTTTGACAATGCCCAGCAGGAACTTCGCCGCGGCAACTGGGCAGGCTACGGTTCGGCCATGCAGAAAGTGGAACAGCTCATAAAGGATTTAGGCGCAAAAGCCAAATAGGTCTTTTTGCAACTACGGACGTTCCCTGAGCGAAGCTGAAGGGAGCGCGGGTAGTTGCTCCTTTTTTTGCACCCATTATTTATTTTAATATTCCTCATCAAAATCTAACAATTTTCTGACAAAGGGTTAATCCATGGGATTGAACATTTTTGACCTCCTGTTGCCGCGGGAAACCAAGTTTTTCGGATATATGGACCAGCAGGCGCAGTTTTTAGTAAAAGGGGCCCATATTTTTCAGGACCTGGTTAACAACATACAAAACCTGTCTGAAGAACAAATAAAGGCGAAACTCACGGAAATTAAAGACTGCGAATCCAAAGGCGATAAAGTTGAACGCCAGATCATCGACGAACTGGGAAAAACGTTCATCACCCCCATTGACCGCGAAGACATCCACACCCTGGCCATAAATGTCGATCGGGCCCTGGACATTCTTAACAGCATATCGCGGAAAGTCTAAATTTACCGTATCAGGCAAGTGCCTCCGAATGTTTGCGCTTTCGCCGAGATCATCGTCAAGATTTCCGAACAGATGATCCCCCTCATCAATCAACTAAGAAAGAAGACCAGCATCGACGCGGCCGCCTTGGAAATGCATGCCCTGGAAAACGAGGCCGACGAATTGTTCCACGCGAGCATGGCCGAACTTTTCAGCGAAAAAAACAATCCCATCCACATAATTAAATTCAAGGAATTCTACGAACACCTCGAATCGGTGGTCGATGCGATCGATTATGTGGGAAAACTCATTCGCGGAATCAAAGTCAAGCTCGGATAGACCATGAATCCAGCCTTCGTAATGGTCGTCGTGGTCGTCATAATCGCGCTATTATTTGATTTTGTCAACGGGTTCCACGATGCCGCGAACGCCATAGCCACCATCGTCATTTCTAGGACGCTTACTCCATTGCAGGCCGTGCTTCTGGCGGGCGTCTCAAATTTCGTTGGGTACTTTGTTTTCGGCACCGCCGTGGCCAAGATGATCGGAAAAGGCGTGGTGCATGTCGAGCAGGTGACCCTTCCGTTGCTTCTGGCAACGCTCGCGGGCGCGATCCTCTGGAACATAATAACATGGCTTTTGGGACTGCCTACGTCGAGCAGCCATGCCCTCATCGGCGGCCTTATCGGAAGCGGCATCGCGGTGGCCGGGTTTACTGTTGTAATATGGGGAGGCGTGCTTAAAATATTCCTTTTTATTTTCATCGCACCCATCCTGGGACTTCTTGGCGCGATGGTTTTTACCACCGGTACCATTTGGATTTTCCGAAAATCGACCCCTTCCAAATCAAACCCCATTTTTAAGAAACTGCAGCTCGTCTCCGCCACGTTCGCCTCCATCGGTCACGGCACCAACGACGCCCAGAAAACGATGGGGATCATCGCCCTTGCGCTTTACGTCGGAAACGTCAGCGGATCCTTTAAAACCGGGAAAATCGACGATTGGGTCGTGTTCGCCGCTTACACGTCCATTTCGCTCGGAACCATGTTCGGCGGATGGAGAATTGTCAAGACCATGGGCACCAGCATCACCAAAATCAGGCAAATGGAAGGCTTCTGCGCCAACGCCGCCGCGGCGGTGGTGCTTATCGGCACGGCCCACGCGGGCATTCCGGTCAGCACGACGCATGTCATCGGCGGCTCCATCATGGGCGTAGGCAGCGTTGAGCACGCGAAATCCGTGCGCTGGATAACCGCGCGGAAAATTTTATGGGCATGGATCCTTACCATACCTTCGTCGGCTTTTTTCGCCTTTATGACCTATAAGACATTTTCATCGTTTCTGCCGAAATAAGTTCTTTCCGCTTATGCGCGCCTTTCGCGCGATCTAACAAATTTCTATTGACTTCATAACAATATCCTAATAATAAGGAGGTAATTTAATGGTTATGAAAGGGGAAAATTTATGAACTTGGAAGTTGAAATCAATTATAACATCACCAAAGGCCAGGTTTATTCCATGGCAATGCTCGTGCAAAAGGCCCTGTCAAAAGCAATGGAATCGTTGACGGGCCCGGATTACGCTCTCGCGCACGGCATCATTAATGACCGGGCCGAAATACAAGACTACGAAACCCGGGTAAGCGATTCGTCCCTTATTACGCTTTTGCTGGACAAGGTCCCGCCGCACCTGATCAATTCGGTGCTTTCATTGCGAAAAATCAACCATCTTCTTGAAAGCATGGGCAGGCATATCATGAACATTGCCACTTCGGCAACGGGCATTGCTTCCGGTCGCATAAACAAGGAGTTTGAGGAACTGACGCCAATGGCTGGACTTTGTTTAAAAACGTTTAACGGGGCTATCACCTGCTACTTTGATAAAAATGTTTTATTGCCGGATGAAATCAACATTGTAATAGACAAAATTCTTGAATTGAACACATTAATTCTCAATGAAACAGTGGATAAAGTGACTCATGGCAAGATTTTCTTTCATGCCGCATTGGAAATGGTCAATATTTGTAAAAACATCGAATCGATTGCCGAACTTTCCCGTCAAATTGCCGAAGAATCCCGGAGTACGTATGACGCCAAACAAATACGGTCGCCCAGGGTCCGGAGCTTTGCGAACCGGCAATCGTCCTTAACCTGTTAAATAAAATGATTCTTTGCTTGACCGGACCTCTTTGAAGGGCTTGATAAAAGTCTCAAAAGACAAAAACCCCTCCAAATCCGGATGTCAATGGATTTTTGCTTTTTTAAATCAAAGTTCTTACCAAATCCTAATCAAATCCTAATTTAAATTATATTATTTTGTAAGTTTATTCAAATCACGCCAGGAGACGGATAGGGTTTCCCAAGTCTAAATTATTTATTTTATCCATGTTCCAAGCACGGATAATTTATCCAGAGAGAATAAGCAAAACCCGATGGTATAATTGGAGAGAGCTTTATATGGCTTTGCCCGGCGCCCCGAAACAAAACGGCAATCAGAGCGAGAATGAACGTTTCCTGGCAAAAATCTGCTCGCAGCCTTCGGATCAGGCGCTTTCCGAATTGAAAAGCTGCCGGCAGGGGCTCGGCAGGGACTTGGTTGAGAAGCAACGCGAAGCTTTCGGCAGGAATATCCTGCCGGTCAGACGCGCCACGCCCTTTCCTTTGGACCTGCTGGAAAGGTTTAAGAACCCGCTCGTCATTCAGCTTCTGATCATCTGCGCGGTGTCCGGAATCATGGGCGACATGAAGTCCGTGGCCGTGGTCGGCGCCATGATTTTCATCAGCGTCTTTCTGTCGTATTTCCAGGAAAAAAGGTCCGATGCGGCAGTCCGCGCCTTGCGTAAAATGATCCGCTCCACGGTCATCGTTGTGCGTGACGGTTCCCAGACGCAAATTAACATGGAAGACGTCGTACCGGGCGACATCGTCGTGCTTGCCGCGGGTTCTATCATTCCCGCCGACCTGCGCATCCTGTCGGCAAAGGACTTTTTTGTCAATCAATCGTCACTCACGGGCGAATCGATGCCGGTTGAGAAAACCGTTGAACCCGACGCTACCGGTCGAGCCGCGCTGAGTTTGACAAATGCCGCATTTCAGGGCGCCACCGTGATCAGCGGCTCCGCTCGCGCGCTCGTGGTGAATACCGGCGCCCGAACGGTCTTGGGCCGCATCTCCTCGAACATCACCAAGACTAGGCTCCCCACAGCCTTCGACAAGGGTGTTCAATCTTTTGTCTGGCTCATGGTCCGGTTCATGGTCCTCATGGTTCTGACCACGTTCATGATCGTGGGGCTCACCAAGCATAATTGGATCGAAGCGCTGCTGTTTGCTTTATCGGTCGCCGTCGGACTGACGCCGGAAATGCTTCCGATGATAATGACCGTGTGCCTGTCGAAAGGCGCGCTTGCCATGTCGCGGAAAAAGGTGATCATAAAAAAACTCAAATCCATCCAGAACCTCGGGTCCATGAACATCCTCTGCACCGACAAGACCGGAACGCTCACCCAGGACCGTGTGGTGTTGGAAAAACATGTCGACGTCACCAATCGGCCGAGCCTGGACGTGCTCGAATACGCCTATATGAACAGCTATTATCAGACCGGCCTGCTTAATCTTCTTGACAAGGCCATTCTCGCCCATGACGATCTTGACGTAGAGCGCAACTGCCGCAAGGTCGACGAAATTCCGTTCGATTTCATTCGCAAGCGCATGTCGGTCATCATCGATTATGAAGACACTCACGTGCTCATCTGCAAGGGCGCGGTGGAGAACGTGTATCCGGCGTGCGACCATTACCAGATCGACGACGACATCTACCCCTTGATTGATTTTGTCAAGAATGACATCGTCGAGGATTATAAGGACCTCAGCGCGGAGGGATACCGCGTGCTCGCAATCGCCTACCGGGAATTCCCGCGCACGAAAGAGCTCTTTTCATGCGAAGATGAGAAGGGGATGATTCTGCTGGGGTATATTGCGTTCTTCGATCCGCCGAAAGAAAGCGCCCTGCACGCCATACGGTCCCTTGCCTCACTGGGAGTCGGCGTAAAGATATTGACCGGTGATAATGAGCTTGTAACGCAAAAAGTCTGCAAGGACATCGGGCTTGAGGTAAAAAAACTCCTTGTGGGGCCCGAAATGCTCAAGCTCTCGGAGACCGAGCTGGCAACCGCGGTCAACGAAACGACCGTTTTTGCCCGCCTGTCTCCTTCACAGAAGGAAACCGTGATCAAGGCGCTGCGCTCCCAAGGCAACGTTGTCGGGTTCATGGGCGACGGAATCAACGACGCGCCGGCGCTGCATGCGGCCGACGTTGGAATCTCGGTGGACTCCGCGGTCGACGTGGCGAAAGAGTCGGCTGACATCATCCTGCTTGAACGGAGTCTCATGGTACTGAAAGACGGCATTGTCGAGGGACGGAGGGTTTTCGCGAATATCATCAAGTATATCCGCATGGGAGCAAGTTCCAACTTCGGCAACATGTTCAGCGTCGTTGGCGGCAGCTATTTCCTTCCGTTCCTGCCCATGGCCCCGATACAGATCCTTGCAAACAATCTTCTCTACGATATCTCACAGACCGGAATTCCCACCGATAACGTCGATGAGGAACTAATCCGTTCGCCGCGGAAATGGAACATCAAGGATCTCGGCAGGTTCATGATTTTTATCGGACCGGTAAGCTCCATCTTCGACTATGCCACCTTTTTCCTCATGCTTTATTTTTACGGCTGCAAGCATTTCACCGACCCGAACGTTTCGGCCGCCATGAAAAGCCACTACGAAGCCCTTTTTCATACCGCATGGTTCGTTGAGTCGCTGCTCACCCAGACGCTCATTGTTCATATAATCCGCACAAGCCGCATTCCTTTTTTCCAGAGCCGCGCGAGTGTCGGTATGTCAATCACCACTTTGGCGGTCATGGCCGTTGCCATAATGCTGCCCTACTTCCGGCCCGCGGCCGGCCTGCTTGGACTTGTGCCGCTGCCTTTGTCGTTCTGGTGGTGGATAGCCGGGTTTCTTTTTACGTATGGCATGATTACGCATCTCGTCAAAAAATGGTTCGATTCAAAATACGGAGGATTGCATGCGAAACCTGCTTAGCGCTTTACAGGAAGGGCGGCTCATCGAACTGCCGACGACCGAAAAAATAAAGGCCCTTGAATACCTCGCGGTGCTCATCGAGGCCGTTCCGGGCATCGCGAAAATCGACATCGTCAAGGGCGTTCTTGACAGAGAAGATCAAGGCAACACCGGCCTGGGACACGGCATCGCCTGCCCGCACCTGCGCGCGCGTCAGGATGGCGACATGGTGTGCGCCGTGGGCTGGTCCAAGCAAGGCATCGATTACGGGGCGCCCGACGGACAGCCGGTGCATCTGGTGATCATGTATTACGTTCCGGACTCCGAACGCAACACTTACCTTAAAGAGGTTTCCGGTCTTGCCAAATCTGTGATGAACGCCGCGAACGGCAATTTCTATCAGGAAGCCGCTGAAATCGATTCGATCCGCAATAAAATGCTTGACTGGGTTGAAGGCGCTTTAGGCCAGACGGCCCCCGACGCGAAAGCCCGAATGATACGCCTTGAGGTCAAACATGCGGCGGCGCCCGCCATTGCGGAAGCGCGGTTTTCACCGCCATCGGACGGTTGGGAAATAACCCCGTTTATTGTGGTGGCGTTTGAAAACGGTGAAAGCAGGGTTTTATCGCAGGACATGAATCTGGTAAAGAACCTCGAGAAGGACGATGCCTTGAACCTGGCGAAAAACGGGGGGCGCCTGCCGCACGAAATCAACGGATACCGCCTCGACATCGCGTCGCAGTCGGCCTATTCCCTGGGCAGAGTCGTTTACAACTGCGTAGCGATCAGGTTCAAGGAGCCCGTGGCGGCTTCCGACGGCGGCGCTAAACATACATGAAAATTTCAATCCTCCCAATCACCCTTTTGTTTTCCTTTGCTCCATTCAGCGAGCATACCCTCTTCGATTGCGCGGTCCTGGACTCCGATTTGCTTGCAACGGCGCCCCCGCAACAACGATTTTATACGGGTATGGATTGCTCCATCCGCTGCGTCGAATCCCTCATCGTGGCAAGGCGTGCCGCATGAACCCTTTTTTTTGCGGCATGCTGGTTGCCGTCTCAATGACATGCAGCGTTGGGCCTGGCCTGATGCTCTATTTTCAGGCAACCGTCAGTCGTGGATTTGTATCGGGACTATCGGTGCTGGCGGGTTTATGGGCCAGTGATTTAGGTATCATTACCGTCAGCTATTTCGGCCTTCTGCAGGTACTTAAAACAGTCCATAATCAGCGCATCGCCGCGATCATCAGTTCAACGATACTAATAGGTTTCGGGCTCTTGCAATGGATTAAAAAGCCTGCCATTATTTCTCGAACGGCCCCTTCCGGGCCCACCGACCCACAGCCTAAATTGTTAAAAGGCTTTCTTTCGGGATTTCTTATTAACTCGTGCAATCCCGTTGTTTTTGCGTTCTGGATGACCCTTATCGGAATCGCAGGGATCAACTTTGGGATGCGGACCCGGTCGTTCTTCGCATTTTTTATCGGTCTTGTCTCATGCGCCATGATTTTTGACTCCACCAAGTGTTTTATATTCAGCAGGATAACGCTCCATCTTAATTCTACAGTGCTCCCGTGGATCAACCGCGTCCTTGGTATCGCCTTGATGCTGGCCGCCGCCGCGATACTGTACAAGTCATTTTTCTCATTTTCTTTTCCCTAACGCCATACTAATGCTATTCTAATAATTCTCAAACCCGCCTTAAACATTTTTTTCGTATCTTTTATTGGCATGTTGATTGCTTTTTTTAAAACGCTTAGTATGGATTTTTCCCCTTTTTTCAGGAGGTCATATGAATAATATCAATTTCAGTCTTGGCGAAATCGGTCAGGTTGAGGTCGTGGTCCGCAATGTAAGGCGGGCCGTTGAATTTTACACCGAAAAATTAGGGATACACTTGCTGTATTCCGATAACAAATCAGCAGTCTGCGATTGCAACGGCAGCAGGCTCATGCTTTCGAAATCCGATGCTGACGCGTCACGCTCCGTTATATATTTTAAGGTCGAAGACATTCATACCGCATACACGTTTCTTGATGATCGCGGCGTGAAGTTCATCGATTCTCCGAAAAAAGTCGTCAATGTTCCCGACTATACTTTGTGGCTGGCTTTTTTCCATGATGTTGACAATAATTTGCTTGCGCTCATGAGCGAACAGACGGTCAGCGCTTCATGGGCGGTAACGAACCTTGATCTTGCGCCATGAAAGACCCATTGGTCAAAAATCCCCCTCGCCAAAACCATTCGAAGACAATGGCGGTCATCGATATCGGCTCCACGGCCATCCGCATGACGATCGCCGACATCGACGGGAACGGCCAACCCCATCTTGTGGAGTCCCTTCAGCAGTCCGTGAGCCTGGGCAAGGACACATTCACAAAGGGAAAGATTGAAAAAACGACGATTGAGCAATGCGTCAAGACCCTTCGCGGGTTCGGAAAACTTCTCCAGGAATACGGCATTACCGGAAGCGACAAGGTCCGCGCCGTTGCCACGGCCGCTGTGCGAGAGGCCTCCAACCGCGAGGAGTTCGTCGAGCGCATGCACATCGGCAGCGGGATCGTGGTCGACACAATCGACGCGGCCGACGCCGCCCGCCTGAATTACCTGGGCATCCAGCCGTTCCTCGGAAAAGACCTCCTCTTAAAACGCTCACACGTTCTCATCGCCGAAATCGGCGGGGGCAGCACCGAGGTGTGCTTTCTTAAGCACGAGGGAACGGCCTTTATCCAGGCATACCGCCTCGGCTCGCTGAGGCTTAGGGAGATGCTCGAAGCCTTTAACGTGCCCGCCGTCAGCCAGACCGGTCTCATGGAATCCGATATCATGCGTATCGTCAGCCAGATCAAACAGCGGGTTTCCACGGAACGGCCGCTTACGTTTATAGCCCTGGGGGGCGATATCCGTTTCGCGGCCTCCCAGATTTTGCCGCAATGGGACGCCGTGAACCCCGTCGCTCTTCAGGTTGCGGCCCTCGAACGTTTCACGGCAAAGGTAAACGCCCTGTCGGTCCAGAAACTCGCCCATAAGTATTACCTTCCGTACATGGACGCCGAAACCGCCGGCCCGGCCCTGCTTTTTTACTTCAAACTCGCCAAGGCGCTCCATCTCAAACGCATTATCGTCGCGGGGGTTTCCATGCGTCACGGCCTCTTCATGGAAATGGGCAAGAACGACGTCTGGACCGAAGAGCTTAAAGACATCATCCTCAGGTCCGCGATTTCAATCGCCGCAAAATATCAGGCCGATATCGCCCATGTCAAACACGTCCAACAGCTCTGTCTGGAGTTGTTCGACGCGCTCGCGGCCGAACACAAGCTGGGGCCACGGCAGAGGCTCCTGCTCATGGTGGCCGCGCTGCTTCATGATATCGGCCTTTTCGTCAATACGCAAAACCACCACAAACATTCGCAATACCTGATTGAAAACTGCGAACTTTTCGGCCTTAACCGGAGCGACCTCGCGACTGTGGCGCTCATCGCCCGCTATCACCGGCGCACCGCGCCCCGTTCAACCCATGCCGCTTTCGCGCAGCTTTGCCGCGAAGACCGCGCCATCGTGTCCAAGCTGGCGGCCATCCTGCGGGTAGCCGACGCGCTCGACCATTCGCACAGTCAGCGGATCGCCCGGCCAAGCTACGTCATCGACGACAGCCGGTTCGTTATTTCCGTATCGGGCATCGACGACGTTTCAATCGAGCAGGTGGCCCTTAAAAACAAAGGTTCGATGTTCGAGGACGTGTTCGGCATGCAGCCGCAGGTCCGTTCGATGTACAAAACAAGCGAGTGATCTCATGAAAAAAACGGTCCGTCCCAAATTTTTCAACCGCGAACTCAGCTGGCTCGAATTCAACGACAGGGTCCTGTCGCTGGCTTTCGATACCGCGCAGCCCCTTCTTGAACGCGTCAAGTTTCTGGCCATCACCGCGTCGAACCTCGACGAATTTTTAATGGTCCGGGTCGGAGGCCTGCAAACCGTCGCGCAGCGGAAAATGAATGTCCCCGATTTTTCCGGCCTCACGCCGCGGCAGCAACTTTCGGCCATTGATTTCAGGTTAAGCGAGTTCGTCCGGCGGCAGTACGATTGTTTCCGAAGACTTATCGATGAAGACTTAAAGAAGGCGGGCGTCGTGAGGGCGACGGTCGAAGCGCTGTCGGACGAGCAGGCCGAGCATTGCGCCTATGTTTTCGAGCACGAGCTGTTCCCGGTCCTGACGCCCATCGCCGTGTCGGCCCCGGCGCATGTTCCCCTGCTTTCGAACCGGTCGATTTACCTGTGCGTCCGGATTTCCCCGAACGGCGCCGCCTCGCGCCAGAGGTTTGCCGTCATCCATTGCCCGAAAAACCTCGGACGCTGGATCGGGCTTCCCGGTGAAGGCCGTTTTCGGTTCGTGCTTCTGGAAGACCTTCTTTCTTTGTTTGTAAATCGGTTTTTTCCCGGTGAACAGGTACTGGAATGCACGCCGTTCCGCGTCATTCGCAACGCCGATCTGCGCGTGGCCGAAGACTCGCCCGCCCTGCTGCTCAAAGCCATGGAAAACATCATAGACGCCCGCAAACGAAGCGGCATCGTGAGACTGGAAATCGACCGGCGGGCCTCGCAGTCGTGTTGTTCTTTTCTGCAGGCGGCGCTGGACGTTCCCAAACTCTCGGTCCACCGCGTCGACGGCCCCCTCGACCTTTCGGCGTTCATGCGGCTGACAGAGCTTCACGGATGCGAAGAACTCCACGACGACCCGCGTAAGCCGCTTATGCCCGTTTTCATGAATTCGGGCGCCTCAATGTTCGACGTACTATCCAAACGCCCGGTCCTGCTTATTCACCCGTACGAAAGTTTCGACCCGGTCCTGCGGTTTATCGACGAAGCGGCAAACGACCCGGACGTGGTAGCGATCAAACAGACGCTGTACCGGACCAGCCGCGCAAGTCCGGTCGTCGCGGCGCTGAAAAGCGCGGCGGAAAACGGAAAAAGCGTCACGGCCGTTGTCGAACTTAAGGCGCGCTTCGACGAAGAGCGCAACATCGAATGGGCCCGGGAGCTTGAGGACGCTGGCGTGCAGGTCGTCCAGGGCGTGCGCAACCTCAAGACCCACGCAAAAATCTGCATCGTGGTGCGCAGGGAATCGCACGGCCTGCAGCGTTATGTCCATATTGGGACGGGCAATTATAACGAAATCACGGCCCAAATTTACAGCGACGTAAGCCTCTTTACTGCCGACCCCGACATAGGCGCCGACGCCTCCGCTTTTTTCAACGCCATAACCGGCCGGTCCGAACCCCTGTCCTATCGCCGCCTGAGCGCGGCCCCTTTAGGGCTGCGGGAAACGATCATCGGCCTTATCGACGCGGAAACGGAACGCAAAAAGCAGGGCCTGCCCGCCTGGATAGACGCGAAAATGAATTCCCTCGTCGACGAATCGATCATCCAAAGCCTCTATGCGGCGTCCAGAGCGGGAGTGAAGATACGCCTTAACGTGCGCGGCATATGCTGTTGCGTGCCGGGAATCAAAGGCATGAGTGAAAACATTTCGGTGGTGAGCATCGTTGACCGGTATTTGGAACATAGCAGGGTATTGAGCGTCTGCAATGGCGGCACGACCGCGGTGTTTATTTCGTCGGCCGATTGGATGCCGCGAAACCTCGACAAAAGAGTCGAGCTTTTCACGCCCGTCGACGATCCGGCATGCCGCACCCGATTACTTGACTATTTAGACACTTGTCTGAGCGACGACACCAATTCCTG
>Ga0182027_10010878_pt1 | contig 12905 bp, 15 predicted proteins | sample 712E1DmetaG_FD_121300 | JGI IMG/M metagenome (GOLD analysis project Ga0182027, IMG submission 121300) | Permafrost microbial communities from Stordalen Mire, Sweden - 712E1D metaG (Illumina Assembly) | ecosystem: Environmental > Terrestrial > Soil > Wetlands > Permafrost | place: Sweden...
ATGGAGAAGCCGAGTCCAGGGATGGAGCTATCGTAGTAATTCACCATTGCGTAGGCGAAGGTGAGCAGCATGAAGAGGTTCAAGAACTTGCCCATGCTGAAGCCGGGGCCACCCTGGGACGATGCCAGAGCCTCCTGCACGCCGAACCAGACAAGCATCATAGTGGCCAGCGCAATCACGATGTGAATGCCCATCGCTGAAACGGAGGGTGCCGTTGCCGCTGCAAGCGACTGGCACCCCTGCGAGATGATTTCAAAGAGACCCATGTTCAGTACCTCATGTTTTCTTCGCCGGGCCTGCTATCTTGTATCGGTCAGTAGGACTGGGTGAGAAGATTTGCCGCTCCGCCGCTGGTGGTTGTGATGTTGGCGTTGTAGTAGCTCTCATAGCCGGCCGAATCGCGAAACGCCGACTTCATCGCGTCCTGTTGCTGCTTCTGGGCGACCATCTGCTGCAAGGCAAGGTCGGCGTTGATCTGGTTGGCATCCTGCTGTGTTCGGAGTTGCAAAAGCAGAGCCTGGTTGATTCGCTGGAGTGTCGCCATGACGGTCTGCTGGCTGGGGTCCTGAGTCTGCGATGCGGTCTCAAGATTGGCGATGTCCGTCTGTCGTGCAGCCTGGTTTGCGCGGATCGTTCCGAGAACTTGCAGGTTGGTAGTCATCACGGAATCGCCAATGTCGATGGTGGCGCCTTGCGCGGCAATCTGTTGCTGCCCGGCCACGCTTGCTGTGCCGTAACCGGGCACCATATTAGGCGTTCGCGGCACCGATGCCTGCTGGTAAGAGGCAGTCGCTGCGGTGCCGTTGTTGGAGGCGTTGAGCCAGCCCATCGAATTGCCGTAGGTGTTGGAGACTTGCTGCATCAGCATCAAATCGCTCCGGGGCGAGAGAAAGCGCGAGTAGAGCATCTGCGGCGAGTTCATCATTTGGCGGTAAAGGTTGTACTGCTGCTGTACGGTGTTGTAGGTTTGCAGGGCAGTCGTAGCGATCTTGACGGTATTGGTAAAGATCTTTGTTCCGTTCTCGATCTGCGTAGCTTCGTTCTCAAGGGACTTACCCTCGTTTTCGATCTGCACGAGGGCATGGCCCGATTGTGTGGGGTCGAAGACAATGCCGGAACCGAACTGCGCGTGCGCAGCGGGCTGTAGTGCCGCGGCGAGTCCGATGGCGAGTGAGATGAAGGTCGTTTTTCGCATAGGGATCTCCTGTCTTGTTCGGTGAATGGCTTTGGTTGTCAAACGAGCAGTTTGGGTTTACTGCTGCGCGGCGGTGATCTGCCGTTGAAGGTCCGCAAGATGATCTGCTTGCGGCTTGCAGCGCGCGTCTCGTTCCTTCTTCTTTGCCTCAAGCGCTGCAATCTCGTCGGAGGTCAGCTTCTTACCCGTTAGCATCCTTGCGGACCCTTCTGTCTCCTGGTTGAGGCAATCTTGGGCATAGGGTGCGTATTCGGCGTTGTACTGATCCTGCAAATGCTGGACCTTTTTTGCTTTGCTTTCGCAACCCACAAGGGCAAGTGCCATCAGGAGCAAGAATGTTGCTGATCGCATGGGTAACCTCCTTTAGAACGTCTGCGATATCGTGTGGTTCGAGTACGCTGGCAAGAGCATGTCCTGCGTGAAATAGATTTTCACGCGATGGCCTTCACGAATCGTGATGGTGGGCGGTATCTGCATGAAGCGATCCAGGATAGTGTTTGCCGATTGGGAGATGCTGCCGGCGGTGCCAGTCGTAAAAGCCTGGGAACCACTGGCGCTGATCGTGCCGCCGCCCTGGGTAATCTCGCCCGCTCCGGCAATCAGACCTAAAGCGATAGACGCTCCGAAGATTTCAAAGTAATGGTTATTGACCTTGTCTTTCAAGCCCTCCTCGCCAATCTGGTCGAGACCGTGAAACTGGTCAAGATCGACGGAGTAACCGTCCGGCATAATCAGACGATGAAAGACCACGGCCATCCGCCGCTGTTGGCCAAAGCCTGCCGATCCGAGTTTCTTCGCCTCGCCAAGCACGACCGTTCCCTCGGGGATGATGACGTGTTGGTGGTCATGCGAATACAAGGGATTCGAAACAAGAACTTTGACAGGGCCAGCGGCGTCGCCATCCAGACGATTCATCAATACCGTATCGAGAACGGAACCTTCGTAAAGGAGATAGGGCTGCCCTTTGGCGGAATCGATATCTGCCTCCACTGGTCGTTTGTAGCCATCGGCTGCCTCTTGCGGTTCTCCTGAGGCTCGCGGCGACTGAAGGCTGGATACTTCCTGGCGAGGACTGGCAGGGGCGAACTGGTTAGCCGGGAGCTGTCCCGGCGCTTGTTGTGGCTGTTCCATGGCACGGGCATACACAAGATTCGAGGCGAAGCGTGACTCGTCGGCTCGCTCGCGCTCCTTTGCGGCGATGAGTTGTGCCTGCTGCTGTTCCGGCGAGAGTTGAGGCTGCGCATTTCCCGGTTGACCATAACCCGCCGGACCGTAGGCGGGTTGTGGGCAGGGTTGGCCGGGAACACATGGCGCCGCAACGCCGGTCGGCCCATAGGCCGCGGCGGCGGCCCGTTGCGCGGGTGTCGCAGACGCGAGCGCAGGATCTCCATCTGGACCAACTATGGCTGCTGCCTGTTGCTGCTCCTTTTCGCGTTCGGCCTTAAGCTGGTTCTTCAAGTCCTGCACATTGTTGTCGGTGTTGTCCTGTAGGGTGGGCTGCGGCGGCTGGCCCTTTGCCGCTGCCTGCTGCGCGGGCGTCTTTTTGCTGGTCGAGCTGAAAAGCGCAGCGGCGATTACCAGCAACGCGGCTCCAAGATATACGAATATCTTGAGATTCTTTTGCAACACACCCTTTGGATCGCTATTCGTGCGGCGCAACTCCGGTTCTGACAGCGCCTCCGTAGGTGGGACGAAGTTGTTCTCGGCCATGACGGTCACCCCTTCCGCGTAAAGTCCATCCGTTTCTTGCCCAGTTCGACATAACCCGAGTCCATCACTTTCGGGATGATGTACGTCCCGTCGCGAAGGTCATACGTGACGAGGTCCGGCTTGCCATCCTTTATCTCGTACACGCTGAACTTCTCCGGCGCATTGGTCTTGATGTAAGTGAACTTATCGTCGTGATAGATCGACTGAATATCGAAGGGCGCTTCATTGGCCTTGAAGGTGTAGTCGAATTTCAACTGCACCGGGTATGCGCTCTTGTATTCGTCAACGGCCTGTTCAACGTGCGATTGAAGAGCGGCAAGCTGTTGGCGGGTCTGTTCCAATTGCGCAGCCGGGACAAACTGCGGAGGGCCGCTGGCTGCGACAATCGAGGAGTGGTCGGCCGGCACGATCAAGACTTTCAGGTCCGGCGCATCGGATGTGCCCGATACGTCTTGCAAAGTGAACGAATAGATGTTGCCTTTGTCGGTGATCAGGTTGAGGTTGGAACTGATGCCAGCCTTTGCCGGATGCACGAAGCAGAAGTTTCCGACTACGTCCACAATCCAGAAATCCTTGTCGCCGGTTGCGGCCTCCATGATCTTCTCGGTAGGCGGAACCTCAATGAGGGTCGTGTATTTGAGCTTCGCATGAATGGGGACGATGTCCTGGGAGTGATACTGGACAGTGCGTGCCGAAGCATCTTGGGCGGCGGCAATAAGAGATGGAAGCGCGAGGGCAAGCCAGGCGATGAAGATCAGTTTGCGGCTCATACAGTGGCTCCTTTGGGGTTGGGAGTTGCGGCACCGGCCTGCACGCGAGGCCGGAAGGGAAAGTCTTCGGCGAGCCGCCGCAAGCCGTCGGCAATGCCGAATCGCTCGAAGTAGTCGCGCTTTTTCAGGTTGTCGCGAGCATTGTTCGTCGCCATCCAGTGCGAGACCGAATCGACGTTCAATTGGACCTTCTTCGACGACTGCGCCTTTCGGATGAGCATTTGTCCAGGCGGAACAAGTCCGGCAATCAGGTCGAGCTCCGTATCATTCAGGTGAAACGCCTCGCGGTACACGTCACGGTTCATCTCCGGATTCGCAAGGAAAATCTTCGTTGGGCAGCTCTCGGAAACGATCTGCAACATGCCCGACTGTTCAAGCTCCTTTATGGACTGGGTGGCCAGGATCATGGCGGCGTTGTGTTTTCGCCAGGTCTTCTGCGCCTGAACGACGTAGTTCCGAATGGTCTCGTTCTTGATGAAGAGCCATGCCTCATCGAGCAGGAACATTTTGAAGGTGGCGAGTTTGGCCGGATCGGAGATTTCGTTTGAGGCCCGATGGAGAACATAGAAGAGCAGCGGCTCCAAGACATCGGGCGAGTCGCCCCACCCTGCAAAGTTGAATGTCTGGAAGCGGCTGAATGACAGAGTGTCTTCGGCGTTGTCGAACAGGAATCCGTGCTGGCCGCCGCGCGTCCAACGCTGCAGGCGGTCCTTCAGTTCTCCGATGATATTGGTGAAATTGGAGACTGTTCGCTGTTCTGGCTCCAACACATATACCCGCTCGATTGCGTCCCAGAGCTTGCGTTCTTCCTTGAAGTCCAGCCGGTAACGCTGCTCATTGCCCTCGATGAGCACGCGGAAGAAACTGAAGAGAAATTGCAGGTTTTCCTTGCTGGGTTCGAGCGAGAACGGGTTGATAGTGAAGTCGCGCGCTTCCTGGCCGACGTTGAGGTATGAGCCGCCAAAGATAGAAGTGAGAGACTGGAAGCTCCCACCGATGTCGAAGATGAATGTCAGGGGCGCATATTTCTGTGCATTTTGCAGGATGAAGTTGCAAAAATACGACTTGCCACTTCCTGTCATCCCCAGGATGAGCGTGTGAGCTACTTCGCCGTTGTGCAGGTTGAGGAAATACGGCGTGATGTTGTCCGTTTCGAGCGCGGCGAGGTATTCAGAGCCAAGATGCGAGTTCGTCTTCTCGCCAGGCAGGATCGTAAAGAGAAAGCTCAAATCGGCGTAGTTCGTATTCAGCAGGTACAGCCTGCGGAGATTGATGGCATAGTTGCCTGGGACAGTGGCGAAGTAGGCGTTGAGCTGGTTGTAGGTTTCCACGAACAAATTGCCATCGCCGTTCGTGAAGACGCCAGTGAACTCGCCCACAAGCTGTTCAAGCTCCGGCTTCGAGCGCCCATAGAGCACTATCGTGAGCGAGAAATCGCCAAGCTGCTGGCCGTCGCCCAAGGCCCGCAGGCAATCGCCAAGGTTCTCGATGTCGGCCTGTTTCGATTCATCGACCAGGACATCGCGCGGATTCGTCTGCGCCGCATCATTGCCCATCTGCGAGATGAAGCCAGTCTTCGAGACATTGAAATGGCGGCGGCGCTTATTGACTTCCTTGCGTGCCTGCTCCGCGCTCATGGGAGTCCATTCCGTCACGACATAGAAGTTGGCTGCGATCTTTAGCAGTGAATCGAGCACAAGGGGACGGGTCTCCGTGATGGCCTCCTTCATGGTCATTACTCGGACGAAATGATCGCCAACACGAAGATGATCGCGCTCGGCCTCGATGGTCGAGTTAACAATCTGGTAGTCAAGGAACTGCGTCGATTGTGGCTTGCCCGCAATCCGCCAGTCGTCGTAGTTGACGAGGCGCCGCAGGAACGCGAATTGGCCACGTTGATTCAAAACCTCGATCCCGACGAAATCGCCGAGCTGGCGCGTGAATGTCTGGACGCGCTGCTCAAGCCGTGCGACGTCGGCCTCGATCTGCGTCCGCAGCAGCTCTTTCATGCTGCTACCGGCAAACTGCGTCTTCAACTCGTCCATTGCTCCGGCCGGATCACGGAACAGGCGGGCGAGCGCAGCTCCGACGCCAGTTTTCGAACGCGCCCCTTCAAGCACGATGCAATAGAAGATCTCAACCTGATACAGCCGGTCACGCTTGGCCTCGAAGAACCTCCGCCGCTGGTCGATGGCTGCTTCTACGACTGGGTCATCGTAGTGGGCGAAGGGGATCTCGGGCCGATTCTGCTTGAACAGATACTGATAGACATGGATGCCGGGGCCAAACGCCTTCAGCGCAGCTTCCAACCGCTTGACCGCGTACTCCCGCTCCGCGTGGTCGAGACTTTCGTAGTCCACGCCAGAGACGCGTAACACCATCCCCACGTCCCCGCTTTTGGTCAGAAACACACTCTCATTCCAGAATCCGTACAGGTTGATGTGATCGTTGAGCGCGGCGGCCTCTTTCCACGGCTTGATGACCTTGTCGAGTCGCAGCATTAGACCACCTCCACTCGGGGAACACTCTGTTTGGCGGCATCGTAGCGAACGTTATAGCGTTCCGACTTCGCCAAGATGCGTAGAAATGCCGGGTCGGTATTCGTGACCCAATGACCGAATGCGAAGCCGCCGATGAAGACGGCAACTCCGGCGAGGAGACTATTGAAAAGGTTGAACACGCCCACGGCGCCAACGCAGACGAAGTAGAACAGAGTCCGTTCGACCCCGAGGTACGTGAGGGGCTTGTGCAGGCTTTTGTAAACCCGGTTCCTCCGGCGGGTTGTAATGTGTGTCTGCATCGTCGCCCCTCACAGCTTGAAAAATTGTTGGGCTGTCGCTATTGCGCACGGCGTGGGGTTCCGCTTATACACCCCAAAGCCAGGTCAAAACGTTGGTGGCAAGCACGGCAATCCCCGTGCCTGCTGCGACGCCGGCCAGGGTCTTCTTGGCACCCGGTTCGCCGTGCGCGAACTGGTAGCCGCCGACCACGATTGCGATCAGACTTGCCACCTTGGCAACCGTGCCGGTGAAGAGCGTTTGCATTGCGGTAAATCCGGTATCGAACGGCGACTGCGCGGCAACAATCGCAGGGGCGATAAGGAGGAACGTGAGTGTAACTGTTGGGCGCGCCCACTTTGATCGAAATGCGGGTGCGAATGGAAGGGCGATTGGGGTCCGTAATAGTCGTGGCATGAGCACCTCCGGCAGCAACGCTTTAGTCGTTGCTTTTGGTGCAAAAGTAGCGCCGCCCTGGCCCGCTGTCCAAGACTTTTATGAGCCATGTTGATGCTTCCGAACTATCAAGGGGGAAGTGGATGAGCTGTTGGGGAATTGGCCGATAAGAACGGAAACTTTTGGCTCCAGAGAATTTCGCAATTCGATCAGGAGATACGGAGTGCGCTTTTATCCAACGGATCGACTCGGGAGCTTTCCGGACTTCGTCTTCGAAACGGATGCAGGGGGCTTGCGCTTTGCTGGAAACGCCAAAGGCTCTGGGAATCTGTCGTCACTCGGGCGATCTCCCAGGCTCATCTTTACCCGGATTCTCTCCGCAAATTGTTGAGTGAAACCCGAGTCATCCGAACCATAGATGAGGACGATTTCCAGTGGGGAAATGTCAGAAATTCGTATCGCACGAACTGACGACGGAAGGCCTTCACATGCTCCAGCGGGGAGGAACGCTATGCCTGCATTCCCCGCTACCAGGTCAAAAGCTTCAAGGGGAGAAGTGACCTCGGCGATAGCTCTGAAAGGTAGACCCTTCGCTATGCATTCTTTTTGAAGTTGCCGGAACAATGCTGGATGTGTGCGGTCCGCACCATTCGATATAACAGGCTCTCCGCGGAACTCTTGAATGCGAGTAATGGCCGTTTCAGAAAAGCGGCCCTTGGCCGGAACAATCGCAACCCAGTGGTCCTTCGCAATAGGGATGACGGAGACACCCGCATGGTCAATGGGAGCATAAGTGATCCCGGCCTGAACGACCTCGGAATCAATTGCATTAAGCAACTCGGAGGTCGGAAGGATGCGAAGGCGCATTGGGAGATCGCGATATTCCTCCTGTTGCAATGCCAGCGCAATTCGGCGAATCTGCATTGGGGCAAATGGGGAATGGCCAACGGTGAATTCGGCGGGAACCTCTCTACTAATTGCACGCGCACGACGAACAGCGGCTGCAAAATCGCCTTCCATGCGTGCGAAAATTCCTTCTACGTCGGCCACGAATGCGCGCCCGGCCTTTGTCAGCGATACAAAATGGTGATCGCGATGGAGGATTTCAAATCCGATCTCCTCTTCATATTCGCGGATTTGGCGGCTGATGGCTGGTTGCGAGACGTGCAGCCGCTCAGCGGCTTTGCGGAAGTGCAAGTCGCGAGCGACAGCAATCACGTATTGGAGCTTCCGAAGCGGTGGGAGAGAATCCATGGGAACCGCCTTCGAGGAACATCCGCATATTCCGATTGGACACCGTCGCGATAAAAATGTTGCTATTTCTCTTTTCAAGTGGTTCGAAGACCCATGATGCTCGTTTGGGTAGGGCGCTTACGAGTCAAGATGCAATGGCAGGCATGGCTGAAAGGATTCTGGAGGCAGGCCTCTGCATAATCCGGAACCAAGTCTCCATTAAGGCCCCATTACTCGCTGACTAGGATTGTGGGTCCTCCGATTTCAGAGTACGCGCGGTTTTGCGGTCAGCATGCGGGATCAACAACACTCGGGCTCGTGCGAAGCACGCTCGGGAAACAATTGAATATGAAATTGTTTCCAGAACTCATCCTGTCGGATCGGAGGTATGAAATGCTCCGCTGGCCCAAACTGGTTTTGCAAAGAATCATGCGCCCTGTAGATCGGTCAAGAGTCAAGCTCGTATTCACCGCAATGGTTCACGTCTCGATAGCCTCTCGAATGATTCTTGGCTACTATTGCTTTAGTGGGCTATATCGAGAGGGCCGCTCGTAGAACATACACCGCCCAATCAATGATGCCGTTGGGAGACACTGTTGATCGACAATCTAATCGTGCGCATGTTGCCAGAGCCCAGCCCTGGAGAAGTTGTATTTGTTCGAGCACTCGAGGAAAAGCACATCCGGCAACTTCTCACGAAGGGCTTTGACAGTTCACGAGATAATCGAGGGAAGCGCGAATCGGTCGTTCGTATGCTCAACAGCGCTGGACTTGGGCACTTGGCCAGCCGCCAATTTGTGTGCACATATGCATTTACGGCAAGGACTTGGAAATACTTCAAACCGAGAGTCTCCAGCATGTCCGCCTGCTCGAATGTCGCGGTAGTCCTTGACCCTGAAAAGCTATCTCGCGATCAGGATCTCTGGGTCTTCAACGATGACTTGCAGAATCTGGCGGACAAACGAGAAGAAGCCTGGTGGTTTCGACAGTATGCGGGGAACATGTCAGAAATAGCTCAGGAAATCGACTCCCGAATCCAATTCGATAAAGGCGACAACAGGCCTCAGCGGATCTATAGCCAAGTCTGCGAAGGGCGGCTGTTTAGTCGTCTTACTCCGGAGCACATCCGAAGAATCTATTTCGGAGGAAAGAATAAAGACGAAGGAATGCACTGGGCTTTGGAACTCGAATCGATGGTAAAGAGGGCTCGCACGACCGGGCCTTGAAGATAGATCGGGATTTCCGCTCGAATCCCTTTAATATTGCGTAATGACAGCTCGCGGCCAGTTTGATTTAGTCGGACACAGCCTGATCCGATACGAGGAGCTTGTAATTGACCCTCTTGTGAGGATTGAAAACTGGATTGTCCCGCCGGAAGATCCCCAGGACGAATGGACCCGAACCCTGATGAAGATGGTGGGAGACTGGCGCGCTGTTTTGCGCAGTACTTACATCCGGTGGGCCATGGCTATCAATGGACTGCATGTGGCGGCTTCCAAGTACAAAGAAGAAGCGGAACCGAAGAAATTTACAGTTTCGAGTATCCGCGCTGCAAGGGACGGTACGGCGCGTACTGAGATAATCGCCGAGTATTCATTCAAAGATGCTGCAGATGCACATCTCAAAATTCAACCAATGCTGTGCGCGCATGGGTTCATTGATATATATGCTGGCTTGGAAGAAATGATCTTTGCAATGTACCGAATCTACTGGATCGCCAACCCAGACGACCTTATCAAGGGAACGGAGTTTGCCAAGCTACGGAAGCTGAGGAGGGCCGCGTCCGCGAATGAAGTGCCTAAAGCTGAATGGGACAATGCGATCGCGGCCAGGATTAATCAATGGCAGCGCAAAAAGCTATATGACGGTTTGGATAAGGTATTCTTGGGATTCTGCCAGAATACGAGCTTGAAAGCTCCAGCCGGATATATCTCGACATCGCCTGACACATGGGCAGAATCAATTGCTGGGGTCTCCCTCATCAGGAACCTCTTGATGCACGGAGAGAACGTCGTACCAGAAGACTTGGAAACCTTCTGCTCGAAACCTCATTCTCTTGGGTTTCGTTTTGTAGCGGGAGAGTTACTTAGGCTTACGATCCTCGACCTACAGTTGCTCGAAGAGTTTTGTGACGCGTTACTTAGGGCCCTAAATCTTTCTCTGGTCGAACTAGCGAGACCAACCGTCAGAAGAGAGGCGGTTGCTCGGCTTCAAGACGATACCAAGTGAACTAACGCTGCTCCCGATTTGTCACATTCTGCCGCCATTGAGGTCCGAATCCAAGCACTTCGCTCGCGGCTTCTTTAACTTCCTTCTTCAAGGACTGAGCACACGGTTTAGATGGTCCCCATGCAGATTCGAGCGCTTGTCGAAGTTCCTCGCCTTCGAGTGTTAGGACGGCCTGTAAATCTTGCGCGAAGCATAAGATCGTATCTTTATTTTTGAGTAGCCAAGAACGTATCCAGCCAGCCAGGAATTGCTGTAGACGAAACCAGTAGTCATCGTAGGTGCCGGCATCGTTTTGGCCTTGATGGATTTGCCAAAGTATTCTTTGGTCGGACTTGTACTTTGTAACCGCAACTACGTCAGGAAAGACTCCCGCGATGAAAAAGCTAGCACCTGGACCTGCGAGAGTTGCCACAAGCACGTCGAGAACTGCGTTGCTTTCATTCTTGAGCTTGACGCAACCTTCTAGCGAGGGATTTTCTTGTTCGCAGCAGCCGGGATCAATGGAGACAAGCTCGATTGGAACGTCGAGAGCGTCGAACATGATTGCGTGCCCTGCCTCGTGAATGGCGATTTCATTCATACACCAATTCTAGGCGTTGCAATTCAGCGCCTTCGAGGCCCGTCAAAGCCGAACAGTCTGATTCCCGTCCCGTTCAGGTCTCACTCATTGGCAAGGTGCGGCATTACGTGCCGACAATTGTGTTGTTCTGGTGACTTGGCAACTATTGCGTTCGCATTCCAAACATCTGTCGCGTTTGGATGTTCGGTTGTCGTTACGCAGAGCGTTAGGTCACTGCCATTCCCGGTATGTACCAGCGCGCGCCTCATGCTTCCTTCTTGATGCTCACTCGTTATCAAAGCCACATGAAGAAGTCTTGGACTTTTGTGGAAATCTCGGTCATTGTGTGGGAAAAGGAGGCTGATATGGCACACGCCTTTCCCCCAGTTACCTCCAGAATCGACAGTCGCAGCAGATTCGGTGTTACCGAATTCGAGCCTCTCCTGAACAGTGAGCAGGCGGCGGACTTGCTGCAAATCCACCACAAGACTTTGCAGAAGTTGGCGCGGCGCGGCGAGATCCGCGGCACGCACATCGGCAAACTATGGCGGTTCCGCGCGTCCGATTTGAACGAGTGGTTCAACCGGAGCGAACGCGCTGCTAGTTGACCGCAAGATCGCGGAGATTCAACTCTAAAATCGACTGCCTCATGGTAGCGATGCGGCTTTATGCTTGTAGATAGCCATCCGTGGCCTCTCAACGCATAAGGAGGACGCATTGAGACGGACACGATACCAGGACGGAAGTTTACGGCTCAGAGAGCGCTCAGGTCAGAAGACCTGGGAGTACAGATGGTATGAAATTCAGATTGACGGATCGCGCAAGAGGCGCAGCGTCATTCTGGGTTCCATTAAGGACTATCCAACGGAGGCAGCTGCAATGCGGGCGGTCTCCGCTCTCCGGGCAAACATCAACATGGAATCTCCTCGCGCTCAGATTCAGGCGATCAGTTTCGACACTCTCGTCGAACACTACCGGCTGAAGGAAATGGGCGAGGACGCAGGCAAGACATTTGCGACTTGCGAGACGTATGAAGGCTATCTCCGGAAATGGATTCTTCCTCGGTGGAAGTCCTATCGTCTGCGCGATGTGAAATCGGTTGCAGTGGAGGAGTGGCTCAAATCGCTTCCACTCTTGAATGGAAGCCGAGCCAAGATTCGCAACATGATGCACGCGATTTTCAATCACGCTATGCGATGGGAATGGCACGACCAAAATCCCATCAGTCGCGTTCGTCAGAGCGCGAAGCGGTCGCGCATCCCGGTTGTGTTGAGCATCGTCCAGATTCAGGCGCTGCTCACGCATCTCCGGGAGCCCGTGCGCACAATGGCGCTGGTGGATGTATCGACAGGGTTGCGAATCGGCGAACTCCTCGCCTTGCAGTGGCAGGACATTGATTTCGAGAACTTCGAGATTTCAGTGACCCGCTCGATTTCACTGCAACACATCGGCGACTGCAAGACGGAAGCAAGCCGCAAGCCGGTTCCGATGGACGCCGAACTCGCTGAGGCTCTCTGGAGTTGGCGCCAGAACAGCGGCTATCCAAAGCCGGAGGACTGGGTCTTTGCCAGTCCGGCCAAGGACGGGAAACAACCGTACTGGCCAGGCACTTTGTATCGGGCGCATCTTGAGCCCGCTGCAAAGGCCGCCGGCATTCCCGGCAAGATCGGCTGGCACACTTTCCGGCACACCTTCGCCACTTTGCTCAAGGCAAATGGTGAGGACATCAAGACCGTGCAGGAGTTGCTGCGCCATGCAAATATCTCGGTCACGATGAACGTCTATGCGCAGGGAGTCACCGAACTCAAGCGCCAGGCACAACATCGGATTGTGCGTATGGTCACTGGTGGGAAGGATAAGGAACCGGAGGGCACTGCTTAATGGGAGCTATCGGACGCCAACTTTTGAGGGTGATCTTCGATAAGTTCTTTATTTTGTTGGCGTCCCCGACGGGATTTGAACCCGTGTTATCGCCGTGAAAGTGGTCATCCGTCTCGTAAGTTATTGAAACCAGACGGCATGGATAGCGCCCAAAG
>Ga0182027_10010881_pt1 | contig 12901 bp, 6 predicted proteins | sample 712E1DmetaG_FD_121300 | JGI IMG/M metagenome (GOLD analysis project Ga0182027, IMG submission 121300) | Permafrost microbial communities from Stordalen Mire, Sweden - 712E1D metaG (Illumina Assembly) | ecosystem: Environmental > Terrestrial > Soil > Wetlands > Permafrost | place: Sweden...
CAGATGACAATGCCGGCGATCGCCACGCGCTGGCCGTCGCGGCCGAGGGGCAGGTCGCCGGCGCGCCACACGTCGGGCAGGCGGTCGCGCACCAGCGCCATCGGGTGCGTGCCGGTGGTCAGCCCCAGCGTGGCGAAATCGGCGCCGTAGCGCTCGGCTGGCGTCATGGGCGCGAGCGGCGCTGCCGGGCCGCGGTCCTCGGCGGCGTAGCGTTGCAGCAAGTCCTCGTCGGCGTTCCACGCGGCCTCGACCTGCCAGAGGGCGGCGCGGCGGTGGGCGGCGAGGCCGTTGAGCGCGCCCACGCCCGCCAGCGCCCGCCGCTCCGCGGCGGTGAACGTCGTCCGCCGCAGCCAGTCGTCGAGCGACGCGAAGGGTCGCTCGGCGCGCGCCGCCAGCATCGCTTCGACGGCCGCGGTGCGCAGGCCGGCCACGTAGTTCAATCCGATGCGGATCGTGTCGTCGGCCTCGACGGTGCAGCGCGCGCCGGAGGCGAGCACGCAGACCGGGCGGACCTTGAGACCATGGCGCCGCGCGTCCTGCACGAGCGTCGCCGGCACGTAGAAGCCCATCGGCTGGTTGTTGAGCAGGCTCGCGGTGAACTCCGCCGGGCGGTGGACCTTGAGCCACATGCTGGCGTAGGCCAGCAGCGCGAAGCTGATCGCGTGCGACTCGGGGAAGCCGTAGAGCGCGAACGACTGCGCCGCGTCGATCACCCACGCCACGAGCGCCTCGGTGTGGCCGTGCGCCAGCATGGTGGCGCGGAGTTTGGCGAGCACGCGCTCGAGCCGCTCGGTCTGGCGTTGGAATCCCATGGCGCGTCGCAACTCCTCCGCCTCCGTGCCACTGAAGCCGGCAAGTACCATCGCCACCGCCAGCATCTGTTCCTGGAAGAGGATCACCCCGTAGGTGCGATCGAGGATCGGCCCCAGTAGAGGGGCCGCGCGTGGATCGGGGTAACTGATCGGCTCCTGGCCGGCGCGCCGCCGGAGGAGCGGATGGGCGACCTTGCCGACGATCGGGCCGGGCCGTACGATCGCCACCTCGATGGCGACGTCGTAGAAACAATGCGGCTTGAGGCGCGGCAGCGTGGCCATCTGCGCCCGGCTCTCGATCTGGAAAACGCCGACGGTGTCCGCCGCCTGCATCGCGGCGAAGGTCGCGGGGTCCTCGTGGGATATCTGGTGCAGCTCCGCCGGCCCGCGGCCGCGTTGGGCGCAGAGGGCGAGGCTGTCTTGCAACACCGCCATCATGCCGAGGCCGAGGAAGTCCACCTTCACGATGCCGAGCTCCTCGCAGTCGTCCTTGTCCCACTGGATGACGACGCGCCCCGGCATCGCCGCCGGCTCAAGCGGCACCACGCGGTCGAGCTGGCCGCCGCAGATCACCATGCCGCCGGAGTGCTGCCCGAGGTGTCGCGGCAGGCCGCGCAACTGCCGGGCGAGCGCCGCGAGCACCGGCGCCCGCGGATGCGTTTTCGGCAGGCCCGCCAGGGCGAGCTGGTCCTCGAGCCCGAGCGTCTGCTGGTAGTCGCCGCCGGCGAAGAGCGCGGAAAACCGGTCGAGCACGTCGTCGGGCAGGCCGAGGACCTTGCCCAGCTCGCGCGCCGTGCTGCGCCCGCGGTAGGTGATGACGTTGGCCGTCATCGCGGCGCCGCGCGGTGCGTAGCGGCGGTACACCTCCTGAATCACCTGTTCGCGCAGGTCGCCGCTTGGCAGGTCGAGATCGACATCGGGCCACGACGGGTGGCCGTCGGCGCCGACGCGCCCCTCGCTGAGGAACCGCTCGAAGAGCAGCCGTCCGGCGATGGGATCGACCGCCGTGATGCGCAGCGCATAACACACGGCGCTGTTCGCCGCGCTGCCGCGACCCTGGGCGAGGATACCGCGTTCCCGCGCCCAGCGGCAGATGTCCCAGACGATCAAAAAATATCCGCAGAACCCTAGCTTCGCGATGAGCGCGAGCTCCTTCTCGAGCTGGACGCGGGCCGCCGGCGAGATCGTGCAGAAGCGTTCGCGCGCGCCGGCATGGGTCAGGGCGCGCAGGTGGCTCTCCATCGTCTCGCCCGGCGGCACGGGAAATTCGGGAAACCGGTAGCCGAGGTCGCGCAGCGTGAACTCTAGTCGGGTGGCGAGGCGGGCCGAGTTCTCCACGGCCCCGGGAAAATCGTGAAACAGTTCCGCCATCGTGCGCGCCGATTTCAAGCGGCGCTCGGCGTTGGGTGCGAGCAGCCGTCCGGCGGCGTCGAGCGTGGTGTGGTGCCGCAGACAGGTGAAAACGTCGGCGAGCAGGCGGCCGGCGCGCGTGGCGTAGTCGACGCCGCCCGTGGCGACCAGCGGCAGGTGGTGCGCGGCGGCGAGGTTGGCGAGGAAACGCAACTCGCGCTCCTCGCCGCGCACGCGTTGGCGTTGCAACTCCACGTAGAGCCGGTCCGGCCCAAAGATCGCGGCCAGCCGCGCGAGGGCCGGCGCCGCGCCTGCCGCGCCGCTCGTCTGCCAGGCGCGCCGCACCGGCCCCTCCTCGTCGCCGGTCAGCGCGATGAGTCCCTCGGCGTGCTCCGCCAGCTCGGCCCAGGTGGCGAAGCACGGCCGCTTGCGCGCCGCCGGATCGGCGCCGGGCTCGGCGGAGTCCACTCGCTTACGCTCGCGGCCACGACGATCCCGGTGGCTGCGAGCGTAAGCGAGCGGATCGGGCTCCGGGGCTGGCGTGCAGTTTTGTGTAACAGTTGTTACATAAAACTGCTCGGGGCGGGTGGGGCGGTCGGTCAGTTTTGCGGTGGTGATGAGCTGGCAGAGGTTCTGGTAGCCGGTGCGCGTGGCGGCGAGAAGCGGCAGCACGCTGCCGTCCTCCAGGGTGATTTCGGCGCCCACAGGGGCGCGCACGCCGTGCTCGCGCGCCGCCTGGTAAAACCGCGGGGCGCCGTACACGCCGTCGCGGTCGCAGAGTGCTACGGCCGGTAATTCCAGCCGTGCGGCCTCCTCCGCCAACGCCGCTGGTGACGATGCTCCGCGTAAAAAGGAAAAGGCGCTGCGCGCATGGAGCTCGACGTAGTTCATGGCGGCGCTTTCCGGTGGGACGGATAGGACGAATGGGACCGATTCGGCGAACTCGCGGCAGGCGACCCGGCCCTGCCAATTGGCGCGGCGTTGTGGCGGGTGACGCTTTGGCGGGTGGAGCGCGTTGTCCCCAACGCGCTATGGATTACGGCACACCGGAAAGCGCGTTGGGGACAACGCGCTCCATCTTGTTTATAGGGCCGCCGCTCGTCGGCGGGCCGTGGGTGCACCGGCGCGGCCCGGACACGAGGTCCGGCCCTGCATGAGCTGCGGTGTGCCGCGGTCAGCGAAAATCCGGCGGGGTTCGGCCGGTTCGACAAGCTCACGGCAGGCAGGCTCACGGCAGGCGACCCCGCCCTACAGTGTCGAGCGAGGATTCCGTTGTAGGGCGGCAACGCCGATTGCCGCCACTCCGGGAATGCGGTGTTGTTTTCCGGCTCAGTCATATTCCCCCTCGACGAACCAGCCGGTAGGCGTGCGCAGTACGCGGTAGAGGCCGCCACCGGCGAGCGCCACGTCCCACTCTTCGCGTTCCCAGACGAGTTCAGCGTGCCACCAATCGCCGGCGCTGCGCCAGGGGCCGCGCGCCGTCGTCACCGGGCCGTGCAACCGTTCACACCACACGTAAGCCGGCGCGCGGCCTGCGAGTTCCACCTTCGCCGCGAGCGGCGGACGAAATCGGCGCAGCGGCAGGCCGAGCGGTGCGTGTACCGGCGCCTTGGCCGCGGGTGGCACCACGTCGACCGACGGTGCGAGCTCCACGGCATCGGCGCGGTGCGTGTCGAGGAGCCGTGGCGTGCCCACGCGACCGGAGCCGACCACGGCGACGGTGCGCGCCAGCGTCTCGGCGAAGCCGTGCGGATCACGCAGGCCGGTCTCGAACAAGTCCGGTTGCTTCTCCAGCGGCCGGGTTGGCGCGAGGTCCAGGCGGACGGCCCCAATGGGCGCGTCGGTCCGCAACGTCTCCAGGTGCGTGTGCAGCGCGCGGAAGAGGATCTCGGCGTCGGCCGTTGGCTCTGGCAGGTGGAACGACCGCGCGTGCGCCGTCTCGTCGTCGAGACCCAGGCGGATCGCCAGCTCCGCGGCGGCGAGCCCGGCAGTACGCATCTCCAGCGCGAGGCGGTCGACGAAGCGCCGCAGCACGAACAGCAGTGGCTCCAGCGTCTCGACCGGCTCCGGGAATTCCATGGTGGCGGTGAACACGCGCGGCGGCGCCACGGGCTGGAGCGGACGCGCGGTCTGTCCGGCGGCGCGTTCCCAGAGCGTCACGCCGGCGGCGCCGAGGCGGCGGCTGATCTCGGCCTTCGGCAACGCGGTGAACTGGCCGAGCGTATGCACGCCCCAGCCGGCGAGAATTTCCGCCAGCTCGGACGTCGGCTCCGCGGTGGCGAGCGGCAGCGGTGCGAGGAAGGCTGCATCGTCGCCGACGGCCAACACGTCCGTCGCCCGGCGCGCGGCGTAGAGTGCGAGCAGGGGAGAGCGGGCGAGTCCGCCGGTGGCGGGCAGGCCGAGGCCGGCGAGCGTCTGCACCGCGGCGCGTAGCGCCGGCTCGCGGTTGTCGGCGGCCCGGCCGGCGACGTCGATCGTGGCCACGCCGGGCGCGGTGGCCTCGACCATCGGCCCGAGGGTGAACGCCGCCGCGAGCAACGCGGCCCGCGCCTCCGCCTCGGCGGCGGGTTGGGCCTGCCGCAGGACAAGCGGGGCGCAGCGGGCGAGCGCCTGCGGTGCCGTCAGGCCGGGCACGACGCCGGCGATGCGGGCCGCGGCGTTGGCCGCGACGATCTGGGCGCGCTGGCGCGCGCCGTCGAGCAGCGCGACCGGTTGCGCCGCGAGGTCCGGCGCGGTGCGCAGCACGGCGTGCAGGGCGAAGTCGGCGATGTGCAGGACGGCAAACATGGCGGGAGACCGGACCGGGATGGTCGGTTGCCTAGTCGGGTCAATTTGGGTGGACGAGGCCCGTTCTTACTCCGCACTTCTCCGACATGGGCGGGACGCCCATGCCACGTGGCACGGGCGTCCCGCCCGTGCGTTTGGAATGGTAGCGCAGGCCTCCGGCCTGCAGTTCCGTGGTTTGCAGGCTGGAAGCCTGCGCTACTTTCAGCGAGTAAGCTTTCATTCGCGGGAGAAGATCCGACCAGCCGCCGCCGTCAGCCGGCGGCGGCGAGGGTGGTCAGGCGCTGGCGTTGGACGGCGGGCGCGAGAGCGGCGGCGAGCGCCGGGCGCTCCGTATCGAGGGCCGCGGCGGGCAGCGACGTGGCGAGGAGCAGGCGGAGCTGCGCGCTCGGCACAACGGGGCGGGGCGTGGCCACCAGCAGGGCGAGATCGGCGCCCTCGACGGCGCGTTGCAGGCGGTACCAGGTGGGCGCGGGGATGCGGCGCAGTTCGCCTGCGGACGCGCGGCGCAGGTCGAGGACGACGAGGGCGAAGTTGGCGTCGCGGGCGAGGAGATCGGCGGCGGCGAGCGCTTCGACGGCGCCGGCGCAACGCACCCAGACGAGATGCGCGAGCAGATCGGGCGGAAGCGACGCGGGGTCAAACTCGTCGTGGCCGTCGATCAATGCCACGCGGGTCCGGGCCGTGCGGGTGACGGCAAGCAGTTGCGCGAGGAGCAGATGCCCGCCGCAACTCGGCGCGGCGCACACGACCTCGGTGATCGCACTCAGCGGCAGGCCGCCGGTGGCGGCGTCGAGCGCGGGGAGCCCGGTGGCCAGCACGCGCCCGGCCGTCCGGGGGGCGGACGGAAAGCGCTCGGCGAGGAGATGGCGGAGCGCGACCAGTTGAGCGGGCGCGGCGGACATGGGTTAAGAAGGTGCGCGAGGATCATTCGTGCGGTTGGCGGCGCAGGAGACCGACCATCACGCCCTGGATTACGAGCTCGGTGGCGGGGAGGAGGTCGGGGTAGCGGGGGTTCTCGGCGCGCAGGAACGGCCGGCTGCGTTGCACGAGGAAACGTTTGAGCGTGGACTCGCCGTCGATGAGCGCGGCGACGATCTGGCCGGAGTGCGGCTCGCGCGGCGTCACGAATACGAGATCGCCATCGAGGATGCCGGCGCCGGTCATCGAATCGCCGCGCACGCGCAGGGCGAAGAGGCGGGTGGTGGGGCGCACGCCGAGCGCGGCGGCATCAACCGAGACGTAGCTGTCGGGCTCCTGCTCGGCGGCGGTGGGCCGGCCGGCGGGAATGGTGCCGTAGAGGGGGATCTCGACGAGCGCCGCGTGGGTCGTGAGCGGCGAGGGGAGGGCGAGGAGGCCGCGGGCCTTGCCGGCGAGGCGTTGCAGCAGGCCCTTGCGCGTGAGGGCACGCAGGTGGTCGACGGCGGCGGTCTGGCTGGCGAAGCCGAAATGCGCCTGCACCTCGCGGGTGGTGGGCGGGTGCCCGGACCGCCGCTGGTGGTCGCGCACGAACGCAAGCACTTCGCGTTGGCGGGCGGTGAGGACAGGTTCGGGTGGCATGGTACTGTTCAAATGAACAGTATTCGGTCCGCCGGGCAAGTCTCTGCGCGCGCCGTCGGCGGAAGTCACTCCGGGTTTGCCGGTTCGGGCGAAATGCGTCTGTTTCCGCCATGCGCATCGCCGTGCTTGCCGACACGCACAACCACTACCCGCCGGGGCTGCCCGCGCGGTTGCGCGGCGCCGACGAGATCTGGCACCTTGGCGACGTGTGCGAGCCGGACACGCTCGCGGAGTTCGAGCTGCTCGGCGTGCCGCTGCGCGTGGTGCTGGGCAACTGCGATGCGTATCCGTGGCCGGTCGAGCTGGGCCTGGAGCGCGAAGGCGTGCGATTTTACCTGACGCACATTCCGCCGCGCCACGTGCCGCCGGGGTTTCAGGTCGTGCTGCACGGCCACACCCATGTGCCGCGCGACGAGATGGTGCAGGGAGTCCGTTTTCTCAATCCCGGCTGCATCACGCGTCCGCGCGGCGATCATCCGCCGAGTTTTGCCTGGCTCGAAGTCGCCAGCGGGAAAGTGACGCACTGGAAGCTGGTCCGGGTATGAGCGGCGGTTGGCGGTTCAGACGCCGCCGCCTTTCGCGGTGCCGGTGGCTGAACCGCATGTTGTCCGCTCTTGGCGCCGCTTTTCGTTGCGCGGTCCACCTGACCGGGCTTTCCAACTGTGCCAACTAGGGACCTCGCGGCTAGATGAAGCTCTTCTACGACGTGCGGCGGCGGTAGGCTAACTCCTTGTTTCAGGAGTTCTGGAACGTTTAGCCCGGCAATTCCCGCTTTTCTAAATGCAAGCGTCATCAGTCGCTCCAACGCACCAATGCCGCGAGGATGAACGCCGAAGACTTCTCTTTCGCTGCGATATGGGGAATTCTCGTCTCCCGATTTCTCGATAATTTTCACAGAACCAGGAACTGCCTCATAGGAATTTTTAAATTCCCAATCCGCATCATTGGCCGGGTCTACTTCATCAGGCAGAGCGTCGATAACCGCTTCAATCAGCGCACTCCGCATATGCGGACAGTAGCGAAATTTGAACATGTTCGTATTCGCTTGATGTCGAATTCGGTCCTTATCGAATACCCAAATTGGGGACGTTGATTTGCGTCCTGAACTACGGAAACTACCAAAGCTAAACCAGTCGGACCATTCTGACCACTCCATCCGGATCTGCTTACACCCAAAAGGATTGATTCTTTTTTCATCGATACCGAAACAATACTCTACAGGGCGGTAAGCTTGTTCCCGCTGGTGAGCGCACCATGTAAATTGAAAGACGTCATCCCATGCGCGCTCAGCACCGTCGACGAACAATCGTCGATTGCGCAATCCCGATAGCAGATTCGCGAGATTGGAGACAGCTTCAAAACATTCGCTCGGCCATCCAGCAACATACCAGCATTTGTTTCCTTTTAACGCAGACGTAAAAGATGGCGCGGTTTTCGCAAAATCTAGCGCAGTTTGAAAATTTAAAGATGTAGATTCACTAAACTCGATGGCGAAACCCTGTTGAGGAATCGCGTAAACCGACGCTTGCGCCTCAGGAGTAGGTGTGGAAACAACAGCTGCACCACATCCCGGACAAAATTTTGCAGTGGCAGGAATTATGGCGGAGCACGAAGAACATTTCGTTTGTACCGCTTCCGCAGAGATTGCCGCCTCAGTTTCTAAAGCGATTTGATCGAGCTGCTTTTGCTCTAGGCCTATATCAGCCGCGAACTCTCCGACAATGTTTGATTCGCATTCCGACAGGGTCCCATCAATCAGCGCGACGTAAATCATCGCTTCAAGATTTGAAACTTGAAGACTCAGTCTCCCGATCTTCGCGACGTTGTGAACCGATCCTTCGACGAGCTTCAACGCTTTGTTCAGATCAGATTTCTTTGCCCCCAAGTCTGAGCGGATTCTTTCGATCGCAGTCGCTTCTTTTGCTGAAACACTTCCGTCCGCACGTGCAACAGCAATCACGTTGGCTAGGTAGCTGATCAATTCGGTCTCAGGCAGCTCCATTTTGGGGAAATTGATAATCTAATTGACTAGATGTGACGAGCCGAAAGAAACCGTGGCCAGCAGGGTCAGAGAGGGAGAACGCCGCCCGGGCCGACAATTCACGGCCGTACTGGAAACTGATGCGCGTGTGACAAGACGCTGGCGTCGGGCACGTGAATCCGTTTACTCCCGGCCCAACGTGAGTGCGGAGCAGCAACAGGACCTGTTCGGACTTTTCCGGCCGCAGCCGGGCGTGCACCGGGTGCCACCGGTGGCGCCGCACCATCACGCCACGCCCCCGGGCGAGCCGGCGCCGGACGCCGGGCCGGGCGAGGTGATTTTTCAGCGCAGCTGGCGCGCCCGGCATTACCGGCTCACGCTCCGGCGCGATGGCGTGGCGGTGGCGACGATCCCGCCGCGCGGCAGCGAACGCGAGGCGGTGCGCTTCGTCGAACAACACCGCGACTGGCTGGAGCGCGCCCGCGAGCGGCAGCGGCATCGACCGCGCAGCGCCGAGGTGTGGACGCTCGGCACGCACGTGCTCTGGCGCGGCGAGCTGACGGAGATCCGCCAGGCAATCGCGGCCGTGCCGCCGGGTTGGGGCGAAGCGCCGCGGCCGACGGTGTGCGTAGCCGCCGACGTGTTTCGCGTGGCGCGGCTCGACGGCGATCTGCGGCCCACGCTCGAGGCGCATTTCGCGCGGCGGGCGAAGATCGAACTGCCGGCGCGCACCTGGGAGCTGGCGGCCGAGACGGGCATGGAGATCAAGCAAGTGACGGTGCGCAACCAGCGCTCGCGCTGGGGCTCGTGCTCGGCGGGCGGCACGGTGTCGTTGAACTGGCGGCTCGTGCAGACGCCGGATCTGGTGCGCGACTACATCATCTACCACGAACTGATGCACCTCGCCGAGATGAACCACTCGGCGCGTTTCTGGGGTCGCGTCGAGGCGGTGTGTCCCGGCTGGCGCGAGGCCGAGCGCTGGCTCAAGCGCAACGGCAGCCTGCTGGGCCTGTGAGCGGCGGGTGCCAATGAATGTTGCGTATTACGCATCATTGGGGAACGCGGGCGGAGGCGGACGGATGCGGGGAAAAATCGGGGATAGATAATCCTAATTCGGCTACGTAAATCCCGTGCCTATTAGGAACGGAAATAGTGTTTCAATCGGTTATCGTGCGGTCAGCGTGGCGACCATGTCCTTTTTCGAAGCGCGATCGCTGACCCCGCGAAGCTCCAACGATGATTTGAAAATGCACCCGGCCGACCGCTTTCGGGGCTGGCTCGGGCGTGCATTGCTGGTGGCGGGATTGTGCGGAGGGCCGGCGCTCGGTCTGTTGCGCGCGGCCACGACGGGCGGCAGCTATTCGGTCGTGTACCCGTTTTCCTCCGATATCGGCTACGGGCCGGTGGGCGACCTGGTGCAGGGCAACGACGGCGCGCTTTATGGCGTGAGCAGTGGCGACGGGGTCAACCGCACCGGCCTGGGGGTGATCTACAAGGTCAACCGCGACGGCACCGGGGCCACGGTCTTGCGGCGGTTTACCGGCGAGAACGGCGATGGCGCACTGCCGCAGTGCGGGTTGACGGTAGGCAGCGACGGCGCCTTGTACGGCACGACTTCGGGCGGCGGCGATCTGAGCGATCCGCGCTTCACCTTTGGCAAAGGCGTGATTTTTAAAATCAATCCCGATGGTTCCGGCTATGCCATATTGAAGACGTTCCGGGGTTATCCGAGCGACGGCGCCAGCCCGGTCGCACGCTTGTTGCAGGGCAGCGACGGCGCCCTCTACGGCACGACCCAATCTGGCGGCAGCTCCGACACCGGGACGGTCTTTCGCATCAATCGCGACGGCACCGGCTTTGCTCTGATCAAGTCGTTCATCGCGTATACCGCGGACGGAACGGGCCCTTGGACCGGGCTCACTCAGGGCAGCGACGGCGTATTGTACGGCACGACATCGAGTGGGGGCGGCAGTGGCGGCGCGATGGGCACGGTGTTTAAGATCAATCGCGACGGCACCGGCTATGCAGTGCTCAAATCGTTCACCGATCTGACGGGCACTGTGCCCGACGGCGAATTAATCCAGGGCCGCGACGGCGCGCTCTACGGCACGACCGATCGGGGCGGCCCCAGCGGGTTCTCGCAAGGGACCATCGTTTATGGCCATGGCACCGTGTTCAAAATCAACCGGGATGGCACCGGGTTTGCGTTGCTTAAAACCTTTAACGGCCAGGGCGGCGATCCCTCGAGCCCCCGGGGCGGCCTGGTCCAGGGCAGCGATGGCGCCCTCTATGGCACCACGTACGGCATGACCCTCGGCGGCGACATGGGCATCACGGCCGGGACCATCTACAAAATCAAACCGGACAGCACCGGTTTTACCGTGCTCAAAGCCTGCGCGCAATACAGCGATGGCGACAGCCCGGCGTCGGGCCTGATGCTGGCGAACGACGGGGTATTCTACGGCACGATGCGTAGCGGCGGCGGCAGTCAGAATCCCGGTTTGGTGTACGCGTTCGCGCTCCCGCCGCCGGGCCGCATCTCCGGCCTTTCGATCCGCACGACCGCCGGCACCGGCGACCAGACGTTGATCGTGGGTTTCATCATAGCGGGCGGCAACAAGTCGCTCCTCGTGCGCGCCGTCGGTCCCGGTCTGGCCCAGTATGGCGTCACCGGCTTCCTGGCCGATCCGCAGCTCGCCCTTTTCAACAACAGCACGCTGATCGACACCAACGACAACTGGTCCAGCTCGCCGAACGCCAGCCAGATCGCCGCCACCGCCGTGCAGCTGCAAGATTTTCCGCTGACCGCCGGCAGCCGCGATGCCGCGATGCTCGCCGCGCTCAACGACGGTCTTTACACCGCGCAGGTCTCCGGCGTTGGCAATACCACCGGCATTGCCCTCGTCGAGGTTTATGATGCCACTACCACCGCCGCCTCGCACCTGACTGGCGTCTCCGCTCGCGCCCAAGTCGGCACGGGCGACAACGTCCTCATCGCCGGCTTCGTCCTCACGGGCGACGTGCCGAAGCAGGTCCTGGTGCGCGGCGTCGGCCCCGCCTTGGCGGCGTATGGCGTCGCCGGTGCGCTGGCCGATCCGCAACTCACCGTATACTCGGGCCCCACTGCCGTCGCGAGCAACGACAACTGGAGCACTGCCGCCAACGCCGGCCTGGTCGCCGCCGCCGCCGCGCAGCTCGGAGATTTCCCTCTGCCCGTCGGCAGCAAGGACGCTGCCCTGCTCCTCACGCTCAACCCCGGGATCTATACCGCACAGGTCGCAGGCGTCGGCAACACCACCGGCGTCGCGTTGATCGAGGTCTATGAAGTGACGTCGCTGGACAGCTCTGCGTCGTATGCGCTGACCCTCGGTGCCAACACCGGTACCGGCCACGGCACGGTCACGGCCAGTCCCGCCGGCTCGATGTTCACCGTCGGCACCGTGGTCACCCTCACCGCCACGCCCGCGGCTGGCTCCACCTTCGCCGGTTGGACGGGCGGCGCCACCGGCACGACCAATCCGCTGCAGGTATCGGTCGGTGGCAACCTGACGATCGCCGCGACCTTCAACCTCGCCGCGACGACGACCTACACGTTGACCACGACGATGACTGGCACCGGTCAGGGCACGATCTCCGCCAGTCCCGCCGGCCCGACGTACGCGGCCGGCACGACCGTCACGCTCACCGGGACCGCCGCGGCCGGCTCAACCTTTGCCAGTTGGTCGGGCGCCGCCTCAGGCAGCTCGTCAACCGCGCAGGTGGTCATGGACGGCAACAAGAGCGTCGCCGCGACGTTCGCTCTTACGCCGGCAACGACGTACACGTTGACCACGACGACCAACGGCACCGGCCAGGGCACGGTCTCCGCCAGCCCCGCCGGTCCGACCTACACGGCGGGCACGACGGTAACACTCACTGCCACCGCCGCGAGCGGCTCGACCTTTGCCAGTTGGTCGGGCGATGGCACGGGCAGCACGACGCGGCAGGTGGTCATGGACGGCAACAAGAGCGTCACCGCGACCTTCAACCTCACGCCGGCGACGACCTACACGTTGACCACGGCGACGAACGGCACCGGCACGGGCACGATCTCGGCCAGTCCCGCCGGTCCGACCTACACGGCTGGCACTACCGTGACGCTCACAGCGATGTCGGCGAGCGGCTCGACGTTCGCCGGGTGGTCGGGCGCCGCTTCCGGCAGCGCGGCCACCGCGCAGGTGACGATGACCGGCAATCTGTCGGTCACGGCGACGTTCAACACGAGTACGTCCAGCAATGGTGCGTCCTCGACGCTCAGGGTCTACCCGGGCCAGAGTCTCACAGGCAGCTACGATCCGTATCAGAAAAATAGCGTGGTAAATGGCGGCACGTTGTTTGCCGATGGGGGGCAGCCTTTCGGCAGCTACACGTGGTC
>Ga0182027_10010882_pt1 | contig 12900 bp, 13 predicted proteins | sample 712E1DmetaG_FD_121300 | JGI IMG/M metagenome (GOLD analysis project Ga0182027, IMG submission 121300) | Permafrost microbial communities from Stordalen Mire, Sweden - 712E1D metaG (Illumina Assembly) | ecosystem: Environmental > Terrestrial > Soil > Wetlands > Permafrost | place: Sweden...
AAAGTTAAATCGTGCGCAGTAGGCTCTGGAATTGATTTCCTGTTTTCCCAGGAGGATTTTGTCCAAACCGCCGGAAAGCTCCTGCCAGACGGTCTTGGTGTCGTCCAGGGACGCGCGCGATTGGTCGACATAACCGAGCTTTACCGTATCGCCCACGCGCAGCGTTCCTGTGTCCGGTTTTTCCTGCCCCGTGATCATCCGGAAGAGCGTGGTCTTCCCGGCTCCGTTCGGGCCGATGATGCCGATGATGCCTGCCGGCGGGACTTTGAAGGTCAGGTTTTCGTAAAGAAGATTTTCGCCGTAGGCTTTGGCGATGCCCTCGGCCTGGATCACGAGGTCGCCCAGCCGCGGACCCGGGGGAATGTATATTTCCAGTTCCGCCATGCGCTTGACCGGGTCCTGGGCCAATAAATCCAGATATTGCCCGACGCGCGCTTTGCTTTTGGCCTGGCGGCCATGGGGGGACATCCGCACCCATTCCAATTCACGCTCCAGTGTTTTCTGCCGCTGACTCTCTGTCTTTTCTTCCCGGCGCAGGCGCTCCTGCTTCTGGTCCAGCCAGGAGGAATAGTTCCCTTTCCAGGGCACGCCTTCGCCGTAATCCAGCTCCAGGATCCACTCCGCGGTATTGTCGAGGAAATAGCGGTCGTGCGTGATGGCGACGACCGTCCCTTTATAGGTCTTGAGATAATTCTCCAGCCATTCCACCGATTCGGCATCGAGGTGATTGGTGGGCTCATCCAGCAGCAGGAGGTCCGGAGACTGCAGGAGAAGCCGGCAAAGGGCGACGCGGCGGCGCTCGCCTCCCGACAAATGGGTCACCGGGGTCTCACCCGGCGGACAGCGCAGAGCGTCCATCGCGATCTCCAGCTGATGGTCCAGCTCCCAGCCGTTGACCGCTTCGATCTTTTCCTGCAGTTCGCCCTGCCGCGCCAGCGCTTTTTCCATCGCGTCCGGATCCATGCTTTCGGTGAAGCTCGCGCTGACTTTTTCGTATTCGGCCAGAAGGTCCGTCACGGCTTTCATGCCCTGCGCGACGTTTTCTTTCACGGTCAGATTCTCTTCGAGCTTCGGTTCCTGCGGGAGGAAGCCGACGGAAATTCCTTTGCCGGGGAAGGCGTCGCCTTCAAATTCCTTCTCGACACCCGCCATGATTTTCAGGAGCGTGCTCTTTCCCGCCCCGTTCAGTCCGATCACGCCGATCTTGGCGCCGTAGTAAAAGGAAAGGTAAATATCCTTCAAGACCTGCTTGCCCGGCGGGTAGATCTTGGAGAGGCCCTTCATCGTAAAAACAAAATCTTTTGACACGAGGAGCATTATATCAACATGTAAAATAGTAGAGGTGGTTCCCGAACGCATCATCTCCGGAGGCCAGACGGGTGTCGACCGTGCCGCGCTTGATTTTGCGATTGAGCGCCACTTCGATTATGGTGGTTTTTGCCCCAAAGGACGCCGCGCCGAAGACGGGGCCATTCCGCTCCATTACAATCTCGCCGAAACCCGGACTGTGGATTATGCCGAACGGACGGAGAAAAACGTCGACGCCGCCGATGGCACGCTCATCCTCCATCGCGGAGGCCTCTCCAGCGGGACGCAGTTTACCGCCGACCTATGTCATGACAAGGAGAAGCCGTTGTTTCTGATTGACCTGGATGATCCGACGGACCGGACGGCCGCCTTCCGGGCGTGGGTGAAGAAAAATCACATCAAGACGCTCAACATCGCCGGCCCGCGCGAAAGCCAGCGCCCCGGCATCTCCGCGCAGGCGGCCTTCCTCCTCCGCCAATTGCTCGAACGTCGCCAACGGCCCAGAAATAAGTAACATCAGACAAGAGAGTCATTATCGATGAAGCGGATACTTTTTCTTTGTACCGGCAATTCCTGTCGCAGCCAGATGGCGCAGGCGATCATGAATCATCTGGGCGAGGGACGTTTTGAGGCGTTCAGCGCCGGTTCCAAGCCGGCCGGGTATGTGCATCCTCTCGCGATCAAGATTTTGGAAGAGGCCAAACTATCCGCCGAAGGTTTGCGCTCGAAATCATGGGAAGAATTCCAAGGACAGTCTTTTGATTTAGTGATCACGGTGTGCGATCGGGCCAAAGAGAGCTGTCCAATCTGGGCTGGGCATCCGATCACGGCGCATTGGGGGTTTGAAGATCCTGCTGAGGCGACCGGTAGCGATGAGCAGAAATTGAGGGTTTTCCGCAAAGTCTTTACAGAAATTCAAAGTAGAATCAGCTCGTTCCTCAACGAACAAAGCACAGCGATGCGATGAATGAAAGCGTTACGAAGCGGCTGTCTTTTCTGGATCGTTACCTGACCGGCTGGATCTTTGCGGCGATGCTTCTGGGCGTGGGGCTTGGGTATTTCATCCCGGGCGTCCCGGCCTTCGTGAACCGCTTCCAATCCGGCACGACCAATATCCCTATCGCGGTCGGGCTGATCTTGATGATGTACCCGCCGCTCGCCAAGGTGAAATACGAAGAGCTGGGCGACGTCTTCCGGAATAAGAAGGTCCTCGCGCTGTCTCTTATTCAGAACTGGGTGATCGGACCCCTCCTGATGTTTGGTTTAGCCATCCTGTTTCTGCGCGATCACCCCGACTATATGGTGGGGCTCATCATGATCGGACTGGCCCGCTGCATCGCCATGGTCATTGTCTGGAACGAACTGGCCAAAGGCGACACCGAATATGCGGCGGGGCTCGTCGCTTTCAACAGCGTCTTTCAGGTGCTCTTTTTCAGCTTCTACGCGTATCTCTTCATCACGGTGCTTTTGCCGCTTGTGGGGTTTGCGGGCGCCACTGTCAAGGTGAGCATGGCCCAGATCGCCCGAAGCGTGTTCGTTTACCTTGGCATCCCATTTCTGGCCGGCACGCTCACCCGTTTCACTTTGCTCAAAGGAAAAGGGAAAGTCTGGTATGAAACGTCCTTCATCCCTCGGATCAGTCCGATCACGCTGATTTCACTGCTCTTCACGATCGTCGTGATGTTCAGCTTAAAGGGAGGACTCATCGTGCGGATTCCGCTTGACGTCGTGCGAATCGCCATTCCTTTGCTGATCTACTTCGTCGTCATGTTTCTCGTGAGCTTCTGGCTCGGACGCAAGCTCGGCGCGGACTATTCCAAGACGGCGACCTTGTCCTTCACGGCGGCCAGCAATAATTTTGAGCTCGCCATCGCCGTCGCTGTGGCGGTGTTCGGCATCAACTCCGGCCAGGCGTTCGCCGCCGTTATCGGACCGCTCGTCGAAGTCCCCGCGCTCATCGGTCTGGTGAATGTCGCGCTCTATTTTCAGAAGCGTTATTTCCGCGAATCGGCTGAGCCATTCTAATCTCGCCCGGTGATGGTCCGGAGACAGTCCCCCATGACGCAACAAAGCAGTTGCGGCGGGAGAGCATGCGGTGTATAACTATCGCATGGCGAAGCGTTTTTCCCCTAGTGCCTGCAGTGCAATCCTTCTATTTCTGTTCGCCGTCCAGGCCGCTCATGGCGATCCTCTGGAGTCGGTCGCCAAGCGGCTGGCCAAGGCGATGGCGCGCTATAAAAAGGACGGGCGCGTGGCGGTCCTGGTCTTTCCTTATGAGAATGGCGGCCTGTCGAGCGGGTCCTCCCTCGTGAGCGAACGTTTGACGACCCTCATGGCGCAGCGCAAACATGTGAATGTGATCGAGCGCTCGCGCCTGGCCAGTCTTCTGGGCGAGATGCGCCTGGAAGAAAGCGGAGTGACGGAATCCACGGGGGCGCCAAAGGCTGGGGGGATCCTGGGCGTCGATGCGGTCGTGACGGGGACCTTGACCGATTCCATGGAGGGCGAAACGGAAGTGAACGCTCGCTTGATCCGCGTCGAGACGGGGGAAATCATCGCCGCGGCCACCACGCATATCGACCGGGAGTGGCAGGACCAACCACGGCCGCCCGCGCCGCCTCCGGGAACAGAAGAGGATGACGACAGCCATTATGTCATGCACGCTTCTCCGCTCATTTATACGCCCACGGCTCGTCGAGGACCTCCTCCTCCGGCGCCTGCGGCGGCGCTTGCCTATAGTAATGCTTCTTCCGGCGGAGGTGCGGGAGCCATCACGGCGGTCCCGGCACCCAATGCGGGCACTCCTGCCATCGTCATCAACAACAATTCCGTCGTTGTGGATCGGCCTGAACGACCGCGCGTGAGCCTGGTCCAGCGTCCCCTGTCCGCGGCGCGCGCCCAGATGCTTTATGCGTTCGGGGCGACGCTCGATATGCAAGGGAACCGCCGACAGGCCCAGCGCTTCTACCGGAGAGCCCGCCGGCAGAACTCACCGAGTCGCTGATGCGTAAGCCGCGCACCAAGCACAGCCCTTTGGTCTGGATGGATCTGGAAATGACCGGGCTGGATCCTGATCATCATACGATCATGGAAATCGGCACGATCATTACGGACAGCAATCTGAAGATTCTGGCCGAAGGACCCGCGATCGCCGTTCACCAACCGGAGTCGGTCTTGAAGACGATGGATTCCTGGTGCATCGAACATCACGGCAAATCGGGGCTAACGGAGAAGTGCCGCACATCCCGGATTTCCTTGGCGGAGGCCGAAAAGCGGACGCTCCGGTTCCTTAAAAGGCACCTGAAGCCCGATGAATCACCCTTATGCGGGAACTCCATCGGTCAGGACCGGCGATTTTTGGTCAAATACATGCCGAAATTAGAAGCCTTCTTCCACTACCGAAATGTGGATGTCAGCTCCATCAAGGAACTCGTGCACCGATGGTACCCGCGTTCTCGCTATGCGCCGGAAAAGAAGAAAGCCCACCAGGTGCTGGATGACATCCGGGAGTCTATCGAAGAGCTCAAGTATTACCGCCGCGAGATATTCAAATAAGCTCGTCATTTTGCTAAAATCTGTTTCCTAAACGATGTCCAAAGAACCCTCCTTTGCTGCCCGGGCCCGCCAGGCATTGCCTAAAGAGCTCAGGCAGTTTCTCGAGCCCCTGCTGGAAAAGGCTTATTCCGCGCAGAATCCGGTGTATCTGGTGGGGGGGTGCGTGCGGGATCTCCTGCTCAATAAGCCGTCCCTGGATGTCGATGTCGTGCTGGAAGGGTGCGCCGCCCCGGTCGCCCGCGCGGCCGCCAAGGCCTACAAAGCCAAACTGATCAATCATCCTCAATTTCTGACCTACACGCTTCAGATGCGCGGGGGCCGTCACCTGGATATTGCCACGGCGCGCACCGAAACTTATGCCGAAGCGGCGGCGCTGCCCCTCGTGGAACCGGCGAGCCTTCAGGAAGATCTCTACCGCCGGGACTTTTCGATCAATGCCATCGCTCTATCGCTTAACCGCTCAGACCTCGGCCACGTGTGGGACCCGTTCGGTGGAGTGGAAGACCTTGAAGCCAGAAAAATCCGTGTCCTGCATGCCCAGAGCTTCAGAGACGATCCCACGCGGATTTTCCGCGCCGCGCGCTTCGCCGGCCGCTTCGGCTGCGAGCTCGAATGGCGCACGCGCGAATGGATGGCGGAAGCGATTTCCCAGCAGCTGCCGGCTCGCTTGTCCGGCGCCCGGCTCCGGGAAGAATTGATCCCGCTTCTGATGGAAAAGGACCCGCGGCCGGCTTTCCGGCTCTTGTCTCAGTGGGGAACGCTCCCCTTTCTTGTTCCCAACCTCAAATGGGAGAAATCGCACGACGCTTTCTTCGGCCTGGTGATCCGTCATCCTGAAAAGGAAAGTACATTGCTTTTGAGGCTCCTCGTGTTACTGCATGCCATCCCTTTCCCAAAGGCCGTTGGAAGCCTCGGGCATTTGATGTTCCCGCAGAAAATGATTGAGCAGATCGAGCTGGCGCTGACGTTAGTCGCGCGGATGCGGGAGGGCAGCCTGTCGTATAAGGACATGCAGCAGAATTCCCGCAGGCCTCTTCCTCCGGAAGTGAAATCCTTCATGGCCAAGGCCGTCAAGATGAAGGTGCTGGCGCCGAAGAAGGAAGTCCTGGAGGACTGGGAACGCTTCCGGGACAGCGCCCCCCGCCTGACCGGCCTGGACGTTCGCGACCTCGGCTATAAGCCCGGGCCGATTTTCTCAAAGATTTTTGACGCCTTACGGCAGGCGCGCTGGGAGGGGAAGCTGCGCACTCGCGAAGAAGAAATCCGCTTCCTGCAGCACACGTTCCCAATCCAAAATGGCCACTGAAACCATATTATCCGGCATGCGACCATCCGGAAAGCTTCACCTGGGCAATTATTTCGGGGCTCTCGTCAATTGGACGAAGCTCCAGACCCAATACCGCTGCTTTTATATGGTGGCCGATTGGCACGCGTTGACTTCCGAGTACGCGGATACCTCGGCAGTCGAGTCCGGTGTCTGGGACATGGTGCTGGACTGGCTGGCCAGCGGGCTGGATCCCGCGCGATGCGTCATCTTCCGTCAGTCCTGGGTGCCTCAGCATGCGGAACTGCATCTCTTGCTCTCCATGATGACGCCTTTGTCCTGGCTGGAGCGCGTGCCGACGTACAAAGAACAATTGCGGGAGGTGAAAAATCGCGACCTCTCGACGTATGGTTTTCTTGGATACCCGCTTCTGCAGGCCGCCGATATCTTGATTTATAAGGCAACCCGTGTCCCTGTGGGGGAAGATCAGCTCGCGCACGTGGAGCTGACGCGCGAAGTGGCCAGACGATTCAATCATCTCTACGACCAGGTGTTTCCCGAGCCGCAGGCGCTTCTGACCAAGTCGCCGAAAGTGCCCGGAACGGACGGGCGCAAAATGTCCAAGTCTTACAACAATGCGGTGCTTCTTTCCGATGCGAAAGAGGAGGTGGCGGCCAAGGTCAAGACGATGTTCACGGATCCGAAGAAAATCCGGCTGAACGATAAGGGAAATCCTTATGGCTGCGTTGTGTATGCCACGCATCAGCTCTATACGCCGGAATATAAGGAAATCGAAGAACGGTGCAAGGCCGGCACGATCGGCTGTGTGGCCTGCAAGAACCGCTTGACGGAAACGCTGAACGCGGCCCTGGAACCGATTCGTACCGAGAGGGCCCGCTGGTCTTGTAAAATGAATGACGTGAAAGAGATGGTCATCGAGGGGTCAAAAAAAGCGAAAACCGTCGCCGCGGCCACCATGAAGGAGGCCCGCGCGGCCGTTAAAATCGCCAGTCCACAGGAGGCAAAAGTATGAGCGAATCGCCTCAGCAGATGGATGTCAACCTCGACGTCTTCGAAGGGCCTCTGGATCTCCTTCTGCACCTGATCAAAAAAAACGATCTCGAGATCTCGGATATCCCGATCGCTCAGATCACTCAGGAATATCTCAGCTACCTGGATCTGATGAAGGACCTGAACCTGGAAATGGCCGGGGAATTCCTCGTCATGGCCAGTACGCTCATGCAGATCAAGGCGCAGATGCTCCTGCCGGCGCCTGATGCGACGGACGAAGAATCCGGTCCCGACCCGCGCATGGAGTTGGCCAATAAGCTTCTGGAGTACCAGCGCTTCAAGGAAGCGGCCGGCGTCCTTTCCGTCTATAAGGACAAAGCGAAGGACATTTATTACCGCACCCTGGCGCCGCAGTTCGGCCAGGAAGATCTCATGTTGCAAGCCAGCGTTTTCGATCTTCTGACGGCCTTCAAGCGCGTGCTGGACCAGGCGCCGAGGGAAGTCGGCCAGATCCTCCGGGAAGAGATCACTATTGAGAACAAGATCCGCGAAATCCTGGATCTTCTGGAGAATCAAACCTCCATGGCCTTTGAGGACCTTTTTACCGGCCACCGCCGCCGCATCGACCTGATTGTCACCTTTCTGGCGCTTTTGGAGCTGATTCGCATGAAGCAGATCGTCGCCCTGCAGGCGGACATTTTTGGCGCCATCCGCCTCTATCGGGCGGACGCGGCCGCGCCGGAACCGCCACTGGAATCACCCCTCTCACAGGAGGCGCAATCGTAATGGAACTCAGAGACGCGCGGAACATCATGGAGTCGCTGCTTTTTATCACGGAGCAGCCGATTCCGCTGAAATCCTTTGAGGAACTTTTTGAAAAGGAATTCTCCAGAGAGGACCTGCTGAAGATGGCCGAAGAGATCGCGCTCGACTACCAGGCCAGAGGCAGTGCACTCGAGTTGAGAGAAATCGCCGGCGGATGGCAGTTTTCGTCCCGACCGGAGTTCGCCCCCTGGATCCGCAAACTTTTCAAGGACCGGCTGACCTATCGTCTGAGCGGCTCCGCCATGGAGACGCTCTCTATCATCGCCTACAAGCAGCCGATCACGCGCAGCGAAATCGAAGAGATCCGCGGCGTGGAAGTCTCCGCCGTGCTCGATACGCTGATCGAGCGCCGGCTGGTGCGCGTGGCCGGCCGCCGGGAATCCGTCGGACGCCCGCTCCTGTATGCGACGGCCCCGGACTTTCTGAAAGCGTTCGGGCTAAATCGCCTGGAGGACTTGCCCTCCATCGAATCTTTGCTTCCTCCGGCCACCCCGGCGGAGTCGCCATCAGAAACACCGTTGAAAAGTACGAGCTAAGGAGTCCATTATTATGACTGAGTTAAGACGTGATCCTGTCATTGGTCGCTGGGTGATTATTTCGACGGACCGGGGCAAGAGGCCCTCGGATTTCGGCCAGGAAGTCGAGACCGGCGTGGGAAAATTTTGCCCCTTCTGTCCGGGCAACGAGGATAAGACGCCCTCGGAGCTTCTCGCCTATCACGATTCGGGGCGGGAAAAGGACGCGCCCGGATGGTGGGTGCGCGTGGTCCCGAATAAGTTCCCCGTACTCCAAATCGAAGGGTCCCTGAACCGCCAGGGCGAAGGCATGTACGACAAGATGAACGGTGTGGGGGCCCATGAGGTCGTCATCGAGTCCAGCGAGCACGGGAAGGATTTCCCGGACTTGCCCGACAAGCATGCGGAAGACGTGGTCTGGGCCTTTCGTGACCGGATCATGGATCTCAAGAAGGACGCTCGGTTCGAATACATCCTTGTGTTCAAGAACAAAGGCGCGGCCGCCGGGGCGTCTTTGACGCATCCGCATTCCCAGCTGATTGCCACGCCCGTCGTTCCCAAGCACGTGCGGGAGTCGGTCAACGGCGCGAAGAACTATTACGAATACAAGGAGCGCTGCGTCTTCTGCGACATGATCAAGCAGGAGTCCACGACCGGCACGCGCATCGTCGCCGAAAACGACGACTTTGTGGCCTTCGTGCCTTTTGCCGCGCGATTTCCCTTTGAGGTCTGGATTCTGCCCAAGACGCACGACTCCGACTTCGAAGACGTGCAGAAGCATGAAGTCGTCAATCTCACTCGCCTTCTGCAGAACGTCCTGCGGCGCATGAAGCACGTTCTGGATAATCCGCCGTACAACTTTATCATCCTGAATTCGCCGCTGAGGGAATCCAAGCTCGCCTATTATCATTGGCACCTGGAGATCATGCCGAAGCTGACCAAGGTGGCCGGCTTCGAGTGGGGGTCCGGCTTCTACATCAACCCGACGCCGCCGGAGGAGGCGGCCAAATTCCTCCGTGAAGCCGACTAAATGAAGATTCTCTTCGTCGCTTCCGAATGTGTCCCTTTTTGTAAAACGGGGGGACTGGCGGATGTGGTCGGAGCTCTTCCAAAAGCGCTTCGCCAGAAGCGCCACGATGTCCGCATCATTCTTCCCAAATACAAAACGATCCGCGGCCAGGAGTTCGGCATCAAGGAGACCGGTGAATGGGTCCGCGTGCCCATGGGATGGTACCGCGTCGAAACGGCGGACATCCGCGTGGCCAAGACGGAAAAAGGCATTCCCGTTTATTTCATCAATCACGAAGGCTATTTCGGGCGGCCAGGCCTTTACAGTAACCTGTTCGGGGAGTACCCGGACAACGGAGAGCGTTTCACGTTCTTCTGCAAGGCGGCGCTTGAAGCCTGCAAGGCGATGCAGTTCCGGCCGGACATCATTCATTGCCATGACTGGCAGACCGGGCTCATCCCGATGTACTTGAAGGTGCTTTTGAAAGGCGACGCCTTTTTCCAGCATACGGCGTCGGTTTTCACCATCCACAATATCGCGTATCAGGGTCTTTTCCCCAAGACGCTCCTGGAGGTCACCGGATTTTCCTGGGAAGAGTTCCGGATGGACCAGTTCGAATATTACGACAACCTCTCCTTCATGAAGGCGGCGCTCATGAACGCGGACCGTCTGACCACCGTCAGTCCCACCTACGCCCAGGAAATTCAGAGTACCTACGAGTTCGGCCGCGGCATGGAAGGCGTGCTGAGAAGCCAGTCGCACAAGCTTCTCGGAATCTTAAACGGGCTGGATGCCGATGATTGGAACCCGGCCAAGGACCCTTTTTTGGCGGCCCCTTTTGATGTGGACCGCCTGGAAGCCCGTCAGGAATGCAAGGCGGCCCTGCAGGACAGCTTGAAGTTTACGGTCGACCCGTCCATCCCCCTCCTGGGGATGGTGGCCCGCATCGACCGCCAGAAGGGCGTCGATCTCCTGGCCCAGATCATTCCGGATCTCATGAACCGCCATAACATCCAGATCGTCGTCCTGGGACAGGGCGATGATGACCTTTTGCGCGAGTTTGAGCAGGACGCGCGGCAGTATCCGGGGCATATCCGGGTCTGCACCGATTTTAATGAGCCGCTCGCCCACCATATTTACGGAGGATCAGATCTCTTTCTAATGCCGTCCCGCTTTGAGCCCTGCGGCCTGAGCCAGATGATCGCCATGCGTTATGGCGCTATTCCGGTCGTTGCCAACACCGGCGGCCTTCATGACACCGTCGCGCAGGCCGGATCCGCCTCCGGGACCGGCTTCCTCTTTCAGCCGGGAACCGCGCCGGCGTTTCTGGGGGCGATCCAGCAGGCGCTGACGATGCTCCGCAATAAGGGGGCCTGGAAGGCGCTTCAGCGCCGTGCGATGAGCGAGGATTTTTCCTGGATGACCTCCGCTCCGGCTTACCTGTCGGTTTACCGTCAGGCCCTCGGTCGCCGTTCAAAACCTTCCGTCCGTTCACGATCCCAATCTCCTAAAACCAGATGAAGCGCCTCCTGACGTGGGCGGCGGTCTGTCTTTGTCTCGGCGCCGCCTGGCGGCTGTGCGTTCGCGCGCGGGAAGAAAGCGCCGATCGCCGTCTGACCCTTGTGGTGGATTGGCCGGAAGTCCGGGACGCGGCCGCTCGCCTCGGCTTGACCGATGAAACTCTTCTGCAAGAGGTTCATGGCGCCGGCGCCCAGGGTCTTCTGATCGGCGCTTTGACCGTCCAGGATTATCTGTTCAGTGACTTTCGTTTTTCCAGCCGAGAGGAGGCCCAAGAGGTTCTCGTCCGCCTGGCCGATCGCGGAATTCAGGGCCTGTCCCTCAAAGCCGAAAGACGAACCTTCCGGATCGTCAGTTCTCAGGCGAATTGGGATCGCCTCAAGGATGTCGAGGCGGGGTTTGATCCGGAACTTCTAGAAAAGGCGCAGAAAGCGGGATTTCGTCTCATTCTACGGATCAATCACGATCCCTGGCTTGCCAAAGACCGGCTTTTTGCCGATCTGGCGAAGATCAGCGGGGAGGGCCAGATCGGCGTTCTATTGAACACCGATGAGATTCCCGGCGGGAAAGACGCGTTGCCGGAGTGGAAAAGTTTCCTGCGGGACTCCCGGCATCTTCAGCTGTTCTTCGAATTTCACCCCGCGAAATCCACTTTGAAGCTCGGCTATGCCGTTCCGGCGGCGACCTGGCGGGCGCACACCATCCCTTCTATTGAGTTGAAAGATCTCACTCCTGCTCAGCAGGCCGCGCGCTGGCGGCGCGCGGTAGAAGAACGCACTTGCCGTTTCCTGCTCGTCCATGTGTCGCCTAACGATTCCCTAACGATGTTCCTGGCTGCTCTTTCGTCCTTGCACGATGATTTACTGGCACAGCGGTGGTCCTTCGATTGGCCTGAGCCGCGCAAATCCTGGAATTTGCCATCTGCCCTGCAAAGTCTGATCGTTCCGCCGGCCGCGTTTTTGCTGGCGATTGTCACACCGATCCTGGCCTTGCGATCAGGTTTGCGCAAAAAAACGTATGCCTCCTTTGCGCGGATAATGGGAATCACGTTGGTGGGGGCCTCTCTTACCGCCGCGTTAGCGGACAATCCCTGGACGCGACTTGAAGTGACTCCGTTTCGCGGCATCCGGCTGGCCTTTGCGCTGGCATGGTTCGGGTCCTTTGTCCTTCTGTATTCGTGGGAGGAATGGAAAGAGCAATTAACCCGCAGCGTCCGCCGCATGGACATTCTAGTAGGGTTGGTCATCGTTGCCGTCGTGGCCTACGTGCTGATTCGTATGGGCAATGCCAGCGCCGCGTGGAAGCCGGGGTGGGAGCAGGGGATCCGGGACCGCCTGGAAGACCTCTTCGTCGCGCGTCCGCGCTTTAAAGAATTTGCCGTCGGATATCCACTTCTGCTTCTGGGACTCCATGTGCGGTCGCGCGCCAGAGCCAAATCCTTCTGGCTGGACGGGCGGTTTTTGATCGGAGTCGGAATGATCGGCCCGGTTTCTCTGGTGAACACATTCTGCCATCTGCATTCGCCTCTCTATCTTGCCTTCTGGAGAAGCGTCAACGGAATAGTGATCGGGACCTTGCTGGGGCTTCTCCTCATCAAAGGCAAAAAACACTCGGAGAAATTCCTTTGAATCAGGAGAACATGGTTATCGCCGGCTATTACGGATTCGGCAATGCGGGCGATGAACTGATTCTCCTCTCTTTGATCCGGAAATTTCGTAAGGAAAGACCTCAGATAAAAATCACCGTTTTTTCCGCCGACCCTTCTGAAACCGTTCAGGCTTTTAATATCCAGGCGGTCCATCGGTGGCGCCCCTGGTTGTGGCTCCGGCCGCTGGCGGAAGCGGATCGGTTCGTGCTCGGCGGAGGCGGGCTCCTCCAAGAAGCCACGGGGCCAT
>Ga0182027_10010884_pt1 | contig 12899 bp, 12 predicted proteins | sample 712E1DmetaG_FD_121300 | JGI IMG/M metagenome (GOLD analysis project Ga0182027, IMG submission 121300) | Permafrost microbial communities from Stordalen Mire, Sweden - 712E1D metaG (Illumina Assembly) | ecosystem: Environmental > Terrestrial > Soil > Wetlands > Permafrost | place: Sweden...
GGTACGGGACCACATTGAACCTTGAGTTGAAAAAATGTATACACCATTATCTGTCCCGCACAAAAAATATTCCGATTGTAATTGAACAAGTGCTAAAGCATTAATCTTAGAATTCGAAGGCAACCCGGAATTCATAGGTTTAAATGTTGATGTTTTATCCTGTATGTAAAAGATACCGCTGTTAGTTCCTAAATAAATATCCCCTCTCGAACTTGAAGTTCCATAGGAAACTGAATTGATGTGTGGATCTGTAATACCCGTAACTGTTGTAGGGTAAACCCAGGTATTTCCCGCATCCGAAGAAACACAAAAACCAACATCAGTTCCGGCTAAGTAAGCGTTATTTCTAAAGGCTTGAGTATTGATAGCATTACATGAGGCAGTAATTACTCCATTATCTTTCCTTTGCCAGGAATCGCCATTGTTGGTAGTTGAATAAATTCCCGAATTATTAGTCCCGGCAAATAAAACTGTTCCGTCGCTACTAGCGGTTAAACAATTAATTGTAACAGTTGGTAAAGCAATCTGAGTCCACTGTGCATTTACAACAACTGCAGAAAAGAGTATAGACAGAATTAGTAATTTTTTATACATATTGACTCCATTAATATATATTCAATAGAAATAAAGATATAATCACTCATATCCTTGTAAAAAGGACTTAAGAGTATGATTACTATATAAATCAATATGTCAAACTTGAGGTCAATCTGTATTGATTCCCCAAAGATACCTTAGAATAGAATCTTTATAAAAAAAATATAAAAATATTTCTTTGTAATCAATAAGTCTTTACGGTTATTAGTTGAAATCACTTTAACTAACATTAATTACTTTGGGTTTTATAATCCCTCATTTACTACACAGACTTCCTATAAAAAAGAAACTTCGAAAACAACGTTTATTCGCTATAATCAGGATGAGATTTTGAACAGGGACATGAAATCTTAAAAAAGGATTAGTCCCTTTTTCATCCCTTTGACCGATTGTTGTCGTAATAAAATGCGGTTATATTTAATGCGATAGTTATACTCATAATTTTTAAACATTCAACGAAAAGGAGTCTTATCATGTTATACACTATCGCTATAGTTTTATTAGTATTGTGGTTACTCGGATTTTTCGCTTTCCATGTTGGGAGCGGTCTTATACACATTCTGCTTGTGATTGCAATTGTTATGGTTCTTATTAACGTCATTCAAGGACGTCGAGCACACTGACCGCTCGTAAGAAAAATGAGAACAGTGCTCGTTTTTGTATCCACTCTTGATGGAAAAGTAACAAAATGGAGTGAATCCAATGTAAGTCTCTGGTCATCACAAGAGGATCAGAATTATTTTAAGAAAATATGGAATGATTCCAAACTTCTTATCATGGGAAGCAATACTTTTAAGGCAGATCCGATCAAACCTTCATTAAATCAATTACTGGTTATAATGACCAGAGAACCGTCAAAGTATAAAAAATATGAAGTCTCCGGTCAGCTTGAATTTTCGGATAAATCGCCCGGTCTGTTAACTTTACATTTTGCAAAGGAAGGTTACGAACAAATGCTCGTGGTTGGAGGTGCACATATTGGTACTTCTTTTTTGAAAGAACAACTGATAGATGAATTATGGCTCACGATCGAACCCAGGATATTTGGAGTCGGAAGCAATTTCGCAGTTGAGAAGAAGCTAGACATTAATTTGCATTTAATTAGCTGTGAAAGAGTAAATGAGCAGGGAACATTAATTACAAAATATGCCGTATTGAAGAAATAAAGATACGAAACATCAGGCAGTCATAAATTTACAATTCCTATTTTTCATCTGAATGCCGGTAATTTCAGAGGTACAATCCTACGCTCACTTTAGTAATGGAAATTACTTACTCTGTTGTTTTACCGTCAAATTCTTCATCGTTTGTTTCAGCATCTTTTTTGGTAGCTCTTACGACGCCATCCTGGTGGTTAGGCAGAGCATAGATTGTGTACATTTTTAATTCTTTAGAGCTTTCCACATTTATCACATTATGTTCTGCTCCTGCGGGAACAATGATAACATCTCCATCCTTCACTTGATATTCATTCCCGTCTATTATGCATTTCCCGGTTCCGCCTTCAAAACGGAAAAATTGATCTGAATTCTTATGAATTTCTGCCCCGATTTCCTCTCCGGGTTTTAAGCTCATTAATACAAGTTGCAGATGATGAGCCGTATACAATACTTTTCGGAAATTATTATTTTTCAAAGTACTCTTTTCGATGTTTGATTTATATCCTTTCATTACAATAACCTTTTTTTTGATTAAAAATTCATTGAAAATTATTTATTATGATTTTCGGGAAATCTATTTCTAGCCTAACTATTTCCTACTTTAATGAAAGTCAGCAGGTCTTCGTTAAGTTGGTCTTTGTGTGTATCTGTCAAACCATGGGGCCCGCCCGGATAGATTTTCAAAGTAGAGTTTTTTACCAGCTTCGATGTGAGCAAAGCTGAATCAGCGATTGGTACGATCTGGTCCTCCTCACCATGAATGATCAGTGTCGGAACGTCAAATTTCTTCAAGTCCTCAGTAAAATCCGTCTCAGAGAAGGCTTTGATGCAATCGAGTTCGTTCAATAATCCTCCTTGCATTCCCTGAAACCAGAATGCATCGCGCATTCCCTGTGTGACCTTATGCCCTTCGCGGTTAGCCCCGAAAAAAGGAGTGGTCAGATCCATAAAGAACTTCGATCGGTCTGCGTTTACACCGGCGCGGATTTCATCAAACTTTTCGATAGGCAATCCGCCGGGATTGGCTATTGTCTTCAACATAAGTGGAGTCACTGATCCCATCAGAACAATCTTAGTTATGCGGGAAGTGCCGTTTTGACCAATGAAACGTGCAACTTCACCTCCGCCTGTTGAATGACCAATCAGGGTTGATCCTTTTAGGTCAAGTGCTTCGAATAGTTCCGCAAGATCAGCAGCATATGTATCCATATTGTTGCCATTCGATGGTTGATCGGATCGACCATGCCCGCGACGGTCATGAGCAATGCAGCGATAGCCATGAGAAACGAGGAAAACCATCTGGGATTCCCAAGCATCCGCATTGAGAGGCCAGCCATGACAAAAAACCACGGGTTTCCCGGAACCCCAATCCTTATAATAGATTTGAGTCTTATCCTTAGTGATGATAATACCCATTTTAATCCTCCATGTTTTTTATTTAGAAAATGTTGGTTCCTTGTTCAAACCGCCTTCGGCGGATTGAATTACTGATTCGTCAGAGAGAGCGCCGACCGTTTATAACATTAAATATTATCATTATAACTGCAATGACCAAAAGAAGGTGAATAACACCACCCATAACGTGAAAAGCGAAGAATCCGAGCAGCCATAATATTACTAGAATTAAAGCAATGGTGTATAACATGATATATTTCCTGTATTAATAGCAGAACTTTTGAGAAAATATAGGAACATTTATATGAAGCGGCAATCGGACGAAAGGATGAAAAAGGGACTACATCTATTTGATTGATAGATACCATTGCGCAGAAGTCTATAATTATGGAAGATTCATTTTCAAACTTAATTTGAACTTTTAATAAGAAACAAATTCAAAAGAAGTAGTCCTTTTTTCATCCCTTTGGCCTATAGAATTAAGAGGAAACTTTCTATAATATTATAAAGTATTCGAAACACTATTTACAGAGATAGAAATATATTTGTATTGATAATGAATTTCCCCGCCGCAAGAAGCGAGGAATTCACTCCTGCAAAAAACGGTACCTGCCGGTAGGCAGGCTTAAAACCGTCTTCGGCGGATTAAATGAAATTATGCAACTTTATTGATCTTACTAATGATAAAAAGAGATGATAAAACCTTACTCATTGTGTTTATAGTAATCATGGTTTTTTTTTATACTTCGGCAGCAGTACAATGATAGATGGTGGAATGATTGGGAGGATTAGTGTAAATAATTGGATAGGCAGTTAAATTTTGAGATGGTTTCCAACTATAGTAACTCTTTTTGCTGGAATCTTAATCGGTTGGTTCTTTTTCAAAAAAAAAACTTAATAAATGCTAAAATTTTATAACAATATTACAGGAGAATCAGATGAAAGGGAATCAGAAATTACTTGCAGTACTTAACGATCGTTTAGCAGATGAACTTACTGCGATTAACCAATACATGGTACATTCTGAAATGTGTGAGAACTGGGGCTACAATAAACTTCATTTAGCAATAAGAAAACAGGCTATGGATGAAATGCACCATGCCGAGTGGCTTATAGAGCGAATCATTTTTTTAGATGGAGCGCCAACAGTATCAAAGCTTAATGATATAAAGATTGGTAAAACTGTTGTAGAAATGATTCATAACGACGATCTTGATGAACTTGATGCAGTACGTACTTATAATGAAGAAATCATACTTGCTCGGGAAGTTGCTGATGAAGGAAGTGTCGAATTGTTAACAAAGATACTTAAAATGGAAGAAGGGCATGTCGATTGGGCAGATATTCAACAGGCACAAATAGCACAGATGGGAATAGAAAATTATCTAGTTAATCAAGCTGAAGTTGCTTCGAGCTGATATATCATTTTAAAACAAAAAAGCTTACGAGATCTTTTTCTTAATCGAAGTTGGAAAGTCCAGCTTGAGATTAATTACACTTATAGAAAGAAATAAAACTATGCCTTTCTTAGCCGCAGTATCAAAAATTGATTTTCCTTTTAAAGCAGATCAACAAGAAGTAAAAAAACGAGCTAAAGATTTGTTTGTTCCTTCTTTTCCACAAGTAGAAAGAATGATGAGCGCTTTTGATAATACTGAAATAAAAACAAGAAATTTTTGTAAGCCCCTTGATCACTACTCCATACTTCACACTTTCCAGGAATTGAACAGTCAATACATTAAGATCTCTCTTGAATATTCCGTTAAAGCGATTGAAGAATGTCTATCCTTAGCTCAGATTCAAAAAAAGGAAATCACAGATATAATTTTTGTTTCAACAACCGGACTCTCAACTCCAAGCTTGGATGCTTTGATTATAAACGAAATGAGACTAAACCAAAATATCAGCCGGATTCCAATTTTCGGTTTAGGTTGCGCAGGAGGTGTTGCGGGTTTTTCAAAAGCCTGCATACTGGCAAAAGCAAATCCGGATGCAGTGGTGCTGCTTGTAGCCGTAGAATTGTGCTCACTAACTTTTTTACGAAACGACTATAGCAAAAGTAATTTTATAGGATCAACTTTATTTGCTGATGGAGTTGCAGCTTGCATAATTACGGGAGATAACAATTCGAATAAAACCAAAAACGCGATTACTTATTTATCCACCCAAAGCAAACTCTATTATAATACATTAGATGTGATGGGGTGGGAATTTCTTGATAAGGGCTTCAAGGTTTTGTTCTCACAAAATATTCCAACAATTATATCCGAAAACATTCTAAATGATGTTTCTTCGTTTTTAGAAAAAAATAAATTGACCATTCAGGATATAAAAAATTTTATTTTTCACCCTGGTGGGAAAAAAATATTAACTGCTTATGAAGAAGCTTTGTCAGTTAGCCCAGATTCTTTGAAAAATACAAGAGAAGTGATGAACGATTATGGCAATATGTCAAGTACAACAGTTTTATATGTTCTGGAAAGATTTTTTTCTCAAGGTTTCGAAAACGGATATGGATTAATGTTATCAATGGGTCCTGGTTTTTCAAGCGAAATGGTTTTGCTTCAAATGGAAAAACATTGAAATGATTTTTGGTTTATTCATATCGTTCATCATGCTTTTGAGAATTGGGGAATTAATACTTTCAAAAAGGAACGAGAGATGGTTGGTAAAAAATGGCGCAATCGAATTTGGGAAAAAGCATTATCCATACATTGTATCTCTTCATATTTTATTTTTCATTTCATTGATATTCGAATATTCTAGACAGCAAACCTCATCTTATAATATATTGTTGATCATCGTTTATATATTACTCGTTGCATTTAAAACCTGGGTAATTTTATCGCTGGGGAAATTTTGGAATACAAAAATATTTCACATTCAGAATTTTGCCTTAATTAAAAAGGGGCCTTACAAATATTTTAAGCATCCTAATTATGCTGTTGTGATAGCTGAAATAGCCGTCATTCCCCTTGCATTTCATTTGTATTTCACAGCAATCGCATTTACTCTGTTCAATATGATAATGTTGTCAGTAAGAATTAAAGAAGAAAATAAAGCTTTACAATGTTGCAATTATGGAGAATTCGTATAAAGATGGATTGTAGGTATTCTAAACTACATCCTTAATGATAATAATGAATCTGAGCTATTATTGCTATTTTTACTCTTTTTAAATTAATACGTCAAAATCTATCATGCTCAAAATTCTTATTAAATACTGTCTTGGTTTCTTGAAATCCAGAACCCAATTGCATTTAGAAATCTTCTTCCTCCGATAGCAGCTGGAAATCCTTAATAGATCCAGCAAGAAACTCAGGATAAATAATCAAGATCGGTTATTTTTTACGTTTATGAAAAGAATTTTCTCCAATTGGAAATCAAGTCTGACCTATATTTCCATAATTTACTTACAACGTCTCCGGTATGGTGCTTATATTTAAAGCATTCATTGAAGCACTTAATGTATCATGGATTCCGAAAACAGATTTAGAAATAGAAAGTGTATATTGTAAATTCCCTATCTCATTGCTGGCACTTGAAGCAGATGATGCTGCATCGGTTCGACCTGAAACAAACTCTCCGGTAACGGCATTTATTATTATATATAAATTTTCGACCGGACTGTTGTATGTTATATACCACGAAGGGTAAGAATTTGGTACAACTGCTTCTGACAGAGTTGCTAAAATATGACAACCGGGATATTCTTTTCTAAACGCACTTCCGCCGTTTTTTTCCGCCTCATTTATTGCAGCTTCGCTGCTAACCCAGGTATCAGTTATTATTGAATTGCCAACTTTAATTGCACTCGTACTATCGAGTTTTATTTTATTTACCTTCAAACTAAAATAATATAAAATCATTTTATCGGTAGAAATGAATTCATAGGTCCAATTTTCTGAGTTACCGTTGATATTTACATCTTGACTGAATACCGACATTAATTTTACGCTATTATCAATTGATTTTGTGTAAGATTCTACAAGATGGTAGCCAAAAGAAGCATCATAAGGTCTAGTAGGCACTCCAACCTGTCCTGATTTAGCACCTTCTATAGGAAATTCAAGGATTGAATACTCTCTATCTCTGCACGAGACAAGGAGAAAAAAAACACAAATTAGTGTTAAAAAAGTTTTCATGATAACCACCTCAATGCTTTTATCAAAAATACTTTTATTCATTTAACAGTCAATATGTTCCATTTATACAAGATTAAAAATAGAACCTCGAAAACAGCGTTTATTCGCTATAATCGAGGTTTTATTTTAATGGACGGAGAGTCAGGGGTTCTCATCCATGTCAAAAATGCTGCGTTATTAGCCTGAATATTCAGCTTTTTGATTAGCTGTGCCCATTTTGTGACAAGACGTTTCCAATTACACCGTCTACACAGACTAAGCAGACTACATAGAACTCATTAATTTTTTAACCACTCCCATGCCCCGCTACAATATATCTCACATTTTTTATCCTGAAGAGGTTTTGAATATGGGCAGATTCTTCAACTTGAGATCATCTATCTCAGGAAGCAACTAGAAATATTAATTTATTCTTTTTTCTGAAACATTTCATTCATTAAAAACAAATCCTTTTCGTAACGCCATTTTATAATTCTATCAGGGAACCAATTCAAATCTCCAACAGGATAACCGCCAAGCCCAGCTTTCAATAATTTCCGATTATTATATGCAAAGTCTTCTTTTGATGGATAAATGCCATGTGAAGAATTTTTATATAAAACTGTCAAATTTCTTGATGCTTCAGGATCATTGATATCATCTGGATCATACCCCCAGAAAACATTATTCTTTGGTGAAGGTAAATACATATCTTCAAGAAATTTAATTATTAATGGCATATTCTTAGTCATGAATTTAAATTTCGGATTAATCCCATCAATACATCCTTTATTTATAAAATGCGGATGCCATGCCCACATAGATTGAGTACGTGAATTGGTAACGGGTTCGGGAAAAATCTTTTCGGCATCGGTTGAAAAATTTGAGTTATATTTTCTGTAGAAACCATAAAAGGCGCTTGTATCAAAATAACTTACATTATTGCAGTAAATTATAACTCGACTCAGTTCTTGCGGATCTGTTGGACTCAATGTTTTCTGATCAATAAATTGTACCGCATCACTTCCGAACATTTTAATGGCTTCTTCTTGTGATATTTTTCTTCCAGGAGTTTTAAGAGTATCAATATTTATCGTCTGTCCATACAAAAGAGTATTAGGATCCTGGAACTTCCGATCTATTAAACGTTCACCCGTAAAATGGCAGTTTATTAAAAGATTATTTGCGATAAATGCTTTTTTGTAATAGCTCTCAAGCCAGCAAAATTTTGCACAGTTCACTACAGTATTATGATCACAGTAATAATAGTTGAGTCCTATTCCCTGCGATTGAATTAATCCAAACCCTACATTCACAATGGTATTGTTAATTTCAACAAGTGTGTCTGCAGGTGCATTATAATATATTACCCTTCCCGCCCACCATTCATCTTTATAAATAGCATTTCTAAACATATTATTCGTAAGAAAAACATTTGTCCATTTTCCGGTAATATGAACTGCCGGACCTTCCTGCCATTCGAATATGCAGTGATCTATAACGACTTTTGAACTGTCTTTCTCTTCAATGAATGGTTCCCATAATTGTGCTCCCGCAGAAATCCAGGAAAGGATCCAAATGTTTGAAAGAGTTATATCTCCTTGAGCATCTATAATGCGGTCAATAACACGGTCATTATATAAAAAGCGCAATGAATCCGGGGCGAGTTGAAGAACTGCCTGACCAGGATCTTTACCACTCATAGGAGAAGGCTGCCCAATGATTTTAAGATTATATCCTTTACTTACAATAGTCTTGCTGTTGATATATCTTTCACCTCTCATCAAGACATATACCCTGTTTAAATTAGCCCGAGTTCCATTTAAGAGCGTATCACCGAGAATCGTATTGGCGAGAATATTGATACCGGCATTCCTGATTAGAAGAGTATCGGAATTTTGAGCTGACAATATAGAAGAAAACATACATACAATGAGAAGAAAGGTAATGGAACTCTTTCTCATTATTCTACCTCATAAATATTTAATGAATACTGAATTGGTTTACAATCGTCTTCAACTGCGTATCGGAGTCTGTAAAATACTTTATGTCAACTGTTTTTTCTGACTTTCCTTTCTTTAACCAACATCATTAAGTAAAGTACTTTCGTTATTATTAGGATCTTATCAGCTTATATTAATCAATGATAATAGTTTTTATTAGTCAAGTCTTTTCCATATTTCTTCTAATAAAAGATCTTCATCTTGTTTGCCATTTTTATAATGTAGGTAATGACCGGAAGTATACCAAAAGTCACTTTCGAGTTTGAATTTCCAATCAATTGAAGTTCCTATATTTGCAGGATCATAAAAAACTTCTGTTGTCTCGGTATAAATATCTCCTTTTACTTTGTAAGTGCCCTCTCCGCACATATCGTGATACGCTACAACAGAATCATGAGGAGTTGCTTTGGTTAAGAGTTCTTCAAGATGTTTCTTATCTTGATTTACCCATACAAAATGATTGTTACTTATTATTCTAACACGTATACCTGTTAACATTTGTTCTTTACCGTCAATTTTCTGAGAGATCAATTGCCAGGCCCCTATTAGTTTATTAATGCCCCGAGCATGAATTAACAATAAAGGGAATAAAAATAGCACGAATAAAATTATTGAGCGCATTGATTTCATGTTTTTCTCCAATGATTAAATTGTATTGATAATAATAAAATTTCTGAACAAAAAAGTGACTTTATCTATTTAATAAATAATAGCGTTTATTTTCATTCAAATATTTCTGAACTTCCTTTCCCCACAATACATATCCATCCGGTTTTAAATGAGTACCGTCAATTGTTATTTCAGGAATTATGTCTCCTTCCTTAGAAAGAGCAGAAGAAATGTCTATAAATCCATAACCACGTTGTTTACAATATTTCTGCATTAAAAAATTAAGGACATCAATTGCTCTATTAACTTTATCATTATGAAGTTGATATAAAGTTGTTTGATAAACAGGGAATACTTTATTGTGAGCCAATGAATCCATAACCATTATTTGGTTTTGGTAAATTCTTTCAGTGTTAATTCCAAGTGTAAAATCATTTATCCCACCTTCTATGAAACAAATTTTTGGTTTATATAATCTCAACACATCTTTTATTGTCCAGGACAATTGCTGTGTTGTATAACCGGGTATTCCCCAGTTAACTATATCTTTCCGATTTAATACTTCTTCCCAGTTACCTTGATGAGTTATTGAATTCCCGAACATGATAATTGTTTTTGTAGTATCAAGTTGCTGAGCAGGAATATTCTTTATCGTAATAAAACAAATTATTAAGACTAATAAAGAAATAAAATGAAAACTTTTAAGGGTGTTTTTTTCTTGAGTCATAATATTTCTCGGACTAATTTAACATCGCTATTTAATTATTCCCGGCAATTCAAATCCTGCTTTTGAATCATCCAAGACTAAGACCCAATCACATCCTCGACCTGTTTTTAACCATTCCAATTCTTTTGTTATTCCAGGCGGTGTAAATTCAACTTGTCCGAAATTACTAAAATTCCCAATTTTTATTATTTCTCCGTTTCTTGGATTATACCAATATGAATTCACAGATTCACCAGATATTTTACCCATTTTTATTGTCACCGGATATCCAGTAGGTAAATAAGCAAAAAGGTAACTTTTTCCCCTTGTAGCAATGCAATGATTTGAACCAAAACCTTCACCTTTCGCTATTATTGACTGGTCGGGCACTCTTTCTAACATAGGTCTTGATTCAATTAAATTTTTCAAATATTTAAGCTGGGATGCTCCTTCATCTTTCAATGCTTGCCGCCAATAAGTATGGACAAAAGTTATTGGTTTTCTATTTTTATCATAAAACTGCCAAACCGGATTACAACCATATGTATGACCGCAGGCACCGCTAAATACCGACCAGTAAGCTATTTGCCGAACATCATAAGACATAAAAATATTATTGTTTTCAAGCCAGTTAACCGCATGTTCTTCGTATGCAGGTTCACCATTTATGGTTGGTTTTGGGTTCAATAAATTCCAATCTGAAAATGACTGCTCGTATGCGCGTGAAATACTAAAATCCGAGTGATAGGAACCCCACATATTAAAATCAAGCCACTCATCATTTTGAAACCACACTGATGAAGAAGCAAAACAATGATATGTCATCAATGTTTTTGAATAATCCGTCTTTCCTGCGAAATCATCAACCCCATTATTACCATCAGCAATTCCTTTTGCCATTGAGCGCCACAATTCCAACCCATCTTTTCGTTCGTCTGGCAACCGGTCACCTCCTAAAATCCAGATAATATTTTTTTGTTCTCTAAATCTTTTTCCTAATATATTGCCATAAGTATATGCTTGCATCTTCGTGTTGATAATGGCTCGGCCTTCTCGTGGAATTACATATTCTCCCCAACAGGGTAATAATCCGACAAAAATTCCAAGATCTGCCGCCTTCTTAATAATATACTCTGCGTGATCCCAATAATCATACTCTTCATTTTTAGTTGTATCATTCCCAGGTGTAATTATTAAATGAGTAGGATCATTGTCAGCTAATGGCAAAGAACCATAAGCATTAGGTACAGTTAATCCGTCAAATTCAGAAAGAAGAACTGTTTGAATAACATTGAATCCTTGTTCTTTTCTTGTTATTAAATATTCTATTGCTTCCAGTCTATTAAGCCGATGAATCAATTCCCAGGCAGTATCACCAAGCCAGAAAAATGATGTTCCATCTTCATACTGAAGATAGTGGCCGTTAGACGAAACTACTAATCGAGATTGAATTTTTTGTGAGTATATTTGAATGGCAATCAAAAATAAAAGGAAGGTCAATATCCGCATCATAGATTTTCTCTTCGGTAGTCTTAATATAATTTTGTGTTTCAGCGTCCTTAATTGATATTGTGACCGAGTAGAAGGGCTGTGCAACTAACAGCCCAACCCTCACAGAACCAGGCGTGCAGATTTCCCGCACCTGGCTCTTCAAATAATGATTCACAGCATTGCGTATTGTACCATCCTATTATATGGAATGTGTAATCTTGGACGCAATACAGGATATGATTTCTTTATCTTGTGAAATCTTTCCCAATTTATCCTCCCTTTCCAGCTTCGACTGCTTAGCATTCTAAACCAGTACCGTTCTGTTGTACGATTTAATGTTTGTAATGAACCGAAGTTTCCACCTATCCCATAGTAGTTGTAATGACCTCTAAGAATTTCATTTATTTTCTTTGCCTGTTCTTTTATTGTACAGTGTCTTATTTCTTTCATCTTATCTGTCAGTTTATTAATGCTTCTCCTTAATCTGCTCTTTTCAGTTTTCCTACCTATGATGAATTTACCTTTTTGGTTTATGGTACAAAAGTGTGTGAAGCCCAGAAAATTTATTGTTTCCATTTTCCTGCCCCTTGCTTTTGTATCTTCTGATGCAAACCTACCAAACTCAACTAATCTTGTTTTGTCCGGCTCCAGTTCTAAAGTGAACTTTGCAAGACGTTTTACAAGAACCTCCTGAAATTTTATTGCATCTTCTTTGTGTTGGAAGCATACAACAAAATCATCAATGTATCGGATTAGATAGCTTTCTCCTCTTAGTCTTGGTCTTATAGATTTCTCAAACCACAAGTCCAGTACA
>Ga0182027_10010885_pt1 | contig 12899 bp, 9 predicted proteins | sample 712E1DmetaG_FD_121300 | JGI IMG/M metagenome (GOLD analysis project Ga0182027, IMG submission 121300) | Permafrost microbial communities from Stordalen Mire, Sweden - 712E1D metaG (Illumina Assembly) | ecosystem: Environmental > Terrestrial > Soil > Wetlands > Permafrost | place: Sweden...
ACAAACGCCAGGAGCCCCTTCCGCCCAATCTTGAGCGTGCCCGCGCACTCGCGCTCCATCCGTCTTACGCGTTCGTCGAGGTTTACCTTGGTTGGCTTCGCGCGGTGCGCGAGGCGGGCGAGGTCGCAATCATTCCCGGCTGATTCCAACTTTCTCCACCTCACGCTATGTCAGAACAACTCGCCATCAGTGCCGCGAATCTCGCCGTTATCGAGAGTTCGCTTTCCGCCCTCAATAATAACATCTCAACCGTATCTGGTCAGGTCACCGAAGTCGGCCGGGAACTCGTCTCCACCAAGAGCGAACTCGAGAATCTCGTTCAAGAGTTCCACACCTTTGTGCAGGCGGACCTCAAGGCCAAAGAACTTCAGCTTGCCGATACGCGCATAATTAACGTCCGGCAGGAACTGGCGAAGACATTTGGGCATTACGACACCGTTAGGAGACACACAACCGGCATCCTCCAAGCTGCGGACCTTAGCTTCGTGCGCAAGGAGACAATAACCCTGGCAACGGAACAATTGATGCTAGACGCGCCGCGCTATTGGCTTGCGCCCGCACTTGTCGCACTTTCCGCTTGGCTGGCGGACAGCCGCCCGCTTGCGGAACGCGCCCTATCGGCGGCCCTTAGCCGTGATGACCGTAAGGTTTCACTTTTCTTTGCTTTGATCACCCGCCGCGGCGGGCGCCATTTGGCCAGCCGTCAATGGCTTGATCGTTATTTTGCACAGCAAGATTGTCGTGCCCTCGACCGAGAAACGGTCATTCTTCTCGATGCCGTAGCCTATGGCATCTTTGGTGCCGAGGGTCGCGCACAGTGCGCTGCTCGCATGAAAGAGTGGCTCACCGACCTCGGCGCTGCCGCTGGCTTTATTGATCTGCAACGCCAGAGATGGTCGGCTGCGCTCCGATTCATGCTGCCAAGAATTCCTGGCACTGAGTATCCCTATCTCCGCAGACAATGCCCCGATTGGTCGTCGCTTGAGCCCGCCCTCGCCGGTGCGCGTCTTCACGCGCAAGTCGCCGCGTGGTCGGCGAGAATTTTCACCGGCGAAATTCACGTTCCGCCCCAGGTTGCCGTTGCTGTGGACGACCTACTCGATAAGCTTGTCGCTAGGTTTGACGACGAGGAACTCCCACTCCGTCGCGATGAGCGCAAGCTGGCGCTTATCATCGAGGAGAACGGTGACAAGCTCGCCGCGGAGAAACGCTTCGATCTCGACAAGGAAGCCCTTGAACAGACGGTGGACTTTACCCAGCTCCTCACAAACGCCGCGCTCAATCCAGAAACCGCTGGTGCTACACTAGCCACTCAGCGGATGGCAATTGCGCTATCGCGTGAATGGATCATAGCCGCACATGATGAAATCTCCGCGCAAAACCGCGCTGCTACACCGCTTGAGGTGAAACTTGCAATCGGCAACTGGAGTGGCACGTCACGCGACGGTTCCAACGAAGGAGAACTCGTCGCCAGCCTAGCTCGCCATTCACTCGCAAAACAGACTGCCGCTGTTGCTGCGGTGAAGCTAACGCCGATCCATTGGGGCGCGGTCGTGCTTGGCGTTGTTCTGCTCTTTGCCGGTTGGCCGTTCCCTGCGGTTCTCGGCATCGCTGCCATCGCTTGGGTAGGCTGGGTATATTTCGGATTGGAGAAACGCCGGACTGCCATTATCGCGCAGCATACGGCGGGCCGTGAAAACGACACCAAGCTGCTCCGGGCGACGCTAGCCGAACTCGTGGACTGGCGCAAAGATTACGCCAAGGCTGATGCTGAGGCCGAGCAGGTTCGCGCCAGCCTCGCTGCCGCCAATCCCGAAGAGCACCTACAAACCCGCTATGAAAGCGGACGCGCGATAAGTTGAACGCTAACCTCTGCGCAAGAAAGGAAACGCCATGTGGAAATGTCAAAAATGCGGCGAAAGCCTCGAAGACTCCTTCGACTCATGCTGGAAATGTGGCTCGCCGAACGCCGCCGGAAGAGCGCAGGTCTCAGAAACTCCTACGGCTGATCTTCCTCCCATAATGAGCGCCTCACCTCCAATTCTTCCCTCGCGATCTGGCCCAATGTCCACTCCGCAATCGGCCACCGCGCCATCTTCAAAAATCAACGATGCCCTCGCATCCGCGTTTCCCGCTTGGGATCTCGCGCCGCCTGTGGTGCTCGTGCGACGCCCTACCCACACTGCATGACATGAAGCCGCCTGAGACTTACGCCGAATGGAGTGCCGCGTTCGCTACGCTTGAAACCGACGATTTTAGCGACGGCGAAGTCCTGCCTGCTCTTGAGGCCGGGCAAATTTCATGGTGCAGCGGGGTAGCAGAACGGTTCACGTTAGGTTTCGCGGCGGTCTTCAACGCCCGCCTCAAACGCGCCAATGTTGCGCTGCAACGCGATCTCGACATCGCCCGTGGCGCTGAGATCGGTGTGGCAAACGCCATGCTCGGTGCTCGCCGCCGCCTTCAGCCGCTTACGCGGCTCGCCGCACTCTCCGCGCTCCCGGAGAATGTCCGGAAGCACTTCCGCAGCGAACTCCAGACCTTCGTAAATCGCGCGCAATCTTCGCTCGAAGATAGCGCCATCGCCGCCGATCGCACCGGTCGCCTCCGCTCCATTTTCCGTCACAATCCACTGAGTCCATTCGCATCGCCGCCCTTGCTGGCCGCAGCTCCCGCTGCCGAATCAGCATCGCCACCCGCCTTAACAGGCCGCCGCGTGATTCTAAAATAGGATTTCCATGCCCGACACCGCTACCTGCCGCACTAGCCTCCAATGCTTCCTCAAAGCGCGCATCCCTTTCATCTCGTTCCGAACTGCCGAACGCAGTCGCGCGCTGGAGTTGCTTCGCGCCCTTGCACGCGACCTCAATCTGCCCGTTTACAAGCACACGCTCTCACAGGGCACGCGTGATCTCGTCACCGACCGCAATGTAAACGACGACCGCTCTGTCGCTGGCGCGCTCGATTTTGCGGGACAGCAAATGACGCAACGACAAAACCTCACTTTTATCCTGACCGAGGTCGCCGACCTTGAAGACGACACCTCCACCGCGCGTCAGTTTCAAGACCTCACGATGCTCGCCGTCGAACGCGCTGCGAGCCTCATCGTCATTACTAACAAGCCCGTCTGGGGTCAGCTCCAACGCCTTGGCATGGCGATCACTCTCGACGCGCCCAACGAAGACGAAATGCGCGCGATCATCCAGGAACAAATCGCACCCTACCGTGGGCAGATGCCCATCGAGTGGACAGAGGCAGAGGAGCGTGAAGCCGCTGCCATCCTAGCCGGCGTCAGCCGCATTGAGGCGGAAAACGTCGTTGCCACGCTCCTCGCGAAGGGGGCGATCCGCCGAGCCGACGTCAGCGAACTCATCCATGCCAAAGACCGCATATTCGCTGACATCTCCGGTATCGAGCGCGTCGCCGTGCGTGGTCAGGAATTAACCGTTGGTGGCCTTGCCGGCCTCAAGACTTGGCTCGACCGCGAGCGCCCTCTGCTCACAGCCGACCTGCGCGAACGAGGTATCCGTCCACCGCGCGGTGTGCTCCTTGTCGGCGTGCCCGGCTGCGGAAAATCTTTGTCTGCGAAAGCTATCGCAGTCGGATGGAACCTTCCGCTCTACCGTCTCGATCTTTCCACTATTCACGGCCAATACCTCGGCCAGAGTGAAGGCCGTCTGAAAGAAGCACTCGCCACTGCGGACCACGTCGCTCCGTGCGTGCTCTGGATCGACGAGATCGAGAAAGGTCTTGCCGGTGCGACAAGCGGCAGCTCCGACGGTGGCACCTCAACGCGTCTCGTCGGCCAATTCCTATTCTGGTTACAGGAAGCGAGGGCGCGGGTCTTCGTCGTCGCCACAGCAAATGATGTCTCGCGCCTTCCGCCCGAGCTACTTCGTCGCGGTCGCTTCGACGAATTGTTTTTCGTTGATCTACCGACGCCCGCCGAGCGTGCCGAAATCGTCAATATTTACACGCAACGCGGCTTGAAGCAAACTATCAAGTCGCCATTGATCGACGACCTCGTCAACCTCTCCGACGGATTTGCCGGCGCCGATCTTGAGGCGGCCGTACGCGAGGTTACCAAAGGAGCGTTTCTCGATGGAGACGCTACGGTTACACCGGAGCTTTTCCGCCGCAGTTTCACCAATATCGTGCCGCTCTCAAAGACGAATCCCGAGGCGGTCGAAGCAATCCGCGTTTGGGGTCGCGAGCGTGCCGTTCCTGCCTCGGGTCAACCAATTGGTGGTTTTAGTGGCACTTCGAAACCTCGACGCACGGTGCTCGTATAAACGGTATTGAGGTGAGCTAACCTAGTCACCATGAATTACTATTATAGGGACACGGCTGGCTGCGAAGTCGGGCCGGTCAGTGAGGATGAAATGCATGCGTTTCACGCTGGCGGGCTGCTCCTCGATGAGACACCGGTTCGGTCAGCCGATAGCGCCGATTGGATTTCGTATGTTGCAAGATTTGGCCGATTGCCAGCGGCAAAAAGTGCTGCTCCCGCTGGAACGAAGTTCACCCGTAAGCATTGGTTCGCAATCGGATTGGTTGCAGCAGTTGTCCCTCTGTTCTATGCTATCAAGCAGGAACATACGTTATCGTTTGCTCTGTCCCTTGATGGAAACGGCATTCGGCTGCCGGAAGCGCCTAGTGTTTCTGTAGACGAAGCGCGCTTCTCCACTGGCAGCCGCATTTCCCCAGGACGCCACTTGCTGGTTGTGCAATTGGAAGGAGCAGAACAGATCGAACGACATTTCTGGGTTGTTCTTGGCGCCAAGAATTTGGGCACATTGGCACTGAAATCCAGCAAGGGTTCGTTATTTGTCACCGCAACTCCATTACCAGCAATTGTAATCGTGCGGGATGGTAGCAAGGTCGTGCGACAAGGGACAGTTCCGTTGACCATCGAAGAACTTCCGGTTAGAGACTATACCGTGGTCGTTCGGCGCGGCGAATACGAAGAACTGAGGCCGGTGAAGATTCAACGTCACCAGCGGACTGAAGTGAATATAGAGCTGAAGTTGGGTGGTTTGGATTTGTCTGCTCAACCGCCCGACGCTGATTTCACTCTTTCCGGGAATGGGCGGTCATGGCAAGGGAGATTCCCTACTCGGCTTGACGATGTGCCCGTCGGGACCTATCGACTGGTCGCGCGTAGAAAAGGGTGGGAACGTGAAACAGATGTTTTGGTTAGCCGCGGCAACGTTACGGTCAACAAGTTTGAGTTTCCCTATAGCGCGATTGAGCTGACCAGCGATCCGGTAGGTTTGGCTGTGGCACTCAACGGCGTTGACGTTGGCAGGACCCCTATCACCGTTCGCGAAATAAAGCCCGGACCATATACCCTGACTGCGACTGACGGGGAAAACGAACTGAGCGCTGACATCACAGTAGGTCCTAGGGAGGAAGCAAGGCACTCCTTCGCGTTCCTTTACGGGACGGTGAACCTGACAAGCACCCCCCCAGGAGCCACCGTGTTTCGCAAGGGGAAGGAGATAGGCACTACTCCGCTGACCCTCGCACATCTCGCCGTGGGCGTCAGTTCGGTCGTCGAGCTACGATTAGACGGATATGCTCCTTCAGTGGACTTTGCGTTAAATGTTGTAGAGAATGTCACAACGAATTTGAACGCGAAGCTCTTCAGTGAGCGATATCTTCTAAACATGAAGCATGCCCATGAGGCATTCGATGCAGCGCGATTTGCTGAGTCCCAGAAGTGCCTCACCGCCGCCTTGGAATCCGAACCCGATGACTCGGCAGCGTTAAAGCTGCGGGATGAAGTTGCGAAAGCAGAAGAAGCATGGCGGACGGAGCAAGCCAACGCAAACGCGCAAGCATTGGCTTCTTTGCCGTGGCTGGATTTTGATAATATAATAACTGACTGCACGGATACTAAACAGGTTCAATATCCCGTGCAGATGGCAGACGGCTACTACCAAAACTATGTTGACGATAATGGGGAAAAAAAGACGAGATTCGTGCAAACCGGTACCCACACGGAAATCCAGACAAGGACCGATTCTACGTTTAATGTCGCGAGATTTTCAGCGAAATATAGAGGCAAGATGTACCGGTTTAATTGTCCCGGTAATTGGCGCGTGTCAAAGGTGGGAAAGAATGGCAGTGTTACCCTCAAAGCCGGAGGCATGGGCTCTGGCGAAATCAAGCTGACTGCACCCACGAGCAATCCGGGCGCCTTGAACTCACTGAGAAAAGGTCAGAAAGTATCAATAAAGGGGGTGCTTAAAGACTATGATTCGGGAGGATTATTCGTCCCTAGATCTCTCTATGTAGAAGACGCGGAGATCTTTTGATGAAGCTGGGTAGACTTGCTATACTCGCCCACACCGGCACATGCGCTATACCCCATCCTAGATAGCAAAATGACGTTAACGGGGACAACCCTTGAGGAGATCGATTGCTTCATCCAATCTGCCTTGGCGCGTCAATCCAGCAAATTGTTCCAACGCCCCATCGCCAAGTTGGGCATCGAATTCTTTTCTCATCGGCCCCAAGTCACCACTTAGATAGGCGTGTGCCAAGGTAGGACCCACTCTCGCTTCAAGCATTCCGACGAATCTTTCCTCGTCTGGATACCCCTCGGGAAGATCGCGTATATGTAGTCCTGGAATGGCTTCTCTCGATAAATGTTCGGTGGTGCCTTCGTCGATTCGCTTGCCAAACTCGTGGCGAAAGATGCCATTGCTCAGTTGATGAAGCTGCTCATGGGCCACGGTTCTTGGCAACTCAGGTTGTTCAGCGTCAACGTGCCGGTCGAGGCCATCTCGCAGATCGCCAACGATGTTCTCGCTATCCCCTTCGGCTAGGTCGTGATAGGCAGCCTTGAGCCCGTTCTGGTACTCGATGTGATTCTGAAACTTGGTCGAGTGCTCACGCGCTTCGCGCAGACGGTCCTCGCCAATATCTCGACCGAAGTTGCGCTCCAGCGTGTGGGTTACGGACGAGTCTAATTCGCGATGCTGTTTCTCCATCTGTATTGCATCCATTTCCGGACTAGAGTTCCGTTTGAGAGCATCACCTGTGGCATCGCGGCTAACAGCCTCACCGTCCGAGCGCGCTTCTCTCAACGCGGCTAGGCGTTCGCTTGCGGCAGACTCCGCCGGTGAGAAATCATCCGTCTCCCGCGGACGGTCGTCCACGGAACGTTCAAGGCGCTTCAGCTCCGCCTCTCGCACTTCAGGCGTATTACGATTGGCGGGGTGCTCCAGGTGATCCATGTTGAGTACTTTCTGTCAGATGCTCTGACATTTGCACCGATAATTCGCGCTGTTGCGTCGACGTAATTCCCAGTCGTGCGAATTGCTGGACAGCGAAACAGAGGGCCGCTCCCTGTCGGATTCGCCCTGCAGCCTGAGGCACAGCGTCGGCGGTTACATTGCGACACACATCGATAAGCGAGGTCCACGGAACGTTTCTGTCTCGAAACGCGCCTCGAAACATCATTTCGCGCTCCGTGACGACATCAATGACATCCAGTCGGAATCGGCACACATCGCGACATGCGACACAACCCACAAATGGTCCGAGTTCTTGATGTTCGATCCGGCGGAGTATACTTGCGAAGAGTCGGACTGCTGGCCGATCGTGGAGGATTGCTGTGTCGGTTGATCCAGCAACTTCGATCAACGCTTTCATGCCATGCGACACGGCAGCAGCAAGCCAGTCGAACGACCATTGAAGCGCCTTGGCGCGACGTTCTAGTTCTTCGTGCAGGAAGTGACGGAGCGCGCAGGCGAACGCCAGCTGATTGCCGTGCCGCGCCGCCTGATAACTCGCCTTGAGGTTGGAATATGAATCCGCCAAACTCGACTGGGCAAATCGCAGATCGTTGAAAAAACGCCGAAACGCCTCTGACGTCACACGGTCAGATGCCGGCCGTCCACGTTGACGGCAGGTCGACAAGCCCGAATAATTTGGGCATTCGCAGCACGACGGGAGAGCATCGAGTATCGAAGGATGCTCGCGGTAGAACGCCTTAGTTCTCAATCCCAGCACAGCATCGTCCATGGACGGGACCGAGGCCGTCGCTCGTGGCACGTGTATCAGCACGGGGTTCAAGAGCCCTTCTCTGAATACCACACAGTCGCCGGTTTCCAACAGCGCCAGACGCCTTTGCTGCTGATCGTTGAGATGCATCGAGCTACCCACCAGCGCCCGGTCGTCGGCGGCGACAAGTCGATGTATAATTTTTAGATTCGTGTTTTTAATCGCGTCCGGAATAAGTTTTGTCGGCGCCTGCTCGGCGAGCGCGATTCCCTCTCCGTATGCGCGAATCTCCGCCAGAATATTCGAGAAGACCTCAATAGCGCGGCCTCGCGGGTTAGCTGACACTTCGCTCCCCTGATCAGTCGACGTGTTGCGAAGCAAGCGGTGTGCTTCCTCGATCAGCGTGAGGTGCCGTAGTCCATCACGCGACTCGCGTGCCTCGCAATGCTCATACAGACGCACAAGAATGAGCCCGATCAAGAATGCTTTCTCGTCATCGCTGATAAGCGACTTCAGCTCGAGTAAACAATGGCCTTCAAACAGCACCGAATCCGGCACCGAAGTTCGCGTGTCCAGCATGAGTCCCTTGCCACCGCCAAGTCTGAGTTGATCGATTCGGGCCAGCAACCCTGCCTTCACATCCATCGTCATCCGCTGGTCGTAACCCATTCGATCGACGACGACTGGAATTCGGGCGGCGAGGTCGGAGAGGGTTGGAAAGGACGAGGGGCCGCCAACGCCCCGCCGGTTTTCATTCTCCGCCACATCCCATCCACATTCCTCATAGATTTCCTGAATGGATCGTTCCAGGACATACGGCATAGGCGGATACAAAACAAAGGCCGCGCTAAACAATGATTTGATATAATCGATATGCGTCTGCACCAATGTCCCGCTTGGAACTTCGAAGGGGTTCAAACGGAACGGCGCGACCGTTTCATTGCCCAGGGTGAAGACCGCAAGTTGTGGGAATCCCACGGATGGCATCAGCGCACGATATTCGGACTTGGCGGATTCGATCACCAGACATGGAACACCATTCTCGCTGGCTTTGGACAGAAGCTGCACGCAAGTGTTGGTCTTCCCGCTTCCGGTGACTCCCGACACGAGGACATGCTTCGTTAGCTCACCTGGCTCAATCGAGCACCAGTTCGGTGTTATCTTTCCGCTGTCCACGACCCGGCCGATCTTGAAAGCGTACTTCGAACCTTGGCCATCGAGATCAACGCCATATCGCGCGTACTCGACGACTCCGTATCCCGGGTGTTCGGTACGTGGTGGGCAGACGAGAACCGCCACATCGGGAGTGCTCAAGGGTTCGATTTCGAGGTTGGAGTCTCCGTCAGGAGAACAGGCGCAGCAGCGTATCGGCTCGGGAGTCGATTCGACTCCACCGAAGGCCATGCCCAAGAGACCGCGCGCGAGTTGCAACGTTTCCGCCGAATCGGATAGGAAATACGCGTTTGCCCGCCACATCCCGGAACTGCGGCCATGCTCGTGCTGCTGAAGCTTTGCCTCGAGTAATTCGATGTAACGCCGTACAGTTCGGTCGCTTTCGTCAATAGCACTTTGCTTCAAGAGATGCGTGGACGAAATGCCGCGGATCTCGTCGCTAATTTCATTGATGGTCTTCAGTACGTCGGAGGGCGCCAACGGTTCTGCGCGCACGAAATACAGCCATGGTCGTCCTCTGAGACCTCGCACGACCCGATCGATCTGTTCGGCCGGCGCCCCTCGTTCGTCGCATTTCGTCGCCGGTCTTCCGGTAACGAGAATCCCGTGCTGAAACGACGCTGAAAAGCGGGGCGGACCATCTGCCAGACGCACCTCAGGGCACACGCCAGCCAGCAGGTCGCCGATTTCCTCTTGGCTTCCAGACCGGGTGCCGAACCAGCAACCAATCTCCGCGGCGTCGCTGTGAATCGCAAAGGCACAACTGCGTCCTTGTGAATAGAGACCGGTCAGGAGATCAGCCACGCCCCCGCGCAAGCCATCCTGGTTTTGGGGATCTTCCTTCCAAAATGCGCTTAGGGTCCGCAGCCTGACAAACGCAAGATCGTTGGTGAGACTGAGTGTATTGGGAAACGGGAATCGAGCCCGCTCAAGGTCACCTCGCGTGAGCTCGAATAGCTTGCCGAGAATCGCAGGGTCTCTACTCATTTGCGCTTGATCTGGATCTCAGAGCGGATGCGATTGTTCCACCCACGGCGCATGTCCAGCGTGCCGGCGCGATCCGTGCCTTCGATCGAAATATCGTCGCCGACACTCGGCCGTCCGGTCTGGATGTACCCCTCGATCCGGACCAAATGCTCGACGCCTGCGCTATCTCTTATTCGAAGATGGTCAACGGGGACCAATTGTTTTGGGGACAGCATGCGGCTTGTCAAAAAGAAGCCAGTAATTTGAATCAGAACACTCTTGAAAAAGCCCTGTCCACCGCTGTGTGACCGACTGCCAAATACAAATGATAAAAGAAGCGAAAGCAGGAAACCAATCACGACGACGGCAAGCGCGATGGTGCCGAACAACGCGGCAATCCCGAAAACGACGCCAACCTTAATGAGAAAGGGACCTAGGCGGAATGTCGGCGGCATCGATTGCGGTGCGTCGAGCTGAATCACAACTCCGGTCAACGTTGAGTATCTGGGAGAGATCAACTTGTTGATTTTAGCAATAATGGCGGTTCCCGTAGCATTTCCTCGCGCTGGAGGTTGCGTGGTTGGGACCACACTTGGCGCAGTCTGCAAATGGGTGGTTGCTCCCTGCTGGCCCAGCGCAACTCCACAGCACGAACAGAACGACGCACTAGGCTCGTTCTGCAGTCCGCACCGCGCACACAGCGATTGGCCTGAGAGTATTCGGCGCATGGAAAACGCAACTAGCAATGGGCGCTAAATTGTGCGCTCATTCGGCGGCAACCCGGTTGTACCTGCCGGTTTGGCCACGAAGGGCGAATTCTTCTCCGAGGCGGCATGCACCAAGACAAGCCTCCAGGTGGCTCTCCGTCAAGGGGCGAGCGGCACTACGCGGCGTGTCGCACGGACTTTCGGCAACCGATCGTTTCAATCGGTCTATCTAGTTGTTGTTTATCAGCGCGCAGTTTCGTTCCACGCTGTGTTCAGACCCCGCCTCGCGGCGACGCCCTTGCGCTTGACTCGCCGTCGCCTCGATCAGGCGGGCAAGAAGACGTTTGCTTCTCGAACTGGTGGCCATTTTCGGCACACCAAAAAGGCAGCGGGCACCGAACACCCGCCGCACGCGACACCCTTCAATCGAAAACTCATGCTGCACCGGTATTCGGCGAATAGGCGACCGAGATGCGCTCACCCCAGTCGGCGATGGAAGCGCCTGCGGCGAGTCGCCATTTAGGTCACCCCTCCGTCGCTCAACCGAGAAGCATTCCCCACTAATCCGCCTCGGTTCCTGTTGTGTTAACAGCTTCGCCTTTCGCGGCTCAAATGGCGGGTGCCGACACACGGTTCCGACGTTAGCAGGAGGCTAGATGAGCGTTCCGGCGACATTCTTCATCCAACCTATTGCAGTGGGTCACGGCCAGGGGTCTTTAGATCGACGCTTCGGGTCGATATGGGCCGACTGCGGGTCCATTTGGCCTCGCTTATGGTTCATTTGGCATGGCTCACAGCTTCTGAATGACGGCTTCAGGTCCATTCGGCCCGACTGCGGGACCATTCGGCGTCGCTCAAGGTTCATCTGGCGTCGCTCAAGACCTCTAGATGCCGACTGCGGGATCATTCGGCGTCGCTCGCGGTCAACTCACCGCCGCTCGCGCCTTCTGAACGCCGAACGTGGGTGCGTTAGCGCCGACTTTGGGTTTCTTTAGCGTTGCTCACGGCCAATTTAACGCGGCTCACGGCTTCTGAACGCTGACCGTGTGTGAATATAAGCCGATTTCGGATTCATTTCGTGTCGCTTGCGGTAGATCTAGGGCAGCCCACGGCTTCTGAATGCCGATCCGAAGTTCATTTAGCGCGGCTCACGGCTCGTGAATGACGACGTTCCGTCGCCAGAAGAAGAGTCGACGTCGGCGAAGCCCCATCTGGTGGCATTCAAGGAACCGTCGGCGGGAGAATAGAGACCGCGGCAATAAGATGCGGAGACCGCAGAACAAGGAAGTCAGCCCAGGCGAGCTTCACCGATTGCACCCTGAAAACGCCCAATTCGCGGCCGCTTCTGCCAAGTATGGCGCGCAATGGAAAGAACGGATGGCAGTGTTGGCCGAGCAGGAAAAGCAGGCTGCGGCGCTGAAGGCTGAGCAAGCCGCAGAGGCTTCCCGCCGGGCTGCCCGCCAACAAATGATCGAGAGTCAGTTCAGCCAATGGGACGGTTCCCACCGGGCATTGGAAAAGATCATCAAGGAGTCGATGAACGACCCCGATTCCTACAAGCACGTAGAAACAAAGTACGCCGACAAGGGGGATTACATCCTGGTAGTAACCAAGTTCAGGGGCACAAACAAATTTGGTGGGGTCGTGACGAACACGATGCGCGCTAAGTTCACGGTGGACGGCAAACTCATCGAGATTGTCCTTCAGGAACCTTGAACGGAGGGTTGCGCATAGGAGCGGCGCTGCCAGCGCGTCTCTAGCCAGCCCGATCCAGCCACGACAGGTCCTGTGTCCACTCGTGCTCCGACCGTTCGATCAACCCGGCTTTGGCTTGATCGATGTGTGAGCGCATCTCCGCAAAGGCGCATCCATTTACCTTGAGGATTTGCTGCTGTGCCTCCTCGGTGACCAATCCGAATAGCGGAGTCGGCTGGGGTCAGGTTGCGGATTTTGATTTCAGGCGATTCCATGTTGGATCCTGGCGCTGGCGCTCGCCGCGATAGCGAGTCAGAGTTCCGGCTCAGCCCAGCCGGTGCACCCAGA
>Ga0182027_10010887_pt1 | contig 12898 bp, 11 predicted proteins | sample 712E1DmetaG_FD_121300 | JGI IMG/M metagenome (GOLD analysis project Ga0182027, IMG submission 121300) | Permafrost microbial communities from Stordalen Mire, Sweden - 712E1D metaG (Illumina Assembly) | ecosystem: Environmental > Terrestrial > Soil > Wetlands > Permafrost | place: Sweden...
CGCGGCAGGCATTCGCTACCGTGTCGACCACGGCGCATTTTTCCAGGTGAACCGGTGGCTGGTGGACGCACTGGTGGAATGCGTGACGGGCGGGCACAACGGCGGGCTGGCATGGGACCTCTTCGCGGGCGTGGGTTTGTTTGCGCGGCGCCTCGCAGAGCGATTTTCCAGGGTGGTTGCAGTGGAATCCGCTCCGTCGGCGATGGCTGCCCTGACGCAGAACCTTGCAGGTACAAGCGCGACCTCCGTAAATGCCACGACGCTCGACTTTCTGCGCAGTGCGCTTAAAGCCGAACGCCCCGATCCGATCATGCCGGATCTGATCGCGCCGGATTTGATCGTTGTCGACCCGCCGCGCACCGGCCTGGGGGCAGAAGTCACTTCGCTGCTCGGGCAAATCGCCGCTCCCGCCATAGTTTATGTCTCGTGCGACCCGGCAACGCTTGCCCGCGACCTGCGGGCACTGATTGGCACGGGCTACGCCATCGAACAAATAACCCTAGCCGACCTCTTTCCGCAAACATTCCATTTGGAAACAGTCGTGCGGTTGCGCCGCTAGCCTTTTGCCTCGTTCCTTTGTTTCCCTGTTCCCTTGTTCCCTGTATTCCCCGTTCCTGATACGCTTTACTCCAAACTCATTTTTCTATCTTTGGGCCCGATGCAATCCGCTCCCCCTATTTCCGCGCAGCCTGCGCCTCGCCCCACGGACCAAGTCCTGTCCGTGGGGACCCCGCAAGCCGGCTTGACAGCCGTTCCGCTGTTTCATGCGGCGTGGCTGTTTGCCCTTGGAATTGTGGTCGCGAGCCGGTTGTGGCTGCGGCCCAGTTTCGTGTTGATTGCACTGGCGCTGATCGCGGTCCTCTGTTGCGTGGCCGGGTTCCGAGCGCAACGCATCGCCTGGCTTCCGCTTGCTGCATTGTGGCTGCTGCTGGGCGCGTGGTGCGCGGAGATGGAGCCGCACCCGGCGCCAGTTCCTGCTGTGGCCGCCCTTTCTGACGGACTACTGCGCACTGTGGAAGGGACGGTGGCGGACACGGGACCGGTGCGCACGGAGACGGAGCAAAACGTCGGCGAGGTTGTGACAACGGCTCCATCGCAGCGTGTCGATTTGCGCGTGTCAACGCTTGAAGTGGTCACCGACCAGAGCGATGCGCAGGCGCCGGTGAGCGGCGGCGTGCGGCTGACGGTGCGCTGGCCTGCCGATGCGCCCACGCTCGCGGATGTTCAGGCGTTTCGCTGCGGCGAGCGCATCCGCGCAGTGATTCGTCTGCTGCCGCCCGAGACCTATCACGATCCCGGCGTCTGGAGCCGCGCCGATTTTCTTCTCGATCAGGGCATCACGTCGTCAGCGACGGTTGCGATGGATCGCGTGGAGCGGCTGGGCGACCCCGGGGTCCCCAGCGACAGGTCTTCGTCGCTGGGGTGGGAGTCGCGCGGAATGTTCTTGGCATGCCGGTTAAGCGGCTTGCAACATGCGACGACGGCAAAGCTGCTGGCGCTGCCTATGGCCATGCGGAAGTTGCCGGGCGCTCTGCGCCTGAGCGAGGACGACGCTGTGATGCTGGCCGCGATGGTGGCAGGCGACCGGACGTACCTGACACATTCGCTGCGCGTGGGCTTCGAGCGCACGGGCTCCTTTCACATGCTGGTGGTTTCAGGCTTTCACCTGGCCATTGTGGCCGCATGCATCTTCTGGATCACGCGGCGATTGCGGCTGCCGCGCGTGCCTGCCACGTTCCTTACCATCGCGGCCTCATTCGCGTATGCGCTTTTCACAGGCTTTGCCACGCCCGTCGAGCGCTCGCTGTGGATGGTGACGCTCTACCTCCTGGGCAGGCTGGTTTACCGCGAGCGCAGCCCGCTGAACACCATCGGTTTTGCCTCGCTGTGCCTGCTGGTTGCGAGCCCGCGCAGCCTCTTCGACGCGAGCCTGCAAATGACGTTGCTGGCTGTGATTGTCATTGGTGGAATCGCCGCTCCGCTCCTTCAGGGAACCATCCATCCGTATGCGGCCGCGGCGCGCGATTTGCGGCTGGTCGCCATGGACATCAAGCTGACTCCGAAACTGGCGGAGTTTCGCGTGCTGATGCGGATGGTTGCCGAGCGGCTCGAACGTGCCGGAAATAGCTCGATCGCGTGGCGCATCTTTCCCTGGTGCGTACGCTTTGTAATCCGCTTTGCCGAGTTGGTGGTGGTTTCGTGCGTGGTGGAGCTGGCGATGGCGCTCCCGATGGCCTTCTACTTCCATCGCATCACAATCTTCGCTTTGCCGGTAAATCTCTTCATCTTGCCGCTGCTGGCGGTGCTGATGCCGGCGGCGCTGCTCATGCTGCTGGCGCTGCTTGTATGGCCCGCAGCGGCCGTGGTTCCAGCCGCGGTGGTTGCGCTGGTACTGCACTTCGGCGTCGGGTTGGTGCATCTGTTCGGCTCGATGGCTCTTGGAGATTTCCGCATTCCGGGCCCGCTGGTTTGGCAATCGGCGGTGTTTTGCGGTCTGTTGGGTGTTTCGATCCTTCTGGCTCGCTTTAGCTTGTCGTCTCGTTTGTCAACGAGTTTGTCGATGACTTTGCCGTCGAGCTTGTCTTCGAAGAGCCGCTGGTTGCGGCGCGCCACCTGGGCTGCGCTGGTTCTGGCTGCATTGACTGCGGTCGCGCCGCGCCCGGTGGATCGGCCGCGCGGCGCGATGCTGATGGAAGCCATCGACGTGGGGCAGGGCGACTCGCTGCTCGTGATTACGCCCGACGGCAAAACACTGCTGGTGGATGGAGGGGGATTTGGCGGCGGCCCAAGGCAAGCGCCGCAGGACTTCGACATCGGCGAGGAAGTCGTCTCGCCGGCGCTCTGGGCGCGCGGAATCCGGCGCCTGGACGTCGTCGCCTTGACCCACGCGCACTCCGACCACATCGGCGGCCTCCCAGCCGTGCTGAGGAACTTTCATCCCGGCGAATTATGGGTGGGAAATAATCCGCACGTCGCGGTCTACAACGCGCTGTTGGCCGAGGCGACGGCACTGCATGTGCGAGTGCGCAGCTTTCGCGCCGGCGATGCGTTTGCCTTCGGCAGCACACAAGTGAAGGTTCTGGCGCCGTTTCGCGATTACCAGCCCGGCGCGGAGCCCACGAACAACGATTCGCTGGTGCTGCATGTGGCTTACGGCGCAACTTCGGTGATGCTGGAGGGGGATGCCGAGGCGCCCATCGAACAGGCCATGCTGGCGGAGCCAGGTCTTGCGAGCACTCTGCTCAAAGTGGGGCATCACGGCAGCATTACGTCGACGCGGCCGGAGTTTCTGGCGCGCGTAGCTCCGCAGTGGGCGGTGGTCTCGTGCGGGTTGCACAATCGCTATGGGCATCCGCGCGAGGAGGTGCTGAAGGAGCTTGAAGACGCGCACGTGCGGACCTTCCGCACTGACATCGGCGGCATCTCCTGCTTCCGTTTGGACGGAAGGACCGTGGCGCAGGAACCGGAGTGCGGAGGGGAGCAAGGACCGTGAACGCCGCCGGATCGCAATGGACTTTATAAACAAAATTGCTTATATTGAGGAGAAGACGAGTGAAGAGCAGCGAGTTCAAGCGGTGGCTTGCGGCGCAAGGAGCCACATTCGAGAGTGCGAAGGGCTCCCACCTCAAGGTGTTATTGAACGGCAAAACATCTTTCCTGCCAATGCACAGTAAGGAACTCAAGAAGGGCACCGCCGAGGGCGTCAAGAAGCAGCTAGGGCTGAAATAGGAGGCGAAATGTTGAGGTATCCGGTAGAACTCGAAGCGGCGGAGGAGGGCGGGTTTGTGGTGACTTTCCGCGACTTTCCTGAAGCAATCACCCAAGGCGAGGATCTGGAAGACGCTCTACGCCACGCCGCGGACGTCCTCGAATCGGCGATCGACTGGTACATCGAAGGAGGTAAGCCCATACCCGCGCCATCCAAACCAAAGCGCGGTCAGCGTGCCGTAGAATTGCCCGCGAGCTACGCCGCAAAAATTCTATTGCTGAACGAGATGGCGCTGCAGAAGGTCAGGCCAGCCGAGCTTGCACGGCGGCTGCACGTCACTCCGCAAGAAATCAATCGCCTCCTCAGTGTCCGCCACGCCACAAAAATCGACGGCATCGCAAGCGCACTGAAGGCGTTGGGCAAAACCCTGGAAATTCGCGCTGCGTAATTCCGCGGTAATGTGACGCCTATCGTTTCTCGACTATTTCGCTTTTTGAGAAGGCTCATCAGCGTCATTGATTCCACATGCGAGCTTTCTCATCTTCTTTCTCCCGATTTGATCTGACAGGTAAATCTCCTCCCGATCACGGATATGCGCGCCGATTAACTTGCCGCGGCGTGAATCGCAAGCAGCGTTTCGAGCAGCGGCCTGAGCAGCTTGAGGTCGAGGGCGTTTGCGCCGTCGGATTTGGCGTTCGCCGGATCGTCGTGAACTTCGAGGAAGAGGCCGTCGATGCCCGCGGCGACGGCGGCACGAGACATGAGTGGAATGAACTCCGGCTGGCCGCCGCTGACGCCGTTGGCTGCCGAGGGCTGCTGCACCGAGTGGGTTGCGTCGAAAACCACGGGCGCCAGCTTCCGCATGATGGCGAGAGAGCGAAAATCGACCACTAAGTTGTTGTAGCCGAAGGTTGAGCCGCGCTCGGTGAGGAAGACGCGCTCATTGCCGGTAGAGCGCACCTTCTCGACTCCGTGGCTCATGTCCCACGGCGCCACGAACTGGCCCTTCTTGATGTTGACGGCGCGACCGGTGCGGCCTGCGGCCACCAGCAGATCGGTCTGGCGGCACAGGAAGGCGGGAATCTGGAGGACATCGACGGCTTCGGCTGCGGCTTCGCAATGGCCGGGCTCGTGGACGTCGGTCAAAACAGGGAGGCCAGTGTCTTTGGCCAGGCGACCGAGAATGCGCGTCCCCTCTTTGAGGCCGGGTCCGCGAAAGCTCTTGACGCTGGTGCGATTGGCCTTGTCATAGCTGGCCTTGAAGATATAAGGGATGCCGAGATCGGCGGCAATGCGCTGAATCGCTTCGGCCATTGTGCGCGCATGGGCCTCGGACTCGATGACGCAGGGACCGGCGATGAGGAAGAGCCGGCCCGCGCCGACTTGCACAGGCCCGATTTCAAAGGAGTTGCTCACGAACGTGATTGTAAACGCAGGGAGTCAGTGTTCGGGGGTCAGCGTCAGCCCACCCTTGGCGCAAATACAAAAACACGCCAAGGATGGGGCACGGTAGTTTGTGCGGCCCGAATGCTACTCGCCTTGGTTGCGCGACCACTCCCATAACGCGCGCTCGATCGTGCGCAGCGGTGTGGGAGCGGGCAGGTCGCCTTGCGGCTTGACGATATTGCTATCGGCCAGACGCTTGCAGAATTCCAGATACTCCTCGTAGAAGTGCACGTCGTGACGCGAGTGGCCCAGCGCTTCAAGAGCACGAAAGTCGAGCACCGTGTAGCGCTCAGGAAAGATCGCAGCCAGAATCGCCGAGGCCACGGGAAGATCTACACCGTGCAGTTCGAGCAACGCCTTGACGGCGGCTTCGGTAGAAGACTCGGCCGACGCGGCGACAGCCAGCACGCGCCGAATCTTCTCGTTGCTGTTGCCGATGAGATACTGGACCGCGCGCTCGGATTTCCAGCGCACGATCGCTTCCAGGTTCGTGAGCGCGTAATCGCCGTTGCGAATCGCTTCGCCGGCTTCAAACGCAGCCTTTTCAAGCTCTTGTTCTTTCTCGCCGGCCTTCTGCCAATACTCGTCGGCCAGTTGCTGCAGCTCCGCTTCAAGGGGCTGTAGCTGAAAGTAGGCAACCATTTCGACTTCCTTTCTTCCACATCAAAACAAGACACGATAGGCCCCCAATTGAATCTTTGTCAATGACCCAGAAGGGGGTTCTTCGGGAGTGTACCGAGACGATTCATCTAACCCGGAAGGGGCAGAATCATTAGACTCGCAGGCCTACGAATTTGTGACTTCAAAACTTTGAAAAACTGTCGGTATACGAGCTCGCGGAGGACTACCTGCAGGTGTACGGATCTGGGGGAAACGACGACCTGCAGGTCGTCATTTTTGCGGAAATTGGGGGTAAGAATGAAGAAATCGTGGCAATTTGGCCCTGGCAATGCGGCGGTTTTGAAGGGTAGATGGCAAAAGCCTGACTGGAGGGCCGAATTGAGCCCCGTCCCAATTGCATAAAAACATATTTATGCTATTATGTATTTATGCGTACCACGGTGGACATTCCGGATGAGACCTACCGAAAGCTGAAAGTGAAGGCGGCTCTTGAAGGCGAAGCCGTGCGGCAGATCATCTTGCGCGGGATCTCGCGGGAGATGGAGCAGTCTGCCACCAAGCCAGTGCGGCGGCTTACCGAACCGATTCTGAAATCCTACGCACCTGGTTCGATTCGGATCGACAATGAACAGATCTACGACCTCATCGGTTTTCCCTGATATCAACGTCTGGCTGGCGCTCAGTACGGCGGACCACCAGCATTTCCGAGTGGCCTGGGCCTGGTACGTAGCTCTGCCGGGCGAGTGCATTCTCGCGTTCTGCCGGATCACGCAGTTGGGTTTGCTGCGATTGCTGACGACGCAGAGCGTAATGGGTCTGGGGACCCTGACCCAGGCCGAGGCATGGCACACTTACGACCGTTGGATTGAAGCTGCTGGGGCAGAGTTTGCCGACGAGCCCGAGGGATTGGAATCGGCCTTTCGTTCGCTGAGCGGCACGCGTCAGGCCTCACCAAAGGAATGGGCCGATGCGTACCTGGCCGCATTCAGCGATGTTTCTGGCTTCCCGCTGGTGACATTCGACCGGGCGCTGGCGGGGAAGGTGGAGGGGGCGGTGCTGCTGGGGTGAACGGCTTAACGATCGATGCGAGGTGAAACCGCAGATCCTTCGACTCCCTCGCTACGCGGACTCGCTCAGGAAGACAAAGCGTTGGTGAGAGCAGATGGTTCGCTTGCGTTGGACACGAGTCGCGCAAGCCGGTTTTTGTAGCTGGCTTTGAGGAACTCAAAGAAGAGCGGGTGCGGCTCGAGGGGCCTCGACTTAAACTCGGGGTGGAACTGGCAGCCGAGGAAGTAGGGATGGCCGGGGATCTCGACGATTTCGACGTAGGTCAGGTCGGGCGTGGCGCCCGAGATGCGCAGGCCGGCGCCGGTCAAGAGCGCCTCGTACTCGCGATTGAACTCGTAGCGGTGGCGGTGGCGCTCGCTGATCTCCGTTGCGCCGCCGTAGGCGCGGCTGGCCAGCGAATCGGGCTGCAGGTTGCAGGTCCAGGCTCCTAACCGCATCGTGCCGCCCATCTCTTCGACGCCCAGCAGCTCGCGGAGCTTGTAGATAATGCGGTGCTCGGCGGCAGGATCGAATTCGCTGGAGTTCGCGCCCCTGAGGCCGCAAACGTTGCGGGCAAACTCAATGCACGCGCTCTGCATGCCGAGGCAGATGCCAAAGAAAGGGACGTTTTTCTCCCTCGCGTAGCGAATGGCGTTCAACATGCCCTCGATGCCGCGCTTGCCAAAGCCGCCCGGAACCAGGATGCCGTCGTAACCCTCTAACTGCGATTCGTAGGCGCGATCCTCGGGCGATTGCGACTCAAGGCCTTCGGCCTCGATCCAGTGAATCTTGAGATTCAGGTTCTGCGCGGCGGCGCCGTGCGTGAGAGCCTCCTTGAGCGACTTGTAACTGTCTTCGTACTCGACATACTTGCCGACGATGGCGATGGAGACTTCGTCTTTGGGGTGGTAGCAGCGGTCGACGAGGTTGCGCCAATTGGCGAGATCGGCCTCGGGCGCTTCCTTGTGCAGGTACTTGAGGATGAGCGCGTCGACGCCTTCCTGGGCGAAGCAGAGCGGGACCTCGTAAACGGATCTCACGGTCGTTGCGGCGATGACGGCTTTCTCTTCGACGTTGCAGAAGGCGGCGATCTTCTGCTTGATCTCGCGGCTGAGGTTGCGGTCGGAGCGGCACATGAGAACGTCGGCCTGGATGCCGATGGAGAGCAACTCCTTGACGGAGTGCTGCGTGGGCTTGGTTTTTAGCTCCTGCGCGGCGGAGATGAAGGGAACGAGGGTGAGGTGGACAAAGACGGTGTTTTCGCGGCCCAGATCCTGGCGCATCTGGCGGATGGCTTCGAGGAAAGGCAGCGATTCGATGTCGCCCACGGTGCCGCCGATTTCGACGATGGTGACGTCGGCGCCGTTCGCGGCCACCTTGCGCATGGCGTTCTTGATTTCGTTGGTGACGTGGGGAATGACCTGGACGGTTTTGCCGAGGTAGTCGCCGCGGCGTTCCTTGAGGATGATTTGCTCGTAGATGCGGCCTGTGGTGTAGTTGTTGTCGCGCGAGAGGGGCGCGTGGGTGAAGCGCTCGTAGTGGCCGAGGTCGAGGTCGGTCTCGGCGCCGTCGTCGGTGACAAAGACTTCGCCGTGCTGGAAGGGCGACATGGTGCCGGGATCGACGTTGAGGTAGGGGTCAAACTTCATCAGGTTGACGCGGAGACCGCGGCTCTCAAGCAGGCAGCCGATAGAAGCCGCGGCGATACCCTTGCCTAAACTGGACACAACTCCGCCCGTCACAAAGACATACTTTGCCGACATGGATGCAACCTCATTTTTAAAGTTTGGGGTTGGACGTACCTGGTGGGCACATACAAGTATGGCAGACAACCGAGCCCGAATTAAAGTGGAAAATTCATCCAGGGGCCGCGAAGAACAAGACTCGCTCGTGCCAAGTGCTTGAAGAGTCACCCCTTAGACTGTTCGAGATTCCCAAAAAGCGCGCACGAATGCGCAGTTGCCCGGGCGCAGACGCTCCAAAATAGCCGCAGCATCGCGCTCACTTGCCGGATCGAGGCGCTACGCATAGGATGCTGCTTAAAGGAAACCTGGACGATGACCACTGTGACCGCGCAATCTCGCAAACTGGGGGCCACGGGCCCCGAAATCTTTCCACTCGCACTGGGCTGCATGGGCATGAGCGGCATGTACGGCGCGGCGGACGAGGCCGAAAGCACTGCCACGATCCAAGCGGCGATGGACGCAGGCGTCAAGCTGATCGACACCGGCGATTTCTACGGAATGGGCCATAACGAAATGCTCGTTGGGCGGGCGCTGGGCATGCGCCGAGACGAGGTGCTTCTCTCGGTGAAATTCGGCGCTCAGCGGGCGCCGGATGGCTCATGGCTGGGCCATGAAGCTCGCCCGGCGACCGTGAAGACGTCGCTTGCCTACTCACTCACGCGGCTCGGCGTCGACCATATCGACATCTACCGGCCGGCGCGGCTCGACCCCGCGGTGCCAATCGAGGATACGGTTGGCGCGATTGCCGATATGATCAAGGCCGGCTACGTGCGCTATGTCGGGCTGTCGGAGGTGGGGCCGGAGACGATCCGGAGGGCAGCGGCAGTGCATCCTATCGTCGATCTGCAGATTGAGTACTCGCTGATCAGCCGTGGACCGGAGGCAAAGATCTTTCCGGTGTTGGATGAGCTTGGCATCGGGGTTACGGCCTATGGAGTGCTTTCGCGGGGCCTGCTTTCGGACTCGAAGCCCGCAGCGGCTGGGGACTTTCGCGTCCGCCTGCCGCGCTTCACCGGCGAAAATCTCGCCCGCAACCAGGAACTCGTGGCAAAACTGCGCCAGATTGCCGCAACCAGGGGCATTTCAACTGCGCAGTTGGCGCTGGCCTGGGTGCTGGCCAAGGGCAGATCGATCATCCCTGTGGTCGGGGCACGGAAGCGCACGCAACTGGCCGAGAGCCTTGGCGCACTTAAGATCGAGCTCACCGCGGAAGAGATGGCGCAGATTGAAGCCGCTATTCCACCCGGAGCCGTTGCGGGCACCCGTTATGACGCGCACCAGATGCATGCGCTCGACAGTGAGAGGTAAAAATCGCGGCAGATGCCGCGCTCAAGAGGCTTGGACGGTGGGGGCGAAATTGAGATGAGCGCAAAAATCGAAGTAGTCAAGACGGACATCACGACGCTGGCGGTGGATGCGATTGTGAATGCGGCAAACACGTCGCTGTTGGGCGGCGGAGGTGTAGACGGGGCAATTCATCGCGCAGCAGGGCCGGAGCTTTTCGACGAGTGCTACCAGATCGGCGGCTGCCCGACGGGCGAGGCCAGGCTGACGAAGGGCTACCGGCTGCCGGCGAAGTTCGTGATTCATACGGTGGGGCCAGTGTGGAGCGGCGGCGAACGAGGCGAGCCGGAGTTGCTGGCAAGCTGCTACCGGTCGGTTTTCAGGATTGCGCGCGAGAAGGGGATAAGGTCGCTGGCGTTTCCGGCGATCAGTTGTGGCGTGTATCGGTTTCCGGTGGAGCGCGCCGTGAAGATTGCGGTGGGAGAGACGGTGGCGGAGCTGATCGGCAGCGACGCGATCGAGAAGGTGATCTTTGCGTGCTTCGGGGAGGATATTTATCAAGCGTATTTGAAGGCGGTGGACAGCGTGTCGTAGTTGGATCGGAGGTGTTCCCAGGCCTTCAGGGAAGAGCGATCAGAAGCCCGCCGGTCACTCCCAACGACTGGTCGTGCGCGTACACGAAGCCGTGATCGTAGGCGGGCTCGAGATACCAGCCGAACTTGCGTCTTCGTGTCGGCCAGAACATAAAGTCCAACGCAGCTTCCCCGGCCAACGCATTCACACCCGCTCCGGCATGCCTTGTGTGCACCCACTCCGGACCGATGCCGGCCATGAACTCCGCCTTGCGTGAGAGGGTCCACGGCTTTTTGAAGAGCAAATCGGTGTCCCATTCCGCAGCCTGCGCGCTGAAGAGCGGAGTGACGCCGGCTTCGAGCTCGAGCCATTCTTTGATGGGCGTGACCTCAACGGCAAGCGAAGGCCCTCCTGCCGATCCCCCACCGTTCAGGCTGCGGCTCGCCGCTGCGCCCAGTTCCAAAATGGCGGCTGGCTCCTTCTCAGTCGATTGCGCGAAAGCCTGCCCCAAGAAAAGAAGCAGAGTGGAGACGAGAAGAGCATTTCTAGAACTGGCGGTCATTTCGGCCGGCACGCCTCCACTGTGAGATTTTTGAGAAACCCGAAAACAGAACGAGGGCGCAATGTGCGCCCTTGATCATGACCGCGCTCATTTGGACTAGAAATTCAACGTGATCTTCACGGTCATGGCGCGCGGCGTCACGTAGTGCGTGCCGCTGAACGTGGACAAGAAGTTATAGAGCGCGTACTTATTGGTGACGTTGATGGCGGTGAAGTCGATGTCGGTCTTGTAGTGCTCCTTGTTGAAGATGTTGGTTTTGCCCAGAGAGACATCGAAGAGATCGCGGGGCGCGATGCGCTGCGGGTTCTTATCGTTGTCGCCTGTGTTGGGAGCAGGAATGCTGATCAAGCTCGATGTGAACTGCGAGGCCAGGCACGTGGTGGGCAGACCAATGGACGGAGTTGCCCTGACGCCGTTGCAACTGAATCCCGCCTGAAACTCCTCGTCGGCGTTGAGCGGACGGCCAAACCCGTCGACCATGGTGATGGCCGGTTGGCCGCCGAGCGTCGTTGAGGAGAAAATGCAGGGGCTATTGGGATCACCGACGCCGTAGCAAGGCGCGTTACCGGCGACCAGACCCGAGTCGAAGCGCCAGTTGAAGCCGCTCCACAGACCGTTCCACCAGCCGTCGCGGTGGAGCGTGTACTGGAGGTGCGTGGTCTGGTTGAACTTTTCGTCGTGATCGATGCGGAACGGAAGCCCGGTTTGCCCGACGGTGGCGCCGGCGCCGGCAATTTGCGGCGTGAAAAAGCGCGCCGCCACGGAAGAAGCAACGAAATAGGCGCTGAAGCCGCGGGTTTCAGGCATATCGGCGCGGAGGGCGTAGCCGGGAATTTTGGAGCTGTGCCAGTCGATGGGGAAGGTGATGGGCGTGTTGCCGAGCACGCTGAAGTCGAAGGCGTTGTGGGTGTACTTCCAGATGTACTCGCCGCTGACCACGGCGTGCGTGCCGAAAGCCTGCTGCACACTGGCGTGGAACTCGTTGCGGAAGCCGGGCTGGAGGTTTTTCGACACTACGGTGCCCGTAACATCGGTCGTGCAGCTTAGCAGTGGCGCCAGCACGTCGTTGGAGCAGCCCTGGCTCGACAGCACCAGGTTCTCGTTAAAGGGCGTCTCCAGAGTGCGCGCGTAGGAAGTGGCAAGCACAGTGCTGGTGGGCTTAAAGTTGTAAGCTATGTCGACGCGGGGTTCGGCCTGGCGCTGGTGGGCAAGGCCGTTGTAAAGGTCGCCGCGCAGGCCAAGGTTGAGGTTCCAATTACCGGCCTTGATCTGGTCCTCGATGTAGAGGGCCAATTCTTTCACGTCGGTGTGGCCGAAGGACAAATAATCGCTGCCGCCGCGGGTAAGGTCGTAGGGGGCGAGGACAGAAAGGTAACTCGCATTCGGGATGGCCGCGCCGCCGGGGCAAGCGGATGGGTTGGCATATCCCGGCAAGGAGGCGCCGGTGGCCGCGTTGACGCAGGGCGAGTTATAGGTGTTGTCGACGATGCCCAGGCCGTCGTGCTCGCGCAGGAAGGTCTGCTCGTATTGGAAGCCGGCCTTGATGTTATTGACGCCTTTGACATAGGAGTAATCGGAGTGAATGCCGGTGTTGGTGAGGGTACGGTACTGGGAGATCGAGGAGGTTTGCAGGTTGGATGGCCCCAGATCGGCGAGGGGGTTGCCGCTGGGGTAGTAGCTATAACCATCCCTGCGCACGAAGGCGCCCAGGTTGAAGACCGAGGTGTTGCCGATGACGCGGGTGTAAGTGGGCGAGATGTTGAAGGTGTTGATCTTAGAGGCTTGGTCGGTGTTGCCCACGTTGCCGAAGGTCGGACTGGCGCTGGCGCCTCCGCCGATCACGTTTTGCACGTTCAGGTTCTGGAAGGCGTTGGGCGTCTGGAACCAGGAGCGGCTGTAATTCAAGTCGAG
>Ga0182027_10010888_pt1 | contig 12898 bp, 5 predicted proteins | sample 712E1DmetaG_FD_121300 | JGI IMG/M metagenome (GOLD analysis project Ga0182027, IMG submission 121300) | Permafrost microbial communities from Stordalen Mire, Sweden - 712E1D metaG (Illumina Assembly) | ecosystem: Environmental > Terrestrial > Soil > Wetlands > Permafrost | place: Sweden...
AAGTGACCGAAACATAACTCATCCCGAATCTCATAATACCTCTGAAAAATAGAACATGGGTGGCGGTTTCCGCCACCCATGTTCTATTTTTCAGATTTTCTCCCCTCTCCCGCCGGGAGATCGCGAAGCATAACATCCCCGTACTTGCATTAAGGGGATCCCGGAGCGTAGCGAAGGGAGGGTCGGCGAAGTGGTAGGGTCTCGCCCTACCAGCGTGAGGGCATAGGATAATTAAAAATACACAAGATTAAATTCGGGTTTAATCATGTTTAAGTAAGTGTAGGCGTTCTCGCTTGTGTGCTCGGCATCTATGAGGGCGAAGGATGACGCGAAGCGGTGGCACCATCAGTAGTTACAATCCTTATGCATGTTCAAGGGAAGTTGAATTGATTGCAGATCGGGAAACTTAATCAGCGATCAACCTGAGGAAGACATCCACGATATGGGGATCAAAATGTTTTCCCGATTGTTCAAGGATATACTCGATCGTTTTTTCCTTTGACCAGGCGCTTCGATACGGGCGGTCGGAGGTCAGTGCGTCATAGACGTCCACCACCGAGAAGATGCGCGCCGCCAGCGGTATCGTTTCACCTTTTAGGCGGCGCGGATAGCCCGTGCCGTCCCATTTTTCGTGATGGCAATATGGAATATCCAGCGAATTGCGCAGATATACGATCGGTGCGAGCATGTCATAGGCGTGCTTAGGATGCTTGCGCATGGTCTCCCATTCCTCATCGGTCAGCGGCCCCGGTTTGTGTAGAATGGCGTCGGGAATACCCATTTTGCCGATGTCATGCAGCAACACGCCGCGGCGCATATCCTGCGTTTCCTTATCGGACAGGTTCATGGCGGCGGCCAGGTGGAGGGTAAGCTCAAGGACGCGGGCGGAATGTCCCTGCGTCTCCTGATCGCGCAGCTCAAGCGCCTGGGACCAGCCTTCGATCGTGGCATCGTAGGCCATGACCAGTTCGACGTTGGCCTTTTCCAGGCTCTCGAACAGGAGGGCATTGTCGATCGCCAGGGCGGCCTGTCCGGCTAACATCTCCAGGAAAGAGGTCCGCTCTTCATCCAAGTCGAATGGCGAACGATTGAAGATCTCGAGCACGCCTTTGACCTCGCCCTTGGCTATCAGCGGCATGGCCAGGAAGGCCACGAATCTCTCGGAATTGATCAAATTTGTATTAAGATATCCCTCCGGTTCTTTATTCAGTTCAGGTAGATACACCATCCGCCGCTCCAAAGCAGCCTTGCCACCCGGACCCCTGCCAATGGAGAAGGATATACGCGTAATTTCCGAGGTCAGGAAGCCGGCCCCGGCCGCATAATGCAGTATCAGTGTGGAGGAGTTCAGCAAGAGGACAGCTGCCGCGTCCACCTGCAGCTGGCGGGTGATGTTTTCCAGCACGGATTGCAGACTGACGCGCAGATCGGTGGTGGAACCGATGGCGGCATCCACCGCATGCACAGCCGAGAGCTGGTCGACGCGGTGTTTGAGCTGGGAGAACAGGCGGGTGTTTTGAATGGAGCTGGCGGCGGTGTTGGCAGCCAGTTCCATTAATTCAGCATCCTTGGAGTTGTAACAGTTTCTTGAATTACTTTGCAATTGCAGTATCCCGATCACCCTTCCTTCGGCCTTCATCGGGACGTATAAAGCAGACTGGAACGTTAGGTGGCTGCCTGCATTGACAATCTTGTCTTTTTCTTCGATCCCTTGCTTGTCCTCGGGAGATTCGTTCAGGTTGGAGACAATGAGTGACCTGGCCCTCAAAATAACATCGCTCAGGTTGTCTTTTCCGGATTCGTCGAAGGGGAAGGAAGGCATGGCAGCCATATTAAGCAGTTCTCCACCCTGCAAGCCGTACACCGTGGTGATCAACTTTGTCTGAGGATCGAAGAGTGAAATAATGACCCTGCCAGTATCGGGCAATAGATCAAGGGCCGAACGTGCCGCCTTCTCGTAAATGCCTGGCAGCTCAAGTGTCTCCGAAAGAGCATTACCCATGGCGTTGATTGTCTCCAGTTGTTCCGCGTAATGAGTGGTCTCTTCATACAGCGAAACGCGTTGGATGGCATTGGCGGTTATATCGCCGATCGCGGACAGGATGCGGAGTTCGCGCCTGTCAAAGGCGGCCGGAAGGACGCCATTTTTTTCATCGCGTGTGACCCACAATATTCCCAACGGATGATCCTGGGAGATAAGGGGCACAATGGCCGCGCTGCGAACGTCTTTCAGCAGATGGGGTGAGTATACGCTCGGGTCGTCCTGTAAGTTAACCGTGATATATACCTGGCGGGATCGAATGACCTGTGCGCTCAATCCCTCACCCGCCGGTATGACCAGACCGGTCAGCGATTCGAGGTTGCCGTGCGCCAGTTCAATGACAATTTCCTGCGTGGCCTGATCCATCGTACCGAACAATGCACCATCGGCATGCAATATTTCACGTAATTGAGCGAGGATGATCGGCGCCATCTCTGCCCGCGAGGAAGCTGTGCGTAAAGCAGATGAGACCTGCGCGATCGCATCCATTTCTTCCACGCGCCGGCGGGCCTGATCCAACAGGCGCGTGCTGTACACGGCGCCGGCGGCTGCATTTGCGAATAAGGATATAAGAGTGGTGTCCTGTTCGGTAAATTCACGCGGCGGGTTGGAAATGTTATTATCCGCACGGTTGAAGACATCCAGGACACCGATCAATTCACCGCTGTAAAGCATGGGTACGGCGATGATGGAAGTATGGGGTATCCCCTCATATTTTGGAGAACGACCGTTCCAGTCGCGGTAATTATTGACCAGTAGCGGTTGCTGGGTTTTGGCCACCCTCCCGGAAATACCTTCGCCAAGCTCAAGGCGGATACCGGGGCGGATATCCGGGTCATGGATGGCTACCAGTTCAAGATCGCCCCGTTCGCGATCGAACAAATACAGGCCCGCGCCCGCCGCTCCGGTCAGGACCCAGGCGCGTTGAATGATTGTGTTCAGCAGGGTTGGAAGATCGCGCTGGGACGACAGGTCGGCGGCCGTCTGATATAGAGCTTCAAATTCCCCGGCGCGCTGGCTGATCTTTTCGAACAAGCGTGCGCTGTAAACCACGGCAGCCGCCTGGGAAGCAAAGAGCGATAAAAGACTTGCATCTTCCTGTGTGAATTTGCGTTCGGAATCGCCGATCTCATCCACGGTCAAAACCCCGATCAGTTCGCCGCCGTACAACATGGGCACTTCCAGGACTGAGCGCAGGGGAACTCCTTCATAATGGGCAGAACGACCTTCCCAACTCTGATGATTTTCAATGATCAATGGCTGGCGCGTTTGCGCGACCCGGCCGGCGACCCCTTCGCCCATGGCCAGGCGGATGCCAAGCGAGGTGGTGAGTCCTCGATTGACCGCCATGTATAGATCGTTCTTAACTTCATCGTAAAGATAGATACCGCTGATCGGCGCATTGAGCAACGAACCGGCGCGTTCCACGATCAGGTTAAGTAATTCATTCAGGTCGTGCTGGCCCGAGAGATCGTGGGCTGTCTCGTATAGATTTGCAAATTCGCCGGCGGTCTTGCGCGCCGCATCGAATAGACGAATGTTATGGATCGCGCCTGCAACTTGAGCTGCAAAGAGCGAAAGCAACTTGATATCCGCTTCGCTGAACGTACGCTTGGAATCGCCCTGCTCATAGGCTTCGAGGACTCCGATCAGGTCGCCGCCATATATTACGGGTACCTGCAGCACGGCGCGGTATGGAATACCCTCCAGGCTTGGCCGGCGACCCGCCCAGTTCTCGTAATCATCGAGAACGATGGGCGTCCTGGTTTGGGCAACGCGACCGACTCCGCCTTCGCCCATCTTTATCCGTCCGGCAGGTACATCCTTGGTTGGGAACACGACGTTTAGTTCAACGTCATTTCGCTGGGTATCATACAGGTAGAAGGCGCCGCCGTATGCCCCCAGCAGGCGGGCAGTCCTTTCGCCGAGGGTTGGCAGAAAGGTTGATAAATCCTGCTGATTGGAACCTATATCGCGTGTCGCCTCATAGAGTATCTCGAACTCATCCGCACGCCGGCGAGTCTCGCCAAAGAGCCGGGCGTTTTCGATCACAACCGCTGCAGACGATGCGAACAGGACCAATAAGTTCAGGTCTTCCTCGTCGAAAGCGGACTTGCGTGAAGCATTATCCAATGCAATCGCCCCAATGGCTTCGCCTTTTACGATCAATGGCGCCACGATCGCACTCTGGATCTTGTTGACTTCCTCGAGCTTCTGGTTGAAAGGGATCTCGTAATCGGTCATTGAATCGCGGATCAGGAGCGGGCGCTTCTCATGGAAAGCCCGGCCGGAATAGCCCTTGCTATCGTCAAACGGAAGTTCCATCAATTGATCATCATCGTAGCCCACTTGTGCGCGCACGTGCAGATGGCCCTGCTCGTTCTCCTCGCCCAGCAGGATCGTCCCTTTTTCAGCGGCGGGTACCGCCCGGCAGGCAGCCTGCAAAATATTTTCAAGCAGGGGACGCAATTCAAGTGTGCCGGTGAGAGCCTCTCCCACCGTCGTCAACGACTCGAGCTCATTGAGACGTCTGTGCGTCTGATCGAACAGCCGGGCATTTTCGATGGCGATTGCCACCTGGGAGGCGAGCATTTCAAATAGAATCCGGTCTTCCTCGCTGTATTGATCTTTTTTGTAAGACTGGGTCGACATGGCACCGATCACTTTTGTACCCAGCTGCAATGGGACCACCAGGACCGAGCGGGTATCTTCGCCATCCGAAAAATTAACGGGTTGCACGGTATTCGGTACCTGTGAATCCCGGATGAGCAGCGTCTTACGGTTTTCGATCACCCAGCCGGTATAGCCCGAACCCATCGGGAATCGAAAGTTTGTCGAGCGCTGACCGCGGTCAAATGTATAAACCACATCGATCCGGTTTTTCGGCTCGTTTTTCAGGCCAATGAAAAACAGGTCGGTCGGTACTAATTGGGCGGCTGCGCCCCGGATCGCAGCATATAACTGTTCAGGCTCCTGGTTGAGACGGGCCATTTCCTGGCTTACCTGGTGCAGGACCGATCTTCGTTCTGCGGAGCGCAAGGCCTCCTGGTACAGGCGTGCATTTTGGATGGCGATCGCCGCCTGGGCGGCCAGCATCTCAAGCAACACCCGGTCTTCATCTTTATATACATCGGGCTGGTAACTCTGGACGGAAATCGCTCCGATCACCTTCCCGGCCACCCGCAGGGGCACGGCCAGCACGGAGCGGGTATGTTCGGGCGAACCGAAGTGGATAACGTTTTTATCATCTGCATCATCGTCGTTGCGAAGAAGGGTCTCCCCACTTAAGATCACCCTGCTGGAAAACCCCTCCCCAAATGGGTTGGTCATGGATGGACTTCTGCCGTCCCGGTCGAACAAATAAACTCCATCCAGTTCGTAATGTTCCTCGTCGATCAGTATGATCGTGAAAGCTTCCGTGGACATCAAGCGTGAGGCGGCCAGGTGGATCGAAGCATAGACCTGTTCAGGTTCTGGGCTGATGGCGGCGATCTCCTGCGTGGCGGCATGCAGGGCCGACAGGCGTTCTGCTGAACGCACGGCGATCTGGCGCAGGGTCTCCGCATCCTTGCGTCTCAAACGTTCGGCGTCGAACAGGCGCGCGCTGTAGATCGCGCCGGCGGCGCTGGCAGCAAATAAGGAAAGCAGCCGCAGGTCGTCATTGGTAAACTTACGGTTTTCCTTTTTGACGGAAGGATCTTTGGAATGTAAATAGTATGCAGCAAGAACGCCGATGAGTTCGCCGCGATAAAGCATGGGAACTTCCATGACAGCTTCGAAGGGTTGGTCCACGAATTGGGAGGAACGTCCCTCCCAACTCTGATAATCATCCACGATGAGCGCTTTACGCTTTTCAGCAACGCGCCCTGCCATGCCTTCTCCCATTTTTAGATGCGTACCCATGGGCAGGTAAGCCTGGGTAGCGGATACAATTTCCAGTTCATTCTTTTCCGGATCGTAGAGATACACTCCCCCGCCGGGAAGATTCAACAAGGTCGCAACTCTCTCTGCCAGTGTTTTCAGAAGACTCGCAAGATCGGTTTGGGTCGTCAGATCGCGTGTGGCCTCATAAAGAGCGTTCGACCCCTCCGCATGCTGTTGTGTTTCGGCGAACAGGCGGGCATTTTCCAAAGCGGCCGCAGCTTGGGAGGCCAGGGTGGTCATCAAAAGTTCGTCCGCGGCTGTGAATGCCTCATGTTGATCGGTTTCCACACTGATGCAACCGAGAATTCGTCCGCCAGCCCAGATCGGTACATATAAACCGGACAGCATATGGGGGAAGGTTTCACGATAGCGCGGATCATCCTGCAGGTTGCCGCTGTTGATCAGCCGGCCGTGTTCCATCACCCAGCCGGTCATCCCCTGGCCGAGCTTCGTGATCGCGTTACGAGCCAGGGATTGTGAGACTTCCGCCGAGCCGGCTTGATTTTCGATCTCGCTAAAGGCCAACAGTTCCACCTCGTCGCTGTCTCCGCGCCGGACACGTACGGCGGCATGATGCAGGTCGAGGCGATCTGAAAGGAGTCTGATTACTTCCTCACCAATCTGCTTGGGGTCGAGCGTCTGGCTGAGCACCAAACCGCTTTCATATAAAGCTTCCAGTTCGGCGATGCGGCGTTGGACCTGCTCCTCCGCCAGTTTTTGAGGCGTGATGTCGCGCGCCACCCATACGACGGTGTCTTTTGTGAGTGGGATGGCTGCACCGGAAAACCACATAATCCGGTCGCCGATCAGCTGGGCATATTCGAACTGGACCAGTTTGTGCGTCCTTAATGCTTTTCGAATATGGCCGACAAACTCATCCGCCTTTTGGCGGGAAAAGATTTCATGCATGCGCCTGCCGAGCATTTCTTCCGTGCGAAGGAATGCTGAAACGGGATTTGTCGGCGCGATATTTAGATAGCGTCCATCCTTATCGACAACCATCACCAGGTCTGGAATGGCCTCTAACAGGGCGCGTAATTCAGCCTCTGAAGCACGCAGAGCCTCTTCGGCGCGTTTACGGTCGGTGATATCCGTCAGCGTGCCTTCATATAGAACGATCCTGCCCTTTGAATCCTTTAATGAGTGAGAGTTTTCAAGGACTGTTATAACTTTGCCGTCGCGTCGTTTTAATTCGACCTCGACGTTGCGCAACTCATCGGTCTTCTTCGATTTTCGGATATTTCGATCCCGAAGTTGAGGATCAAGATAAAGGCTCTTGACATTCACCGTCAGCAGCTCTTCTTCAGATCCATAGCCGAGCATGTGAATGAGGGCGGGGTTGGCAGAGATAAGGCCCCCATCCGGTGTACTGCGGAAGATGCCGTCCATCACGCTGTCGAACAACCCACGGTACATGGCTTCCGATCGGCCCAGGGCTTCTTCCGCGGCCTTGCGCTCGGTGATGTCGTAAGCCATCCCGCGCACGGTCGGCTCAACGACGCCTTCGGTGCGCAGGGTGTTGTGATATTCCCAAAAGCGCCTCTCCCCTGCGGCAGTCATGACCTGCAGGAGGCCTTGCGCAGCCCCGTATTTGCGAATGTTCACCAGGTATCTTTTAAAATAGGCCTGCGTCTCAGGCGCGAGGAACGTCTTGAGATTCTTTCCTATCAGATCTTTGGCTTCATATCCTAAAACTCGTGTTGCCCAGGAGTTGACCGAAAGCAGGTTCCCCTGCAGGTTGTGCGTACAGATCAATAGCGGGGTATGATCGATAAGGTCGCGATAGTCATTCTCGCTTCGACGAAGATCATCCTCCGCCTGCTTCTTTTCGCTCACATCATTGATCACTGCCCACGCGGCTTTATGGCCCTCATAAGTTAATTTGTGTGAGGTGATTTGGACCTGGATAATGGAGCCGTCTTTCCTGCGGTGTCTGACTTTCCCCGTAACTTGACTTGCACTGCGCTTCCCGGCCTTCGGTTTTGTTTTTTGGCGTGGAGCATTTCTTCCATCTACGATATCCGGAACCCGCATCCCGAGAAACTCGTCCCGCGTATATCCGTACAGTTTCACTGCCGCCGGGTTGGCATCCAGGAAACGCAGGGTCTCCACGTCATACATCCACAGGGGCAGTGGATGATCATGAAAAAGCAGTTGGAATGGTTCGCGGGTTTTATTTTCCTGCGGACGTGAAGTGGATGCGGGTTTTGATCGCGGCTTCATTTTAATCTACGGCTTGTTGCATAATTCGGTGAACCTTCCGGTAATTCCATGTATGAAAATTACCATTGAGTTGTTGCGGATCAAGAATATGCGCAAGTCCCTGAAAATACACACTACTCTGGTGTCTCCACCCTGCGCGGGAGTTGCGCAATCAGAGCAATTAATTCTACCCCGTCAAGGTTAAATCACCCTTTTATGCCAGCTTTCAATTTCATACCAAAAGGCCCATTTTCCACCTCTGCTATAATTTGATTTATGATTTTGGTTACAGGCGCAACCGGCTTTATCGGCCGGGCGCTGGTTCGTCATCTGTTCGAAAACGGCCAGGAGCTGCGCGTCCTGATCCGGCCCTCGCGGCGTTCGCCGCGCCTACCCAGGGGACTCCCCGTGGAAGTAGCCGTTGTCAGTCTGGCGGACGAGCGTGCCATTCGTGCCGCCCTCAAGGATGTGGACGTGATCTTTCATCTGGCCGGTGCCGAGTCGCAGGGACGGGATGCGAACCTGATCGCAGTGGATATGCGCGGCACCGAGAATCTGGCACGCGTCGCGGCCGATGTTGGCGTTAAGCGCATGGTTTACCTCAGTCACATCGGCGCCAACCGTTCATCGGCTTATCCGGTCTTCAAGGCCAAGGGCATCGCCGAGGAACATATCCGTCGTTCCGGGGTTCCGCACACTATCTTTCAAACTTCGCTCATCTTTGGCCCCGAAGACCATTTCACCACCAGCCTGGCGCGGCTGCTGCAAATAACGCCGTTCATCTTTCCTTTGCCCGGCAGCATGCGGACGGTCATTCAGCCGCTGTGGGTGGAGGACCTGGTCACGGTCATGCTCTGGTCCCTGGATAACGAGGCGACGATCAATCATACGTTTGAGATTGGCGGCAGCGAATACTTCACGGTCAGGCAGACCGTTGAGATCATCATGCAGGTCACCCGTCGTCCGCATTGGCTTTTTGAACTGCCTCTTGTGGTATTGCGCGCGCTGATCGTGGTGTCTGAATCGATCATTCCTTTTTACCCGGCCTCTTCCTTCTGGCTGGATTACATCTCGATCAACCGTACCTGCCCGGTGGATAACCTGCCGCGCACCTTTGGTCTGATGCCGGCGCGCTTCACGTATCGTCTTGATTACCTGAAGCGCAAACCCTGGGCCAGTGCAATTTGGAACTCCTTTGTATCACGGACCTCGGAAACAACAAAAAAGGTGTTGGAAACGATAAGGACTTTTCGCAATTAGACCCGAGGATCCTGCGGTTCAACGGCCGGATCCATGACGAGTAACCATGACAGCCTGGAATATTCGCATTCTCGAAACTTTGGAAGAAATGTCTGCGGTCGAGGACCTTCAACGCGAAGTGTGGCCCGGCAGTGAAACGGACGTTGTTCCCGCACATTTGCTCATCACGGTCGTCCATAACGGAGGCGTGGTGATCGGCGCATACGCGGACGGGAAGCTGGTGGGATTCGTCTTTGGCTTTCCCGGACTTGAATTCACACCGGACGGGCCGCGTCCCAAGCATTGTTCGCACATGGCAGGGGTTCTTCCCGGGCAGCGCGACAGCGGTATCGGCTTCGCCCTCAAGCGCGCCCAGTGGCAGATGGTCCGCCACCAGAGTCTGGATCATGTCACCTGGACATACGATCCGCTGCTCAGCCGGAATGCCCATCTCAACATCGCGCGTCTCGGCGCGGTCTGTTCCACCTATCGGCGCTCCGAATATGGGGACATGCGCGACGACATGAACGCCGGGCTTCCGTCGGACCGTTTCCAGGTGGATTGGTGGATCAATACCAAGCGTGTCGAACGGCGCCTCGGCAAACATGCGCGCCCCACATTGAAGTTGAGTCATCTCACGCGCGTGGGGGTCCGTCCGTTCTATACGCTTGAGACTGGACAGGGAAATCTGGTTCGGCCTCCCGGGCATGTTCCTGCGCTCGAAGGTCAGCTGCTCGCCGCCGAAGTGCCGTCGGACTTCATGGCATTGAAGGCCGCCGATTTTTCCATGGCGCGTGATTGGCGGTTCTTTACCCGCGAATTCTTTGAAACAGCCTTCGCGAAAGGATATATCGTGACCGATTTCGTCTTTGACCAGGGTGAAACCACCCCCCGCAGTTTTTACATCCTCGTCGACGGTGAAAGCACGCTGGAGGCAGGATAGGCCGGCATGACCCCAGCCTCATTTTTTCAGCGCGCCCTGCGCCGGCTCGATAAGACGATTTCTTCCTTCTTCTTTATCGACCAGTGGGTGGTCATGACGGCTCAGGCTGCCGGATTTAATTCCCTGCAATGGTCCATGTTCCACCCGATCATCCCGGATAAGGACCGTTATTGGGGCGACCCGTTTGTCCTCGCGCGCGACGACCGCTTTTACGTTTTCATCGAAGAAAAGATCTATGCCTCCGGACTTGGCCGCATCGCCTGCCTTACGCTCGACCGGGAAGGCCGGTTCCTCTCCAATCAAGTCGTCCTTGAACGCCCTTATCATCTATCGTATCCGTTCATCTTCGAGCATGACGGCGGATCGTATATGATCCCAGAAACGGCCGGCAATCGCACCATCGATCTATATCGCTGCGTGCATTTCCCCGATCGATGGGAATTTGTCAAAACGTTGATGACCGGCATCTATGCCGTGGACGCGACGCTGCTGCAATATGAAAACAGGTTTTGGCTTTTTGCAAATGTCAAGGAACAGGGCGGCTCCAGCCTGGATGCCTTGTATATCTTTTACGCGCCTCTGGGTCTGCTTACAAATGAATGGACTGCTCACCCGCGCAATCCGGTAGTCAAAGACATCCGTTCCGCGAGGCCTGCCGGTCGAATCTTTATGCAGGACGGGAAGTTGATCCGCCCCTCACAGGATTCATCCCGCCGCTATGGATATGCGTTGAAGTTCAATCGCATTACAAAGCTCGACGAAAATGACTACGCTGAAACGGCCGAATCGGTCTTTAAACCGGCCGGCGGAAATATGCTGGCGACCCATACGTTCAACCAGGCAGGCGGATTGACCGTGGTTGATGCGATCATCCGTCGTCGAAAATAAGGGCTGGTTTTATTCGATTGTTTCTTGAGCTGCGAGCGGTTATTCCGCTGCCGCGAGTGGCTTATTGCCCCATGAGCGGCGTTCCGGGAGTCATGACCGGATACGTGGACGGGTCCGTACCGGGAAAGATCTTCAGGTCGTTTTCCGATATCCAGCAGGGCCTGTGGAAGTAGGGGTCGCGGATGATATACCAGCCGGGGACACTTCCAACGCCGAGCAATTGGACTCCCTTCCCTTTATGGAGGTGAGTTTCAAGTGTATAGCTGGGCCCGGGCCCGAAATAACAACCCGCAAGCTCCGTCATAGTTTGAGGCAGTTTGGGTTGACCGCTCTGATTCAAGGGGATGACCACGGTTTCGGTGGGGCTGGGTGTAATAGTAATGGTCGGTGGTGGTGGGGTGGGTGTGGCAGCGGCTGCGGTAGCGGCTGCGGCGACTGCTGTTTGGGTCAGCAGCGAGGAGGCAACCTGGGCTACTGCAGTAGCCATTGCATCCACCTGCGGTGTAACCGCTTTGGGCTGGCAGGCCGTTCCGATCAGGATCGACGCAAGCCCAATTCCGGACAGGCGTAGAAGACGAATGTTCATGCCATGAGTTTATCAGAAAATTGCAACGGGCATGCAGTCGTGCTTTATTATTTCGAACTTCTATTGCCGGTGATCGTTCACTTTATCTTCCACCAGCTCGTCTCTCTTGACCTGGAAGGTATCGAAATCACGCGCCACAGCCGCATTCGGGTGCATGGCCTGCGCTTCCTTTAAGACATCCTTCTCACGATAACGGCGCGAAATATGGGTCAGGATCAACTGTTTGATATTTGCTTTAACGGCCAGCTCAGCGGCCTGCTGTGCCGTGAGGTGCGAGAATTCGCGCGCCATCTCCGCTTCTTCGTTGAGATAGGTGGACTCGATGACCAGGGCATCGGCATCCCTGCATACATCCAGCAGGTTATCCGTCCGGCCCGTATCCCCGACCACCACCAGCTTCAGCCCCTTATGGACCGGGCCGAGCACCTCGTCCGGTGTGACTTGTTTGCCGTTAGGCAGCTTGATCGTCTTGCCGGCCACCAGATCCCGGCGCTCGGGCCCGAATGGCACGCCAAGCTCGTCCGCCTTCCCGGGCAGGAAGGGCCGCCGCGCTTTTCCCTCGAAGACGTAACCCAGACAATCGGGTCCGCGGTGACTCACCGGAAAGGCCGAAACGCTGAAATCGTCGCAATCAAAAAACAGGCCGCCCTTGAGTTCACGGAATTGGATCGGCATCGGCGGCTGGTTGCCGCGCAGGACAACGCCGTACAACAGATCGTGGACGCGGTCGAGTGTGGTGCGCCCGCCGAAGATCTCGAGTTCGTCGATGGCCTCCCAGCGCAGAAAGGTGCTGAGCAGACCGCCGAGACCCAGGATATGATCGAGATGCCCGTGCGTTAACAACACCCGCGTCAGGTGTTTGAAGCCTGTGCCGGATTGCAGGATCTGACGCTGCGTGCCTTCGCCGCAATCGATAAGAAAACGATACTCACCATGTTTGACGATCAGGGCTGAAAGTCCACGCTTGGCTGAAGGCGCAGAAGCAGATGTTCCAAGAAAAAGTATTTCGAACAAATTGGATCCTTCACTAGCGCGGCGGCGACTTTGCGAAAGCAGTCTGCAGGTCTCAGGCCGA
>Ga0182027_10010890_pt1 | contig 12897 bp, 8 predicted proteins | sample 712E1DmetaG_FD_121300 | JGI IMG/M metagenome (GOLD analysis project Ga0182027, IMG submission 121300) | Permafrost microbial communities from Stordalen Mire, Sweden - 712E1D metaG (Illumina Assembly) | ecosystem: Environmental > Terrestrial > Soil > Wetlands > Permafrost | place: Sweden...
CACACCCAGAGGGTGTTGGGAGCGGCCTGAATAGCTCCGGCGACCGCATCGCGCCACACGGCATAGATATGCGCCGCCAGTTGCTTGCGCAGGTTGGGGTCCTTCTCGGCGCTGGTCTTGTTGAGCCACTGCTCGATTTCGCCCTGGCTGTCAGCCCAGCTCATATTTACGACGCGCACGTTGTTCTTGCGCAAGTACTCACCCACTTGAAGAAAGTCCCCCTTAAACTTCTCGGCCCATGCGATGGAAGGTTCGAAGGGCAGATCGGGGAGCGAATCGTTGAACTGCACCACCACCAGCCGCGCCGCCGGATCGCCGCGCACGGCGATGCCCGCCACGTGCGTCCCGTGCATGTATTGTCCCAGAAAGTCCATCTGCTTGAAAAACGGCGCGAGCTGATCCGGAGGCGTGTCCGCAAGCATCTTGCGCGCCGTGGCCGCATCCGGCGAATCGATGCCGTTCTGAAGGTCGTCAATTCCCTGGTACAACGCGAGCACTTTGGGGTAGGCCGCCTTCAGCTCGGCGGTCAACGGCTGCAGATCGCCGTTGTACAGATTGCCCTGCGTATCGAACGCGAGCCCATGAGGGCTGTGCGCACCGGGGTGGGGGTCATCGAACAGGAGCCCCGGATAGAGCAAGGTGTCAACGCCTGAGTCGAAGATGGCAATGCGGACCGGTGTCAGCTTGTCGGCTTCCGTCAGGGTCATGTCGCGCGCCGCCCAGATGTCCGGCTTCTTCACGTCATGCGCGGTAATGTAGGGCGAAAGCACGGCCAGCGCGCTTTGGGCCAGCGGCAGGGAAAGTTTTTCCCGGACGCGCATGGCCAGCAGCGTCTCCGCTGCGGGCAGATCGACGCCACCGGTCTTTGCCACCTGTGGATCGATGTCTGCCTTGGCGGTACCCACCAGACGGGTGGATGAAAGCAGCTCGAAGCTGGTTCTCAGCCCTTTGATGGTTTCCTGCGTCGTGGTCCACGGCAGCGCGTCAATCTCCGCGGCGAAGCGGTTTTGAAATGCGGCCTCGTAGGCCGGCCCCGCGCTTGCGCCGCTATCCTGATTCGCCTGCACTATCGCGATCCAGAACGTGCCCGAGGTAAGTTTGGCATCGGGTTTGTCCTCGAGGTCGCGAATCCGATTCACGGTGGCCAGCGCGTCGGTCATCTGCCCGTGCAACAACTGCACATTGAGCCGCGCGCCCAGCAGTTCGCGCAGGGTTTCCTTGTCAGTGATGGTGTAATCGGAAAGCACCGAATTCACATCCGCATCGACCTTGTCCGCGAAGGCATTGAAGGTGGCGTCATCGGCGCCCAGAAACTGGCTGGCGGGTTCGCTCAAGGGATAGCTGAAGCGAGGCAGATCCGCAGCAGTTGAGACAACTCTTTTTGCCTGGCCGAGGCCGGAACCGGCGCTGACGGCAAAGAACAATACAAGAGTATACAGGCGTATGCGTGACATTGCGTTCATCGGCTTACTCCTTCGTGCTGTGAGCATAATAAGGCCGTTGCAGGGGCGCGGCGCGACGAAAGCGGTGACTATCTCGTGCATTTCGAGGGTTTGTCGGGCGGCGGCTAAACCTGGAAACCGTTGAGCAGGGCGCACCGATCCCCAGGCCCAAGTTGATCTTCGCGCGGGAACGAACGGCCGTAGACATACCGATTCATTGTAGAAGGACGGGGAGTTGAAAACGGGTATTCGAGAGCAGCGAATCGGAAACAACCATGCGAAGGAGGCACGCTGTGTTCGGCCTAGACTACACGAGTACCTCACTAACCACCTGCTGCGCGCGGCTGGCGGCGGCCGAGCCGTGCAGTCGCATGCACCCTTCGCCCTCACGGTATGTTCTCTTCCGATTCTCTGAGATCGCGATTGGTGCTGCGCTGCCGCCGTCAGGATTCCTTGTAAAGCGCCGCGCCGGCAATGGTTCCGATCACCGACTCGAACAACCCGCCGATCGTGGTATACCCCGTGAGGTGGCCCGAGAAAAAGTGGGGCACCCACATAATGGAGAAGTTCGGCACCAGGGCAGACAGGATCCACACCGCGACACCGGCGTAGATCGCGGTCTTAACGCCAGGACCGAAGCGCGCCCGGATTCCCGCGTAGATCCAGATGGCTACCAGTCCGATGACGATGCCGAACGCCCAAAACCACGCGACCTGACTGCCCGAAACCGGAGGGCGTCCCCAAGTTGCCAACTGATTGTTCCACATCGGCGCCAGCCAAATGCCATCCACCAGGTAATCCAGAAGATCTGCAACGACTCCGGCAACGATGCCACCGAGAATCAGACGGCCCACATTGATCTTTCCCATTGCTCCTCCTTAGGGAGTATTTAGGGGATTGCGGAAGTATAAGCGCGCCCGATTGCGGTGTGCAATGAGGAATTGCGGGGCGGGTGCGCGGCCGGCGTCTGCTACCTTGGATTGCATTCCGGGGATTTGCTCTGCGTCATGCCGTTTTTCTCCTCATCACCGCGTCCAGTACGTTCGCCTGAGCGCGTGTGGGGCTTGCGCGACTGGGTCGCGGGGGGTTGCGCTATTTGCGGCCCCGGCGGGCGTAGTGTTGTGGCAGAACGCGCACGTAGCGGTCCTGTTCGATCTCAGCTACATTCTCAACACCGCAACGCGGATCGCCCAGGGCCAGATACCGTACCGCGACTTTCCCCTGGCGCACGCGCCGCTCACCTTCCTCATCCAGGCAGCGATCATCCGCCTCACGGGCCGCGTTTTCTTCCATCATGTGCTGTACGTTGCGTTTGTTGGAGGGATGGGGACGGTCGTTGCCTGGCGTGTCGCATTTGAGACGCTGCGCAGGCGCATGGCGGCCGCGTGGACTGTGGCGCTGTTCGTCGCCGCGCCGCTCACGGTCGTCGGCATCTACTGCATCGTGCCTAATCCGGAGTACGACTGCGACTGCGCATTCTCAATTCTGGTTGCGGTTTGGCTGTTGCAAAAGCTCGACAAAAAAATGAACGCAGCCTGGGGATTTGCCGCCGGCGTTTTCATTTCCGTGCCGCTGTTTTTCAAGCAGAATATGGGCCTGCCCTTTCTCGCGGCGGTCGTCGGTGCGGTTTTGCTTGTTTTCGCGATGAAGTGGCTTCGGCGCGGGCAAGCGCCGGCCGCGGCATCGGAGACACGCGCGCTGCTTTCCGTTCTGGCCGGCGCCTGCGCCGCGCTTCTGGCAGCGGTGCTCGCGCTGCACTGGACAGCGGGCATCGGCAACTACGTTCAGTGGACGATGCGCTATGCCGCCGCGCGGCGCTTGCCGGGATCGAGCGACATGCTTGGCGTCTATAGCGATCCATCGCTCGTGTGGGCCGTGCCGTCGGTTGCGGCTGCGCTGGTAGTGTTGCGCAGCGGGCTCGGCAAAAAGCGTTGGGCGCAGGTCGCGGCGTTTGCGCTGCTGGCAGCGCCATTTCTTTTTACGCTCGCCTCGCTGCTGATTTTGGACGATGCCGACTCGCGCGGTGACAGCCTGCTGGCGCTCTGGCCACTGCTGTTGTTGTTTGCAGCCGCGATGGCAATCACCAATCTACTCGGCCTGCGGCGGGAGCCACGGCCGAGCGCGTTCTTGCCGCTGGTTCTGCTGGCCGCCATCCACGGCACGTTCATGTCGCAACAGCTTTGGGGCTCGACGTATGCCATCTGGCCGTTGCTCGCGCTGCTGGTGGCAGACATGCTTGCGTTTCTCGATGGCTTCGCGGCGCCCGACCCCTCGCGATGGTTTGTGCCAGCGCTGGCTGCGCTCGTCTCAATTACATTTCTTGTGTGCGGAGGACTCTACACGGCCAGCGAGGAGCGGCTCTCCTACGCGAACCTGCCTGACGGCCCCCCGGCGCATTCCGCATTTCCGCAGCTCGCCGGTTTGGCCACGCCAGGGCCGTATCTGCCAGAAATAGACGAGCTGCTGCGCTACGCCCAGGCCAACATCCCCTTCGACGATGGTTTGGTTTTGGTTCCCGGCGAGGAGCCGTTCTGCTTTGTCACGGGGCGCGTGGCGCGCTTTCCGGTGCCATTCTTCGATCCGACCATCGATCCTTACTCGCCCGCTAAGATCGCCTCGCTGGTGCGGTCGCGGAACATCCGCTGGCTGATCGTGAAGCGCGACCTGCAGACTAAGGAGGACCCAACGCCCAATCGCGCGGTGATGATGGATCTCTTGATGCAGGAGTTCACGCTGGCAGTGCATTTACGCGGATACGATGTGTACCGGCGCTAGAGCGAATTTGCGCCTGCCTAAAGCCTTCCTTCCGGCTTTCCCCGACCGCCGCAACTGCTCCCAGTCTTTCTCCGTTTGGTCCGCGTAGAGTACGCCGAAGCTGGCGAGCGCCTCGGCGAAGGCGTCGCCCGAGCCGATGTAGCCCGCGATGACTTGCGGGTCGCCGGAGCGGGCGTGGCCGCGGGCGAGCAGTTCGCCGCAGACCTCCGCATAGGCTTTCAGATTGGCGCCGGCCAAGTCTGCAATTTCGATGGAACCCTTGTGATCGTTGAGCTGGCGGACGAGATACTGGCGGCTGCCGATATGCGTCCAGCCGAGAAACGGGTCGGTCTGGATCTGCATGGAGCGCTGGCCCTCGGCTACACGCTGGCCGTTGTGCGCCGCGGGATGAGCGTCGGGCAGGTACGGTGCATAGGCGGAGGCAGTCTCTTCCTTGATCTGCAAAAAGAGCGGATCGGCAGGTCCGTTACCTTCCATGTAGATGCAGTAGTCGCGCAGGCCCACGGAGCCGGTGCCCACCACTTTGAAAGCCACATCGATAGGACGGTAGAACGAGAGCAGATGCTGGCGCTGCGGCTCCAGCGTTTCGCGGTAAGGTTCAAGCGAGGCGAGCACGGCGGCGGCTCGCGCGCCAGTGACGCGCGTGAGCATGGGTTGGGATTCCTTGAAGCGGCGCGGCGCGTCAGGCCGCAATGACGCGGGCCGGGTGAGCCGGGCGGGGCTCGTAAGCTGTTCCAGCGTGTGCTGCGGAGTGGCGCGCTCGGCCTTGGTGAGCGCGGCATGCACCGGCCGGGCCAGATCGATGCGGTGCACCTGGAACCGGTTCATTTCCAAGAGCGTCATGCGGGTAAAAGCGCGCATCTGCGCGGCGTAGCGCTCGATGCAGGCCGCGGCGGCCTTGCGCACGGAGCCGTCTTTGTGTCCAGCGGCGCGGCCAGCCAGCACCAAGGAGGCCGCCATACGCTTGAGGTCCCACTCGAAGGGGCCGCGGATAGTCTCGTCGAAGTCGTTGATGTCGAAGACGAGGCGTCCGTCGGGCGCAGCGTAGGCGCCCAGGTTGCGCACGTGGGCGTCGCCGCAGAGTTGGCTGACGATGCCGGTGGAGGGAAGCTGGGCCAGATCCGCGGCCATGACCGGCGCTGCGCCGCGAAAGAAGGCGAAGGGCGACCCGGCCATGAGCTGGTACTTAAGAGCAATGAGCGCGGGCACGCGGCCGCGCATTGACCGCTCGACGATTGCCAGGGCGGAGGCTTGCCGCGCCTTAAGATCCAGGGCGTCGTGCTGAAGGCGGCCCACCTGCTTGCGCCGCGCCTGGCCGAGAGCGCGGCGTTCTTCAGGAGTTGCCCAGTGCATACGAGCGGTTCTCCAATTCACTGGTTCCCGTCGCTGTCCATTTCAAAGTTCACTTGAGACGTCAGGGAAAGGACCCCCCGCGCAGCGACAGTTGCAGGGTAAGCCAATTGTAGAACCGCGCCGCGGAAGATACACGGTCCACGTTTGCGGCGCAACAAGACGCAGGTCGTGGTTTACACTCTTTTTGGTAGCCCTGCCTCTCTCCATCGCGGCCCAAAAAACGAAAACCTTCCGGCTCGGTTCCAGAGTTCCCACCACAGGAGGAATTCCCTTTGACGCGAGCAACCGTCTTCTTAGTTCCAATTGTTGCTGCTTTGCCCCTTGTTGGCTTTTCCGCCGCCGCGCAAGCGCCGGCGAAGCCTCTCACCGTCGAGGCGATCTTCTCGCATGGACCGCTCATCGGCGAGCTGCCCGACCAGCTCACCTGGTCGCCGGACGGAAAGCACCTGACCTATCTGGATGGCGGGCAATTAATGGATGTGGATGCCGCGACGGGCAAGGTGCACGTGCTTGTGAGCGCCGCCAAAATGGCTCCGCTGGACGGCAGCGACGGCTCAGAGCTGGACCGCGACCACCGCACGCGATACAACATGGCCAGCTATCTTTGGGCGCCGGACTCGGTGCACCTGCTGTTCGATGCGGACGGCCGGCTTTGGCTTTACGATCTGCGCAACGGCACCGGCGTGAAGATTGGCTATACCGGAACGTCTGCAGGCGACGATCCGAAGATTTCGCCGGATGGTTCAACCGTGTCGTTTATCCGCAATCACAGTCTGGCCGTGAAACGGCTGCGCGAGCCGGGCACGCCTAGCACCCTGCTGGCTCCGACGCCCAATCCGTTAGCCGCCAACGGGCAGTTGATGCTGAACGGCGAGGTGGACTGGGTCTACGAGGAAGAACTCGACGTGCGCAGCAACTACTTCTGGTCGCCGGACTCGAAGAACCTGGCCTATCTGCAGATGAACGAGACCGCGGTGCCGCAATATCCGCTCACCGACTGGATTCCCAATCACGCGCAGGTGGAGTGGCAGCGCTATCCGCAGCCCGGCGACGCCAACCCCGAGGTCCACATCGGGGTGGTGAGCGCGAAGGGCGGCAAGACGACGTGGATAAGGCTGCCCATCCAGGCCGGCAACGACTACATTCCGCGCTTTGGCTGGGTGGACCACAAAATCTTGTGGATTGAAACCTTGAGCCGCGATCACAAGCACCGCGCACTGTTTTTTGCCGATGCCGACGATGGAGACGCACACGAGATATTGGAAATCGGCGACGACAAGTTTGTGGACGAGAACTACGACGTAGCAGTGGGCGGCGGAACAATCGTGCTGACGCATTGGGGCGATGGGCACAATCACCTTTATCTCTACACCTACGACCAGGGGAAGCCTTTTGAGGGCGCCGCCAAGCCGGCGCTGCAACTGACCAGCGGCGATTTCGACGTGGGCGATGTGTACAGCGTGGATCCCGCGCGTAAGGTGGCGATCTACGCATCGAACGAAGGTGATCCGCTGGAGCAACAGATTTGGCAGGTGAGCTTCGACGGCGAGCGCAAGCTGTGGAGCGCCGGCGCGGGCTTTCATGAAGCCACCTTCGCCCCCGATGGCATTGTATTTGCCGAAAAGTACTCGACACGCATGGAGCCGCCGGAGATGCGGCTTTGCCATGGACCCGCCTCGGCCGCCGCAGTGGGCTCTTGTCACGTGTTTTGGCAGACGCACGCGCTCGATGCCTACAACCTGCGCGCGCCGGAGCAACTTGAAGTGAAGGCGCACGACGGAACCACGCTTTATGCCACGCTGCTGCTGCCTGAGGGCAGCAGAAATCCGGCTACCGCGCCGCTGATCGTGAATCCCTACGGAGGGCCGCACGACCAGCATGTGGCGAATCAATGGAACAAAGACCTGCTCTTCGACGAGGTGCTGGCGGAACACGGCTTTGCCGTGCTCCACGCCGACAATCGTGGCATGGGCAACCGTGGGCGCGCCTTTGCACAGGCGGCGTACCACAACTTTGGTCCCGTGCAGCTTGAAGACCAGCTGACCGTGATCGATGCGGCGCTCGAGAAGTATCCGCAACTGGACCCGAAGCGCCTGGGCTGGTGGGGATGGAGCTGGGGCGGGACGTTTACACTCTACGCGATGGCGCACTCCGGCCGCTTCAGCGCAGGCGTAGCTGTGGCGCCGGTAACCGACTGGCGCAACTACGACTCGATTTACACCGAGCGGTACCTGAGCCTGCCCGCGGAAGATCAGGAGGGATATCGCGACTTTTCCGTAGTAAACTCGGCGGCGCACCTGAAGGGACGTCTGCTGCTGGCGCATGGAACCGGCGACGACAATGTGCACATGGAAAACACGGTGCAGTTTATGCAGAAGCTCATTGAGGCAGGCATTCCGTACGACCTGCAGCTTTACCCGCGCAAGACGCACTCGATCGAGGGACCGGACGTACGCACAAGCCTCTACAACCGAATACTGTCGCAGTTTGAGACGTACTTGAAGCCGGAGGTGCTGGCCGGCGGTGGCCAATAAATAGCGTTAGAGTTCGTTGTGCTTGAAGAGATCGTCTTTCTCGCGGCTGGGGCACTTGGTGCACTCTAGGCAGCAGACGATGAGCACGGCCACGCCTACCGTCACCAGAACGGCGAGAACGCTTCCATTCACTGCGAGCCAACGCATTAGGTGCTGCATTTTCCTGTCACTGCTCTTGCGGGTGCTCCGCTTACAACAATCTGCCTGCAGACTACAATGCAGGGCAATAAGTTGGATGAAAATCCTACACTAAAGGTAATCCCTGGTCGCTGTTGACGCAAGACATTTGCAAATAAGGGAAGAAAAAGCGAAAATAGTTTGGCATGACCGCTGCCTTTAACTCGGCGTTGTCTCCCGTTCCCGAGGAGTGGCCGGAGGAGCTTGCGCGCCTTGGGCTTGAGGCCGCTGGCGCGCAACGGGAAGCGGACGCCGCCGAGGAAGCGGGCTTAGCCCAAGGCTCTCTGATGAGCTGGCTCTTCGTCGATCTGAACTCCTACTTTGCCAGCGTGGAGCAGGAAGCGCGGCCCGAGTTGCGTGGACGGCCCGTAGGCGTGGTGCCCATGTTGGCCGACACCACCTGCTGCATCGCAGCCAGCTACGAGGCGAAGGCCTTTGGCGTGCGAACCGGAACGATTGTTGCCGACGCCAAACGCATGTGCCCGGAGATTGTGCTGGTGGAAGGCCGCCACGAGCTTTACACCGAGTACCATCACCGCATTGTGGAAGCCGTAGAAAGCTGCGTGCCGGTGACGGCCGTCTGCTCCATCGACGAGATGGCATGCCGGTTGATGGGCCGCGAGCGGGCACTTCGTGCCGCCCTCGATCTCGGCATTCGTGTCAAGCAAACAATCCGCGAGCGCGTGGGGCCGATGCTGCGCAGTTCGGTGGGCCTGGCGACCAGTCGCTATCTCGCCAAGGTGGCCAGCGACATGGAAAAGCCCGACGGCCTCGTGGCGCTGCCGCTGGACATTTTGCCTGAGGCGTTGCGCACGCTCACGCTGCGCGATCTGCCCGGGATTGGCGCGCGCACAGAGAAGCGGTTGAACGAGAAAGGCATTCACACAATGGACGATCTGCTCGCGCTCGATTGCGAGCAGGCCGGCGAGATTTGGGGATCGGTGTGGGGTGAGCGGCTGTGGCACTGGCTGCGCGGCGAAGACTTTGAGATGGCCGAGACCGAGCACCAGAAATCCATCAGCCATTCTCATGTTCTTTCTCCGGAGATGCGCACTGCCGAAGGGGCCTGGGCCGTAGCGCACAAGCTGTTGCACAAAGCGGCGATGCGGCTGCGCGCGGCGGGGCTGTGGGCCAGTAACATCGGGTTGGCCATTGGTTTTGCTGTGCCGCGCAGCGAAAACATGCCGGTGAGCCGGTTCGGCGTGCCTGCGCGCGGCTGGCGGAGCGAGATCAAACTGAGCGAATGCCAGGACAATCAGACGCTGATTGCCGCGTTGCGCAGGCTGTGGGATTCGCGGCCAGCAGGCGCGCAGTTTGAGCACCCGTATTTCATCGGCGTGCAACTGAACAACCTGGTGCCCGAACGGCTGCACACGCTGGCGCTCTTCGACGGCCTTGAAGAAGAGAAAAGCCGCACGCGCCTGCTGGCAACGATGGACCAATTGAACGATAAGTACGGCATGAGCACATTGGCGCCCGCTGCCATGCTCACCGCCTACAAGGCCGCGCCCACGCGCATTGCGTTCCACAGCATTCCGGACTTGTTCTAATTAGCGCGGAACGGGGCGTCCGTACGATCAATTTTCTGTTTAAGAATGTCCTGGAAGCTCTCTTTATACGCTCTTGAATGGCTCAAAAGAGGGCGTTGCGCGACTCCAGCAGCGAGCAAACCAGCGCCAGGGGCAGGCCCATCACGTTGAAATAGCAGCCCTCGATGCGGGGAATCCAGCGCGCGGCGCGGCCCTGGATGGCATGGGCGCCTTGGTCCAAAACGAAAGGCGTGCCGGGCCGCCGGCGAGCCTGCGGGAGGTTCAGGGTAGCCTACCGTCCGGCGCTTTTCGTCGCCTCTCCTCTTCGCCAGGACATATACGCATCGAATACTTTCACCTTATCCAAGTTGGGAACAGGCTTGGCGCCGGGCGCCCCATCGAACACCATCGCTTGCTGATCATCCTCCGTGAAGGCAGGCCACTTAGGGAGGCCAGCGGCATTGGGATCGCCGGTTTTGGCGAAATTGACCCAATACGAGCTGATCGTATCGGAGAGTTTCAGATCCTCTGGTTTGGGCGCACCACCTGGTCCGGTGCCCAGGGTCTGGAATGCATACGGAACGTCGCTGCCATGGCCGGAGCTCTCTACGTCAGGTGCGTGGCAATCGTAATAGTATAAAAAGGCCTTGCCTTTACCTTGCTTGGACTGCATACGCGCCCACGTCCACGTGCTCCAGGAAAACATGCTCTCACGCGAGATTTCCTTGAACGACTTCGCTGCCTCGGCGTCTGTCGCATGCGGGTACACGCTTAAAATGGCGTCGGCGTGAGGGCCATATTGCGCTTTAATCTGCTGCTCAAAACCTGCTGCCGTGATTCCCTGCCCGCGGCCGCCGAACGATCCCAATTCGCCGGAAGTGTTGCCGAGCAAAATCGGCGTGTCGTTGAAAGCGCGCGCCTGATAGATCGAATACAGGTCGCTCGGGACAATGTATCCGTCGGCTGCGGGGCGGAATCCGCCGCCTCCCATTCCGCTCCCGACATTCTTCTGGATTTCTTCCGCGCTCATGGCTCGCGCCGCCTTAATGTCGGCAGCTCCCAATTTCTTGAGAAAAGCTTCGCCGTTTGATTCCGCCAGCTTGAGCGCCGGGATTCCCAGTCCAACTCCCCCTTGATTCTCAGTCTGCAGCGGGGCAAATGATCCTCCACTCATGCAGATCACGCGCTGGAAAAGGCCCTTGGCGGCCGGGGAAGCGGCGAGCATATTGACCGCCATGCCGCCCGCCGAGTGGCCGAATATGGTAACGGTGGAGGGATCGCCTCCGAATTGGGCAATGTTCGCTTTCACCCATTGCAATCCCGCAATCATATCCTGGAGTCCATAGGTCCCCGATCCCTTGCCGCTTTCCCGGCTAAGTTCGGGGTGTGCCAGGAAGCCGAAAGGGCCAACGCGATAGGCAACGCTTACCAGGACAACTCCCTTTTTGGCGAAGCCCATTCCGTCATACATGGGTATGCTGGTCGAGCCGCCGACGAACCCTCCTCCGTAGATCCAGACAAGCACCGGAATCTTTTCGCCCGGCGTTTTTGCGGGTGTCCATACGTTCAGGTACAGGCAGTCTTCGCTGACCGGCGCGGTGTTCCCCATGGAGTTGGGGGCTTGCATGCAGGCAGGCCCGAAAGCATCCGCCTCCTTGATGCCGGTCCAGGCTGGTACGGGCGCGGGCGCTTTCCACCGCAAGTCCCCCACCGGAGGCGCGGCAAAAGGAATTCCTTTGAATATCGAAATGCCATCGGTGACGACACCCTCCACCTCTCCGCCCGTCACCTTTGCCGTTCGAATCTGAGAAAAAGCCAACGGCGCAAGAATGCATATCAAAAAAATCGTAGCCAGGACCTTCTTCATTTCCGCCTCCATTGGGAGTATTGATGGCTATCAGCCGGAACTTCTTTTTTGGCTTCAAAAGCGACCCAATTCTACACCCATCTCCCCGCCCGGCATGGCGTGCAAGCGTTTTCCCAACATTTTGTTGCATGGAGCTTGACGATGCCGGAGTTCTCGAATCGGTCAAATGAGGCCACTGGACGGCTCGAGCAGTGACGAAACCAGCGCCAGGGGCAGGCCCATCACGTTGAAATAGCAGCCCTCGATGCGCGGAATCCAGCGCGCCGCGCGGCCCTGGATGGCATAGGCGCCGGCCTTATCCATCGGTTCGCCGCCAGCTACGTAGCCGGCAATCTCGGCGTCGGACAGAGTGAGGAAGCGCACGGCGGTAGCTTCAGCGGCCACTTCCGCGCCCATTTTTGTCACCACGGCCACGCCGGTGATGACGCGATGCGTGCGGCCCGACAGCAGGCGCAACATGCGCGCGGCGTCGGCTGCGTCCTCTGGCTTACCCAGGATGATGTTGTCGAGCGCTACCGTGGTGTCGGCGCCCAGCACTACCAGGGTTTTTTCTGGTTTTGGACCGGCATCTGTGAGATCGCGAAACACGGCCTCGGCTTTTTCGCGCGCCAGCCGCGTGACGTAGGCGATGGGGTCCTCGCCCGGCAGCGGGTCCTCAGGGATGTGTGCCGGACGAACCTCAAACCGGTAACCCGCCTGCGTGAGCAGCTCACGGCGGCGCGGCGAGGCGGATGCGAGAAACAGCATGATGGAATTATGGCAGGAGGGCCCGCCCAATTAGACTGAAACAGGGCCGGCGCACGAAACGGAGCCAGGCCCGGACAAGGTTCCGATGCACTTGAATTTCGGTTTTTCGGCGGTCCAGGTTCTTTGGACGCTTACGCTTGCGGCGGTGCTGGTGCTCCTGGTAGTGCTGCTCGGGCGCGACAGAGCGCGGCGTTTTCCCATCTTTACAACCAGCATGGCGTTGATGGCCTTGCGCATGGTGGCCAGCCGCCTTCTCTATGGCAAGATGGCGCCTATCGTTTCCAGCGAAATCTTCCTCGCGCTGGCCGTGGTGGCAGGCATCGTCTCTTTGCTGGTGGTCGTGGAGATGGCGCGGCGCGCCTTCTCGAAAGCCGGCCGCGTGGCGTGGATTACCGCAACGCTGGTACTGGTGGCCGTGGGTGGGGTGGTGGTGGTCTTGTGGGGCCCGTGGCCCTCCGCAAAAACACTCTTCG
>Ga0182027_10010891_pt1 | contig 12897 bp, 14 predicted proteins | sample 712E1DmetaG_FD_121300 | JGI IMG/M metagenome (GOLD analysis project Ga0182027, IMG submission 121300) | Permafrost microbial communities from Stordalen Mire, Sweden - 712E1D metaG (Illumina Assembly) | ecosystem: Environmental > Terrestrial > Soil > Wetlands > Permafrost | place: Sweden...
AGTTAGCTAACCGCTGATCAACCCACGGCAGCGAGCCAGTGCCCTCGACCGGCTACATCGCAGTGCAGGGCAAGTGGGACATTCAGGTCGGTGGTGTCGGGTTGACTCCTCTCGCCCCGACCACTTACGGGTGAATCGAACTCAGCCGGCAGCACCGCCGCCAGACCGTGGCGGACCGCGTGCTCACTGAGATGGACCGTCGCCTCGCGCATCCCCAGGACATCGATCCGGTCGAATAGCGCGCTGGCCAGCATCGCCCGACCCTGGCCGCCTTTGGCCCTGGCCCACGTCTTGGGCAGCTCCCGCAAGTAGCTGACCGCCACGTCCGCCGGTACTGGCTGGGCAGGCTTGGGAGCCTGGACGGCCGCCAGCTCGCGGTCCAGCCTGGTCATGGCTTCGCCTAGCTCGTTGGAGTCTCGGTCTCGAACGTAGCGGTCCAGCGCTCGCTGGCGATCCTTGGCTATCCGGTCCAGCTCTGTCTGGGATGGTCCAGCCGGAACACCCACGCTCTGGCCAACGACCGCGGCAAGCTGGGCAGCGTCCAGGGTCACGTGGTCCAGCAAGCTGTCCACGATGCCCTCGTAACGGTCCATGGCGTATGCATGGCCATTGGTCCGGCCTCTGGCTGGCTTGGAGCTGGGCGCGGCCTCCACGAATGCTGGGCAAGGCTGGCGGTGGCGGTAGTAGCCGGTATCTCCAGTGAGCCTGGTCCCGCAGGCGGCGCAGTGGAGCTGGGCCAGTGCGTAGGGTCGGCGTGGGTCCGCGCGGCGTCCAGTGTTGGTGGCTCGGGTGGCTCTCTGGCCGGCCGCCGCGTCCCAGGTAGCCTGGTCCACTACCGGCGCCCAGTGTCCCTGGCTGCCATCCCGCAATTTGCCCACGTACAGTGGCGAAGTCAGGATGCCACGGACCAGGTACAGACCCAGCCCGGTCCTGGCTGCGACCACGCGGTCGGGATGGCCGGTCGCGGCAAGCTCCAATACCTGGCGCACGGTGGCCAGCAATGCTGGGTCCGGCTCCAGCAGCTTGGACTCGTTGCGCCGGAAGCCATAGGGCGGGTGGCCGCCCGGGTCGTGCTCCTTGGTGAGCTTGGACGCGTAACCCTCGTGGACCCGGCGGCTGTGCTTGCGGCTGAAGCGCTCCGCGTCCTTGGCCTCGTCAACGAGCTGGTCCCAGTGCCGGTCGTTGCTGGACAGGATCTCCTCATCGGCGAAGTACAAAGCAACTCCGGCCGGGTGGAGCTGGTCTTCGAGCAGGTTGAGGGTCTGGCGCAGGTTGCGTTGCCAGCGGGACACGTACCCGACCAGCAGGACGTCGAACTCGCCTCGCTCTGCGGCGGCCATCATGCCGGCCATCTCGGAGCTTCGGTACACGGTCCGGCCACTGTGGGCCGCTCGCCACTCCAACCCGGTATCGATCAGCCCAAGCGACGCGATGGCCTGGTCCTGGAGTTCGCGTTGGGCTTCGGGACCGTATCGGTCGAATTGGCCGGGCGTGCTCTCCCGCACCCAGCGGGCCGCCCGCTTGCCGCGCAACTCGTCCACCGTTACGGCCAGATGCCTCATGCTGCCTTACCCTCCAGCACCGGGAGTCTTTGCCGTCTCGCGGCCTTCTCTGCCAGCTCGCGCTCGTAGCGGTCCCGCACGAGCTGGGCAAGAGCGGCAATCACCGGGTCCATTGCCGGATTGTCGCTCGATACTGCGGATCGATCCACTCCGGAGTTTGGGGCGGGTTCGACCAAGACAATGGAGATCGCCGGCGGGCAATCTCCCGAACGCATACTGGCCGCGCCGGGCGTACCTACCGCGCCGGCAGCGACGGCGGTCATCGATCGGCTCCCACGGCCGCGCTGACGGCGGTGGCCCCGACATTGCCGGTCGTTGGACCGGCGGCCCCGGCTCGACCGGCAGTACCGACCGGGTCCGTTGCAGAATCGTTGCTCGATACCGTCGCAGGGGCCAGTGGCTCCGGTGCGGCGACTGTGCGCAGCGTGAGCGGGATTCGGATCGGCGCAGGCGCGAGCTTCATGCTGCCCGCTCCGCACTCGGGGGCGGACCCCATCTCGCGGCTCGACGCGCTGCCAGTTCGTCGCGAACCACGCGCGCCAGCTCCGCCTGTTCGGGACTCCAGCCGGAGCCGGCGAACGCGAAGCTGCGTATGACTAGGGTCGTGTCGCCCTCGGGCAGACCGAGCCGGCGTGCATCGAGGGCCGCTCTGTGTGCGGCTCGGGAGCCTTTGAGCGACGCGAAGGTCAGCGAGTAGTGCGCGGTCTTGGTCAGGAAGTGCCCGCGGAAGCCGAGCATGTGAGCCCAGCCCCGAAGGTGGAGCCCTCTATGAGCGGGATCGGAGCCAAGCGCCCAGGCCGTGGCCATGAGCCGGCGAGCATGGGGAGTCACCGGTAGCTCGGCGATCGAGTCGGGGTCGTTGATCCGCGAGTCCGCGCCGCCTGCCACCTCGGCGCCCTTGGTCGCGTACTTGGCGATGTACGCCGCGACCGCCCGCTCGGTGATCCCCGCCGCGCCGTCGGCCCGGGAAACCCCGATCGCGCGGCTGTCGATCTGCTTTCCCCAGCTCATCGACCGGACCCCACCCAAGCCGTCCGGCATGGGCACCGTCGCCTGAGCGACCGCGGCCCGGAACGCGGCGTCGAGCAGCTCGGCGGTTGCCCAGGCTGGCGCTTGGGAGCCGGCTCCGTCTGGCCCATCGAAACGGATGACCGCATGGAAGTGGACGAGTCCGCGAGCCTGGAACTCGGCGACCTTGGCGAAACTGACTCGCGCTGTCGCGGTGCAATCGGCAAAGGTGCGGCCCGACAGTCGGGCGAGCTGGCGTGGCAGGTAAGTGATCGTGCGGCGCCACAGCTCCGAGGAGCAGGCGTTCCACAGGATCGCGCCTTCGTAGTCGAAACACGCCTGGCACAGCGGCTGACCGATACGCGGATCGCCGACGCCATGACGGGCCGCGCACCATGCGGCCCGTCCGTGCGGGCACAGACCAGCCTTGCGCCGGACGCGGCAAGGAGCGATGCGTCCGCGCCGCTCTACGTGGCTATGAACCTGCCCGAAGGACGGAGCCGTGAGGGTGACGAAGAGGCGCGGATGGGACGCAACCGACACTGGCACATCAGCCCGTTCGTCGCCGGCAAGACCCGCCGCGACGATCCTTGCCGCGTCGCCCTTGTACCGGGCCGAGCAGGGTGGGCAGCGCGACTCGCGACGGTTGCCGCAGGCTAGCAACAGATGGCCGGCCGGCTCGTCGGCCGCCACATAGCTCTCGATGATCTCGCCGGTCGCTCTCGATACGGTCACGGCGCGTCCGCTCATCCGGACCGGCTCCGCACAACCGCCGGTGCGGCGTATCTGGTCGACGAGCTGGCCGTTACCAGTGCCGAGCGCGACCGGGCCAGTCGACGGCTCGATGCCAGTGCGGGCCGCTGTCCCGTAGCTCATCGCGGGCCTGGCTTGCGCGTCATGATCCCGCCGCGAGCCTTCGGCGGCTTAGCGCCCGCGGGCGCGCTTGCCCGCCGGGGTTCCCTGGCGGCGCGGACCGGGCCGGCCGGCGTTCGCCCGGCTACGAGACGCGAGGTGGCGCGCGTAACCGCGTTTGTCGCGAGGTCGTACCCGGTGACGGTTGCACCCCGCTCGGCGGCTCCTACCAGCAACGCGCCCGAACCGCAGAAGGGGTCGACTACGTGATCGGCCCTACCGACGGCCGCCATGGCGGCGAGTTCCCGCCCGAGATCGGCTGGCTTCTCGGTGGGATAGCGCCCGGCGGTCGCTGGGCCAACGGCCGCCACCGAGACCAGATCGACTCCAGCGAGAGACCGCGATGCCGGCAGATGTCCGACCAGCACGAACTCGGTCTGGTGCCGGAGTCCGCCACCGAGACCCGGGGCTCGCTTGTCCCAGGTGATCGGCCGAACCCGCCGAAAGCCGGCAGTTTCCAGCGCCTCGATGGCGTCGTGCAGGCCAGCGGCGTTGGTCATGACAAAGGCGATCCCGTCGGGTCGCATGCGCGACCTGGCGATTGCCAACACCTCGCCTATGGCACGCCAGGAAAGCGACTTGGCGAACCAGCGCCCTAGGTGGGCTCTCGCTGGCTTGCGGTCCACGGTGGCATAGGGCGGATCGGTGATCAGGACGCTGATCGAGCGGACCGGCAGGGCTGCCAGCGCCTCGCGGGCGTCGCGCTTCTCGATGTGGACGGTGGGTGGTCTTCGGGTTGCCATCGCGTCACCGCTCCGGTGCTGGCGGCGCCAGCAAGGACGCCTCGTGTGCGAGATCGGGGTGGGTGTGCGGGTGCTCGGCGAACCAGTGCGGCCAGGGAACCGGCCGGCCCCGGCGCGAGGGCGGCGTCCCGCGGTGCCCGTGGCGGTGTTCGTGGACGCCGCGCCCGGCGTGAGCGTGGGGATGGGAGTGGTGGAACTCGCTCATTGCCCGCGCCCACCCGCGGCATGCGACGCGCCAGCGGCAGCCGACCGGACAGCCTGCTCGCAGGCGCGGCAGCGAAAGCGGATGCCTCGCGAGCGTGTCCGCCACATGTGGCCGCACCGGCCGCAGACCCGCCAACGCGGGAGGTTGGGCAGCTCGATCGTGACACCGAAGCTGTCAACGGGTGGTGCTATGGAGGTGGTATTGGCGGTGGTGGTTGTTGCGGTTCCCCGCGCGCTTGTATCCACATCCGCATGGGACACCGAGAGGCACATCCCGCCGGACGCCAATCGCGTTACGAATCGAGTTTCAGATCGGGGAGGGTCAAAGTGACCACGAGCGCGCTGTTTGTTCGGATGGTCGCGGAGATGCGGCTCGAACCTGGCGGACTATTGGAGCCCGTGCCGGGCGCCCCATGGCGCACCGAGGCTGCCCGCGGAGAGGCGGGCGTAGAGCGTCGCCTGGCCGCTCTCGCGGATGCGCCCACGGCAAAGATCGTGGCTTTCGCATCGGACCACGGACCGCTCGGACTCGGGGTCACGTCGGCGACCCAGGTTCCCGATTCGGTCATCGCAGTCGCAGCGGTCGCGTACGGTCAGAACATGGTCGACGCGGTAGGGGCGGCTCGGGTCTGGCTTGAGGAGGGCGCAGATCCACCCTTTCCCGGCATTGCCCTCGACGCGCTAACCCTCGGTTCGGCATTGAGGCGCACGCCTGACAACATTCGGGCTGCCTTCGGCGCGTTGATGGACGGGCAGCACGAATCGGTTGCCCTCGCGGCAGCCGCCCAAGGCCGGTTCGATCCCGCCCGATTTTTGAGCGAGGTTCTCCCGAACGTGACGATCCACCCCCGGCAGGGGCCGCTTCGAACGGACGAGCGCGACGCGCTATCGGCAGGCTTGGATTACCTGGAGTGGTTGGGCGGCATCATCGGTGGGATCGATGACGTACCGGCCCCGCTGGCCGAGATGGGCGGCTCGCCGGGTCTGATCCGTCAGGCTGAGATGCTGCCCGCCGGATTCATCCGCTCCGCGCCTGGCGCGAGCAGTGGCCACCTCCAGGCGTTCGAGGTATCGATGATCATGAGCGAGCCAATGGACGCGTGGCGCCAATTCGCCCTTTTCGCTCGTGGCTGCCTTGCCGCCGCGTCACTCGCAAACCGCGCCATCTTTGGCTCGCTGCTCTCCACACCGCAGCGGGACCAACTCGCCAGCCTCTGTGTCACCCTCTTCGGCATCGTACCACCCGACCGGCTCGCGGCCAGCGACCTAGCTAACCGGGTGCGGGCTATCGGGCTGGCCTGGCTCGAACGCGAGCTGGAGGCGCGGTGCGCGTGGCCAGTCCGTCGCGGCAGCATGCACGGGTTGTATGTCCGGGCGACCATCGGCCTTCGCTCCCATTTCGCCGACGAGGGCCTGGTGATGGCATGCGAGACCACCGGCTGCACTGGCCGGTTCCGCCTGACCCGAAACCGCCGCTATTGCGACAGATGCCGCGACGCGCGGCGGGCAGCCGACGTGCGCCGGGTCCGAGAACGCGACGGGCGCCGGGTCGGTTTGGTCCGCGAACGTGCACCGCTGCGCAACCGCCGGACGGCCCTGGCGGCCTCGTAGAACGAATCGTGGGCGGATCGCGTTTGCAAGGTCACTGGCGCCGACGCGAGAGAATAGAATCGCTCTCAAGGACGGCCGGCTCTACCCCTGTCGACCGTTCATCCTGACCGGCCGGCCGCCACCCCCTCGGTGGCCGGCCGGTCTTCTTCAACGCTCCGTGCCCAAACCGCAGGCTTGCGGGCTGGCACTCCCCGAGCCGCTCTTGACCGCCGACGAACCCGAGTTCGTGGACTCGCCCTTACCCGAAGAGCTCGCCTTGCTCGGCCGCTTTCTTCTCAACGCGCTGAGCCTGCTGGTATGCCGGCAGGACGAGCAATGGCAGATCCGGCCGCCGGTGTTCTTCGAGCAGTTCGCGGATCGTCACAATCTGGATGCGCTGGTAGTCGCGGCCAGACAACTCGGAGTGATAGACCCCTCCGGTTGTCGCCTCAAGTTGCATCGGCCCGGACGGCTCCTCCAGTGTGACGAACAAGCCGATTTCGGCCTTCTCGCGGTCGAGGACCCCCTTGAGATCGCGCACCATGCTTGAGTTGACCGAGCCACTCTTGACGCTCACGAGTGCACGGCCTACTTCTCCGCGTGGCCCGGTTGAGAAGCTGATAACACCGTCGATGCCGCGATCAGCTCCCTTCTTCTGGATGCCTCCCATTGGCTGCGCGCCAACAAGATCCAGCGCCCACCACTGGAACTGGTATTGGCCTTCGAGCCCAGTCCCCACGAGCATCGCCCGCGCACCCTCGACCTCGGTTGGCTGGCCGATGACCTCCACGTCCGCGAGGCCGAAGCTGTCCTTCAATCGGGCACGCATCACGGCGATCGATAGATAGGTGATGTCGATGCCGATCCACTGGCGCTCAAGCTTCTGCGCGGCTACCAGGGCGGTGCCACATCCGCAGAACGGGTCGAGGACGACATCGCCCGGGTTGGAACTCGCCTCGATGATCCGCTCCAGCAGCGCCACTGGCTTCTGCGTTGGGTAGCCTAGGCGCTCGGTGCTGGCTGCCTGCAAGCTATTCAGGTCGTCCCAAAGCGACTGGACAGGGACACCCTTCCCTTCGTCCAGATAGTATTTCCGGCTCGGAACGGTCCCCGGTGTCGTCTGCACCACAAGGCCTTGGGCGATGAGTTCGAGCATGTGCTCCTTCGAATAGCGCCAGTACTTCTCAATCCCCATGACCTCGTACTTGGGGTTTCCTTTGGCAGCGCCACCGGGGCCGATCATGCTGACCAGCCGATAACGCCGCCCGGTACCGGGCTCTACGTGTCGATACGCCCCATCGACGTACCCCGCCGAATATGCCGTGAACGGTTGATGGAACGTGTATGTGTCGGTCTTCGTGTAGAAGAGGATCGTATCGGTCTGCGGCCCGTAGAAACGGCTGCCCTGCCCGAAGTTGCCTTTGACGGTTTGAGCCCGCTTCCACACGATCTCATTGCGGAAGTTGCGCGGGTCGAAGATCTGGTCCAGCAGCACCTTGAGGTAATGGCTTGCCGTCGGGTCGCAGTGGAGGTAGAGCGAGCCTGTCGGCTTGAGGACGCGGTGAAGTTGGACAAGCCGAACAGCCATCTCCACGAGGTACGCCATCATCTGGTTTTCGCCAATTCCGGAGCGTAGCGCGGCAACGATCGTACTTACGGTGGACAGCACGCGGCCCTGGTTGCGGGCGGTGTTCGTCAGGTAGGCGTACTGCCTCTCAGCGTCCGGCCCCCAATGCCAGGTGTCCTCGAACGCGAGCAGCTGGGCGTCGGTGTTGTTGCCGGACTCGTCGCGGAAGATGACGTTGTAGTCGCGGTTCGAGTTGAACGGCGGGTCCAGATATACGAGGTCAGCCGACTCATCGGCGATGTAGCGCCGCAGGATGTCGAGGTTGTCGCCGTAGTACAGGACGTTGGTCTGCACGCCCGCTCCTGATCCAACAGGCCGAACCTGAGGTTCGTCGTCCATCGTACTTGACTCGGAGTCTCTAGACTTATCGTCCTAGTCACTCCACCTTCGCGGCCATGGTGGACCGCTCCCGTGACCCTCTTCTGAGCGCGTTCGGTAGCGCGGTTCGATCCCTCCGTCTGGCGCGCGGGCTCTCGCAGGAGTCATTGGCAGAGGCCGCACACCTTCACGTCACCTACGTGAGCAGCCTGGAGCGCGGGCGGCGCAACGTCTCGCTTGTCAACATCGACCGACTTGCGCGTGCACTCGGGGTCGATCTTCCAGGGCTTATGGCGCCGATCGAATCAAAGCGGCGCGACGACTGAACGGGCGGGTCGCTGCCGTATCTGTGATGACTTTCTATACGGTTTCAAGGCGCGCCTTCGGCGCACAGGCCGGCTGCGCTGCCCTTGGGTCGGCCGCAGGGCCGACTGTCAACCACCGGACAACCACTGGGTCAACTCAGCGTTGACACCCAGTTCACCCTATGCTTGACTGCAGAACATGGGGCGTGGGGCTTTGTGAGAAACGAGGCAAGCCTTAAGGCGAGCTTCAGATAGCTGGGAGGAGACATGTTGTCCGTGTCAGGGCGGTTGCTGGGAGTTGGGTTGACTGTCGGCCTGATGATGACGGCCGGAGTACCATCGGTTCAGGCAGCCTCTACAGGTTCGACTGCGACGATCACCGGAGTAGTCACGGCTGATGGTGTGCCCATCAAGGATGGGACCGTTACCGTCTTCGTCCAGCCCAACCTAGATGCTCTGCACCGCGCAAGCGCAGGGACTCGTTTCTATCCGACGCGAGTAGCGGCTGGCACGACCGATGCGAGTGGTCGTTTCGGCGTGACCCCATCCGGTTTCCCGCTGAACAGCATCGAAGCCGACGGGACCGCAAACTTCATAGCGGCAGTCTCGGATGGGCATTCGACAATTCGTTGGTCGTTCGGTCTCGATGTGTCCATGCAGCTGGGCCCTTCACCTCAGGTGTCAAGCTCCACCGCGCAATCGGCGCTTGCTTCCAAGATGCACCGGACCATCGATCTGCGGATCGACCTGGGCAAGAACTCGGGTGTGGATGAGACGGATAACCCGGCCGTGAACTGGTACGGCAGCGTAGCTGCCCCTGCTGGCGCCGCCTCTGCGGAACCCGCCGCGGCTGGGCCTTTCGGCCGTGCTGCGCCTGCGCTAACGCCAGCCGGCCTGATCAGGACTCCTGCCATCGAGAGAACAACGACATCCTCACTGGCCCCAACGGTGTCCTCTGTCACAGCGCCCGCCGACTACGGCCCAAAGGGCACTACCCTTTGTTTCACCCAGGCAACGTCGACATACAAGTACGCGGTAACGGAAGGTTTTGCTAGCGCGTGGTCATGGACCGGCGCAAAGGTTTCATTCACGGAGGACAACTCTTCGACCCACACTCTTGGTGTCGCCTTCCAGGACAGCACCGGTGGCTGGTCCGCCAGCGGTTCGTATCAGTGGACGGAAAGCTCAGGGAGTGGCGGCACTGTCCCTGGACTATGGGATAATTGGGTGGAGAATGAAGTCAACTACAGGATGTACAACGAATACTGGTCCAACTACTGTCTAGGCGAACCCACGGAGTATTTGACGCACCTGTGGCAGCCGGATAGCACCTCTGTGCTGCTATACCCGATCCTCGGGTGGAGCCATAGCATTCACCCCAACTGGAGCGGCCACTCCGGGTGCGGCGTCTACTCCGGCGGGAACATGTACAAGCAAAGCGGAACAGACACGACGCAGAGCGCCGGGGTTGGATTCGGGCCCATTTCGTTATCTGCGCAGGCTGGATGGAACTCCAACATAAAAGAGGACTTCATATTCACTCAGTCGTCGCAACTCTGCGGCTCGACAAACAGCGGCTGGGTTTCGTCGCCTGAGGCCGAAGCACACCAGTATTAGAGCTGAGTTGAGCGTAGCGCGGAGCAGAGGATGCCCATGCGCCGCCTTGTGGAGGTTTGCGTTCTTGCGGTTCTCCTGGCCGGCTGTTCCGGCCAGGAGAAAAGCCCCAAGCTGTCAATGCCGGGCGGGCCGATGCCTCCGGCATACTTGACCATCAACGACGTTGCCAACAACCAACCACTCTCGTTCGGCGACATCGTACTTTGCCTGGATTCTCCGGGGACGGTCGTCGTCACCAATGTCGCGATAAGAGACAACCAGGGTGGGTTGCATGTCGATGCGTTCGCGGTTCGTCCGATAGCCGGGCTCGCGAACGCGGTCGGCGACGAGAAGCAAACGCTGGCATCCATCGGCAATGGGTTCGATTTGAGCAGGCCGCAGTCCATCTCCGCCGTGTGCCCTCCAGAGGACGAGCTCCAGACTTGGAATGGCGGGATAGAGTTGGCCGTGCAGGTCTCGAGACCGTCTGGCGATGTCGCCGGTGGCCCTGGCCTCGACATCACCTATCAGGCGAAGGGTCTCACCGCCACGTATAGCATTCCGTTCGGAATCCTCACGTGTGCAGCCACCTGCCCGACGCCAAGCGGCTGGGTGTCAGGGGGCTCGGCCAGTCCTTAGCGCTCGCTGAACCTGGGTGTGGCCCGACAGGGGCCTCGTTGTCGTTGAATCGACCACGGAGACGGGGGCGATGGCTCTCAGCATTCATCACTGGCTAATCGTACCGCTGGTCTCCGACCGCCTTTGAGACCCGACTTTCACCCGGTCGCCAGCCGCCCTTCAATTCTCACGGCCCTTGCTCGGACTTTCACCCGTATAGTGTCGGCTCGACTCCTCTCGCCCCGACCATTCAGGTAGGAGTTGCCACCCGTCGCGATAGACCGTTGCGTTTGGGGCGCACTCGTTGCCGATGCTCCCGCCTAGCCAACGATCCGAGCAGCGACACCATCGAGGAAGCATCTGAGCCCAAACTCAAAGCTGGCGTCGCCGCGCAGGTCTAGGCGGCGTCTGCGCTGCCGGGTCGAAGTGATCCAAACGGTTGAAGTTGAGCGGGCCGGAGGGCCGCTCAGGTGCCACTCATCGGGCAACCTTCTATCGCTCCGCGACCTATCGCTCCGCGACTGGAATCCGATCGAGCACGTCCCGCACGGCTTGCAGCTTCGCGACCGACTGACGCACCTCGGCATGATATTCGGCGATCTTGCCGATCATGTCAGGGCGCATGGACACCGCGCCTGAGGAGGTGCCGTAGGCAATCGCCAGCGTGTTGCTCTCGAACATGCGCGTCAGCAGCTCGTAGTTTCGCGCCGACCACTCTCGGAGTTCACCTCGGGCCTTGGTGAGATCGCCGAACGAAAGGATGTGCTTATCCAGGAGTGTCTGACCGCGGACGATGTGCAGGTCGAGCCGTTCACGCGCCTCGTAGCGGGGCACAACCAGACTGGGGAGTGAGCGCGGCTCTTTGGCTTGCGCTGTCATCTCGGCGGCACCCTTGGCGAGTTCATAGTCGGCGTCGACCGCCTCCAAGGCTCGGGACTTGCGGCTAACGTGGCTGAACTGGGAGTCGGCGTAGTCGCTCGACAGGTTGAGGTGGAGCTCCAGGCCAGGGATTTGAGCGACGCCTGCCGAGACAGGCCGCGGTAGATGCCGCCCCACAGAGGGGGGAGAGACCCAAACGCCCGGTCGGGGGGTTCCACAACCCGGCAGCTTTGGGCGGCTGCGAGATCACGCATTCGGGGGACAACTTTGAGCGCCTGAATCGGAGATAATTCGCGGCCAAGGCTTGGTTCGCCTCCCCCTCGGCAGCCAACTCCTCCGGGCCGGCCGCTACCCCCTCGCGGCCGGCCCGAACACTACCCGGCCAGCACATTCGGAGAGAAGACGATGGGCGGGACGCCCGAAGATCGCGCCACACAAGATGCTCTGGCTGCGCTTAGCAAGAGCGAGGCGGAGATGGCGACGATCATCGAGAACCTGGCGGAGGGTGTCATAGCCTCCACCCTTGAGGGAGACGTCCTGCTTTGGAACCCCGCAGCGATCGCGATGCACGGCTTCGCGAACCTTGATGAGTGCCGGAGGATGCTGCCCGAGTTCGACACGGTTTTCGATCTGTCCACAACGGACGGGATTGCGCTACAACTCGCCGACTGGCCAATTAGCCGCGTACTGCGCGGGGACCAACTCCGAGGAGTCGAGATGCTCGTCCACCGGGCAGAACAAGGCTGGACGCGCAGGTTCTCGTATTCCGGCGGGCTCGTTCGCAATTCAGACGGCAATCCGCTGATGGCGGTCATAACGGTCCGCGACGTGACCGAGGCCAGGGTGCGGGCTCAACGGTTGCAGGATGCCCTGACCGAGAAGGATCGTCTCGTAACCGAACTCAGCGCGGCGCTCCAGAATGTCCGGACCCTCAGTGCTCTGCTACCGGTCTGCTCGTGGTGCGGCAAGATCCGCAACGACGAAGGCGAGTACGAGCGAATGGAAACCTACATCCAGCGCAGTGTCGGTACGGAGTTCACCCACGGGATGTGCCCAGACTGCGCTGCGGTGCACTTCGGTTCCTAGCGACTCGGGTGCGAGAACGCCGCTTTCGCCTTGAGGAGACAGATCGCTTTCGCGTTAGTGCCGGGCCATGAAACGCTGCACGAATCCGAAACAATGACGATGTAGCCTCGGCGTTTCATGCTCGCGCGACGCCCGATGCCCGTCGGTCCGCCGCCGGTTCGGAGACAATCGTGGAACCCTGCGCCGAGGGCGACTCGGAACCGAAACAGTTGTTAGTCGTGGACGACGAGCCACTTGTTCGGAAAATGCTCATACGACTCTTGGTCGGTCGCGGTTTCGTGGTGCTCGCGGCCGATAACGGGTCTGCGGCCCTCACCCTCGTCGAGCGAGGATGTCCCGCTCGTCGTGGAATTTGGTCTGGTGAGGACCTCCAGCGGTTGCTGATGATAGCGGTCAGTTCGTCAGGATCTGCGCCTCCTCGATGTTCAGCTCACGCTTGAGGGCCGCAG
>Ga0182027_10010893_pt1 | contig 12895 bp, 8 predicted proteins | sample 712E1DmetaG_FD_121300 | JGI IMG/M metagenome (GOLD analysis project Ga0182027, IMG submission 121300) | Permafrost microbial communities from Stordalen Mire, Sweden - 712E1D metaG (Illumina Assembly) | ecosystem: Environmental > Terrestrial > Soil > Wetlands > Permafrost | place: Sweden...
ATCATCGGGGGCCTTTTCAGCAACTTCGGCGGGGTGAGCGGGCTTCAGAACCTGGTCCGCCTTAACACCGACGGGACGGTCGACACGACATTCACGCCGACGCCCACCGGGGTGGTGAGCGCCATCGTCGTCCAGGGAGACGGGAAGATAGTGGTTGGCGGCGGGTTCACCAACATCAACAGCGTGAACAACGCCTACATCGCCCGCCTCAACCCGGACGGCACGATCGACTCGGCCTTTGCGCCGCAGCCCAACCTGCAGATCTTGTGCATGGCGCTGCAGCCCGACGGAAAGATCGTCATCGGCGGAGACTTTACGCTCCTCGTCCCGACCAACGCCACCGGGGGCACACCCAGCACCTACGCTTACAACTACATCGCACGGGTGAATACGGACGGCTCGATCGACACCACCTTCAACCCCGACTGCAGCGGATCGGTGTACTCGATAGCCCTGCTCCCCAACAAGCAGATCGTGGTCGGCGGAGCCTTCACCTCGTTCACGCCCAACGCCGGAAAGACGACCTCCTATGTCCAGGACCTCGCCCGGCTGAACAGCGACGGGACCGTGGACACCACGTTCTACCCCGATCCGAACGCACCCGTGTCGGCGATCGCCGTCCAGTCGGACGGCAAGATCGTCGTCGGCGGCACGTTCACCATATTCCAGCAGAACGAGAACGTCGGCAACTTGTCCCCGGCGCCCACGGTCGGGGCTACCGTCACCCGCTATTACATTGCCCGCATCAACACCGACGGCAGCGTGGACACGACGTTCGACCCGCACCCGAACGGCGGTCTCACCGTCGTGGCCATCCAGGCCAACGGCCAGATCGTCTTCGGCGGCAACTTCACCGGCATTCAGCCGAACGAGACCGGAGCCGTGGCAATCCGCGAGGATATCGCCCGGGTCAACGCCGACGGATCGGTTGACCCCTCGTTTGACCCTTCGTTTAACGGCACCGTCGACACCATCACGCCGCTGCCTGACGGCTCGCTGTTCGTCGGCGGCAACTTCAACACCGTCCAAGTGGGCGGAGCGCTCCTGATCGGCGGCAATTTCTCCAGTGTCGGCGCGACGGCGGCCGCCCACCTTGCCCGGCTCAACGCCGACAGCACGCTCGACTCCTCCTTCCTTGCGCACCCGGACGGGCCCGTGAACGCCCTGGTCCCCCTGCTAAACGGGACGGTGCTGGTGGGCGGGGCCTTCGCGAACATCGATGGCGTGCCGCGGGCCAACCTTGTCCGGATCAACACCGATTCGTCGATCGACACGTCGTTCAACCCGGCGGTGAACGGTGCGGTCAACACGATCGCGCTTGAGCCGAACGGGCAGGTGCTCATTGGCGGAGCGTTCACCAGCGCCGGCGGCCCGAACTCGGCCTATCTTGCCCGGCTTGGACCGACGGGTTCCCCGGATGGCTCGTTCGCGCCCGCGGTCAACGGCATCGTCAACGCAATCGCGATCCAGCCGAACGGCCAGATTGTCATCGCCGGATCGTTCACGAGCGTGGACGGCGCGGCCGTCTCCAATCTGGCTCGGCTCAACGGCGACGGCTCGCTCGACGCGACCTTCAACCCCGCGCCAAACGGCACCGTGCTGTCCCTTGCGCAGGTGCTTGACGGAACGTTCTACGTGGCGGGCCTGTTCACGAGCATCGGCGGCCAACCCCTGCCCTATGCCGCGCACATCGAATCCAGCGGCGCCGCCGACCCGTCGTTCACCCCGAATGTGAACGCGCCGGTAAGCGCGGTCCTGGTGCAGCCCGACGGCAAGATATTGATCGGCGGGGCTTTCACGACGGTGGGCGGCCTCTCGCGCGTCGGGATCGCCCGCTTTTCCGCGCCGACACCCGTGACGCAATCGGTCTCAGTGAGCGCCGACCAATCGACCTACACCTGGACAAGGAGCGGCGACGCACCCGTGTTCTCGTCTGTGTTCTTTGAGGAGACGACCGACGGCACCCACTGGACCACCGCGGGCCAGGCGTCCACCTCGGACGGAGCCACGTGGCAGCTCATCGGCGCGTCTCCGACCGGCGCAGCCCTGTTCTACGTCCGCGCGACGGGCTTAACGCCGTCCTCGGAGTTCAGCTCCTCGGGCCTCACCCAGGTCTTCTACCTTGCGAATTCGACCCCGCCTCCCCTGATCACCTCAGCGTCCTCGGTGACGGGCACCTCCGGTCAGCCGTTCCTGTTCGTTGTCACCGCGACGCGCTCCCCGCAGACCTACACGGCGACGGGACTGCCCCCGGGGCTCACCATCAATTCCACGACCGGAGTCATCTCCGGCACGCCGACGGCCGTCGGCACGTACAAGGTCGCGGTTACCGCCAACGGCACAGGCGGTCTCGCGTCGTCGACGATGACGATCACGATAGGCGCCGCGAGCGGGACGCCGTTCGTTCCGGCGTCGACGTCGCTGGACAATCGGCTCCTTAACCTGTCGACGCGCGTCAACCTGGCCGGAAGCCAGGTTCTGGTCGCCGGATTCGCCATATCGGGGACGGCTCCGAAGACCGTGCTCGTTCGCGCCGTCGGGCCGGGGCTGACCGAATTCGACGTCCCCGGCGTGATGAAGACCCCTGAGCTCCAACTCTACTCGTCGTCCGGCTCGGTGATCGCGCAAAACACCGGATGGGGAAGCTCCCCTGCCATTGCAGCCACGATCACTCAGGTGGGGGCGTTTTCGCTCGCCCCGGGCAGCGCGGATTCCGCCATCGTCGCAAGCCTCGGGCCCGGCACCTACACAGCCCAGGTGTTCGATCCCTCGGGGACCGGAGGGATCGTGCTCCTGGAGCTCTACGATGCCGATGCGTCGCCGATGACTTCACCTCAGCGGCTGACCAATATCTCGGCCATGGGTGCGGTCACCCCGACAACCGGCGCGCTGTTCGGGGGGTTCGTCATCTCCGGAAGCTCGACCAAGAGCATCCTCATCCGCGGGATCGGACCCGGGCTCTCGGCGTTCAAGATTGCCGCCGTGCTCCCCGACCCCGTGCTGAGCGTCTTTGACTCCGGCGGAAACCTCGTGGCCCAGAACTTCTCATGGACGAGCCAGTCCGCGACGGGGCCGGACCAGCCGGCGATCACGGCCGCCGACATCACGGCTGCCGACACCAGCGTCGGGGCATTCGCGCTCTCCGCGCTGAACTCCGACACGGCGCTCATCGCCAACTTGGCGCCCGGCGCCTACACGTTCGAGATCTCCAGCGCAAGCGGCAGGACGGGCGTCGTGCTGGGAGAGGTCTACGAGCTTCCCTGACCGGCGACGGCCGCCTTACCAGTCGTCGCTCCTGAAGGGCGCTGCGGGGAGCCCGGCACCGTTGTAGAGATTGGCCTCCGGGGCGTTGCGCCACGCGTAGCGCACGGCCACGGGCTGCGCCACCGCCGGCGACCGGACAATGACCGTGTCGCCCCTGATGGCCGCCTGCGCCGGGTGAAACACCCTGTCGGGGCCTGCGACCTCAAACGACTGGAGCGGCTTTCCGGAGGCGGTGAGCCCCTCGCCCGCAAACTGGAACTGGACACGGATTGCGGGGCCCTCCGGGGCCGCGCGGCTGAAGACCGGCCCCGAGTGCTCGACCGGGATTGAATAGACCATCGCCTTGGCGATCAGGGCGAGCCGCCGCCCGACCTCCCTCTTGTTTCTCGGGTACATGCTGCCGGGCTCCCCGATGTCGATGGCTACGGCCTGGCCCGTCGACGGAAGGGAAAGGACCCTGGACTGCGCCTCGCGAAGGGACGCCCATGGGTCCCCCTGCCCCTTCGCGGGCGGTGAGAAGTTCGCGAGCTGAACCCAGAGGAAGGGAAAGTCGCCGCCGCCGAAATGGGAGCGCCAGCTGGTGATCAACGCAGGAAACTGGGTGGCGTACAGGGAGGCGCGCCCCACGTTGCTTTCACCCTGATACCAGACGGCGCCCCGCAGGGCATAGGGCAGCAGAGGCTGGATCATGCCGTTAAAAAGCGAGCCGGGGGCCCAGGGATCCCCGCCCTTCGTGCCGGCGCCGGCGGCCGGATGCCCGTTGGAGAAGCCGGGAAAGGCGGCGAGAGACGCCGGGCTCATCCACGCCTCGATCGGCGTCCCGCCCCACGTGCAGTTGATGATCCCGACGGGCGTCCCGAGGCGTGCGAAGAGCTCACGCGCGAAGAAGTAGCCTGCGGCCGTGAACCGGCCCACGGTGGCAGGGGTGCACGCGCTCCACTCGCCTGGGGCGGACTCCATCGGCGCGGCGGCCGCCTGACGTGCGACCTTGAACTGCCGGATCAGGGGGTAGCGCGCCGCAGCGACCTCCGCAGCTGCGTTTTCAATCCGGTAGGACCCGCCGTCGTCGACGGCGAACTCCATGTTCGCCTCCCCGGCGCACAGCCAGACCTCCCCGACCACGACGTCATGGAGCGTCACCGTGGCCTTGCCGCTGACGGTGAGGTCCGAGCCGGACGCGTTCTCAGCAAGCGGTGTGAGCATCACAATCCATCGCCCGTCGGAACCCGCCGTCGCGCCGACCATCTGGCCGGCAAACGCCACGCTCACATGCTCGCCCGGGGTCGCCCGGCCCCAGACGGGAACCGGCTTCTCCCGCTGCAGGACCGTGCGGTCCTGGAACGGCGGGGCGAGTTCCGGGGCGGCGGACGTCGTCGGGGCCATCCCGGGCAACGCAGCAAACGTCAGCGCAATGATGCGGAAGGAGGACATGGAGGTCTCGTAGCAGGCCCGACCCCGCGCCGGGATCAAGGAATTTTCGGGCCGGCTGCCCGGATTGCCCCGAGGAAGGCGTGCAGTTCGGAGGCCAGCCGCGGCCCGAAGCCGTCCGCCTCGGCAATCTCGGCAGCCGTCGCGCCTCGCAGGCGCTCGATGCTTCCAAACCGGTCCATCAACGCCGCGCGGCGGACTGGGCCAAGGCCTGGAAAGTCGTCCAACAGCGACTCCCTTATCTTCCTGGACCGTAGGTCCGCATTGAAGGTGTTCGCGAAGCGGTGGGCCTCGTCACGGAGGCGCTGCAGGAGCCTGAGCCCGGGATGGTCGAGTGGGATGTCGAGCGGCGCCCTGCCGTCGGGGAACACGATCGTCTCCTCCCTCTTTGCCAGGCCAACGATCGGGGGCGGATCGAGGCCCAGCGCAACGAAGGCCTTCAGCGCGGCTCCCACCTGCCCGCTGCCCCCGTCGATCACGACGAGGTCCGGGAAGGCCCTCCCCTCTTGACGCAGTCGCCGGTAGCGGCGCCCCACGACCTCCTCCATCGCGCGAAAGTCGTCATTTCCCATGAATCCCTTGATCCGGAAGCGCCGGTAGTTGTCCCGGTCGGGCCTCCCACCGGCGAACCGCACCATGGAAGCCACCACGAACGTGCCGGAGATGTGCGAGATGTCGAAGCACTCGATCGAGCGCGGGGGGCCCGCCAGCGCAAGCGCCTCCCGAAGGGATTCGAGCGCGGCCTCGTCAGCGCTCGGGGCCGTCGGGTCGGTCCGCTCGAAATGCCGGGGTCTCTCGAGCGTTTTCTCCAGGGCAAACACGATGTCGCGCAACCCCGCGGCCCTCTCAAACTCGCGGCGTTCGGACGCGGAGGCCATCTCCGCGCGCAGGGAGGTGAGCCATTCTCGGGACTTTCCCTCGAGGAATGCACAGGCCCGGTCCACCCGCTCCCTGTACTCCTGCGAGGTCACGCTTTCGGGAAAACCGTAGATCTCCGCCCTGGCGTCGTCGTAGAGATGCCAGGAGCCGTCAGCCAGGCGGCGGGGGGTGCCGTCGCCAAGCAGGATGCCGAACTGCCGGCGCATCTGCGCCAGCGCCTTCCGGAGCGGGCCGCTGTGCGCAAACGGGCCGAAATACCTCGAATGATCGTCCTTCCGGAGTCGGACGATGCGGAACCTAGGAAGCTCCTCGCGCGGATCGACGCGCACCAGGGGAAAGCGCTTGTCGTCCGTGAAATCCGTGTTGTAGCGCGGCTTCCACTGCTTGATCAGTTTGCCCTCCAACAGGAGGGCCTCCGGCTCCGACTTCACCTCTATGGCGTCGAAGTCCGCGATCATCTCGACCAGGGCCCTGATCTTGGGGTGGAGCGTGAAGGCCCGGGACGGCTGGAAGTAGGACGAGACCCTCTTTTTGAGCGCCTTCGCCTTGCCCACGTAGATGATCCTCCCGATCCGGTCCTTCATCAGGTATACACCGGGCCGGTCGGGCAGCCGTCGCACCTTTTCCTTGAGCGTCGGAGGAACCCCGCTATCTGAGTCAACAGCTGGCATTTTCCGCAGATTAGCCTAATTTCAACGTCCGCAAAGCATGCTTTCTCCTGACTTTAGGCACTCCGTTTGAACAAACCTCCGCACAAGCTCCATTTTGAACTGCTAACGATCGGCGACGAACTCCTGCTGGGGCTGACCGCCAACGGCCACTTGACGTTCATCGGAGCGCAGCTAGGCGCACGCGGGGTCGAGCTGCGCCGCAACGTTACGGTAACGGATGATGCCGAGGATATTGAGGCGCAATTCAGGGAGAGCTGGGCCCGCTCCGACGTCGTCATCATCACGGGCGGCCTGGGGCCGACGTGCGACGACCGCACTCGGCAGTCGGTCGCGCAGGTGCTCGGGCAGAAGCTCGTGTTCGACCCGGAGATAGAGGGCCGCATTCTCGAGCGATTCGCCCTCCTCGGGCGCAAGATGACGCCAAACAACCTCAAGCAGGCGTACCGCTTTGAGCGCGGCCAGGTCCTTCCGAATGCAAACGGCACGGCGCCGGGCCTTTGGGTCGAGCAGGACGGCAAGGTGGTGTGCATGATGCCGGGGCCGCCGAACGAGCTACAGCCGATGTTCACCGAGCACGTGATTCCCAGGCTTGCGCAGCTTGGCCTTGTGCTCGACCGCAAGGCTTACGTGCAGCTTCGGACCTCCGGAATCGGCGAATCCATGCTTGAGACGAAGCTGCAGCCGGTCTTCGACCGCCATGCCACGGGCCTTGGCGTCGCGTTTTGCGCGCATGCGGGCCACGTCGACTGCCGGCTCAGCTCCCCGGGCGGCGAGCTCGGACCCGCCGAGATCGAGGCGATTGCCGCCGAGTGCGCCAACGTGCTGGGCGAAGATTTTGTCACGTTTGGGGACGACTCCCTGGCCAAGGTGTGCGCCGACCTCCTGCGCTCGCAGGACAAGTGGCTCGCGGTCGCGGAGACCGCGACGGGCGGCCTGCTCGCGAACGCATTCACCGACATCTGCGGCGCCTCGAAGTTTTTCTCGGGCGGCTGCGTGTGCTACTCGAACGACTCCAAGATGCAGCTCCTGGACGTGCCCGAGTGCCTCCTGCTTCAGCATGGGGCCGTAAGCGCGGAGGCCGCAGTCGCCATGGCCACCGGAGCCGCGGAAAAGCTTGGGGCGGACTACGCCCTGTCGATCACCGGCTTCGCGGGGCCCTGTGGCGGCATGAACGAGAACCCCGTCGGGACGATCTTCGTGGCCCTCCACGCGCCGCACGGAGTCTGGTCCCGCAAGCTGAGCTACCCCGGCCCTCGCACCACCATCAAGTGCCGCGCGGTGAATTCCGCGCTCGACTGGCTCAGGCGCGAGCTGGTCCGTGGCAAGGACGGAGCCGCCGTGCCGCAGGTGCGTCAGGGCGTCATGCAGTAGTCGTGTCCCCGGCCGAGAGGCTTCGCAGCGCGGCAAGGTACTTCTCCCCGGTCCTTGCAATCACCTCCTTGGGGAGCCGCGGGGCCGGCGGCTTCTGATCCCAGGAAAGCTTGAGCAGGTGGTCCCGCACAAACTGCTTGTCGTAGCTCGGAGGGGAGCCTCCGGGCATGTAGCTCTCCACCGGCCAGTACCGCGAGGAGTCGGGCGTCAGGACCTCGTCGATCAGCACCAGTCCCCCGGCCGAATCCGTTCCGAACTCGAACTTGGTGTCGGCGAGGATCATCCCGGCCTTCTGCGCCGTGTCGTGGCCGAACCGGTACAGGGCCACGCTAACCGCCTTCACCCGGCCGTAGAGCTCGGGTCCCACGGTCGCGGCTCCCTGGGCGTCGTCAATCGCCTCGTCGTGGCTGCCCTTGGGCGCCTTCGTCGTCGGGGTGAAGATGGGCTCTGGAAGCCGATCGGCCTGCCTGAGACCGGGGGGAAGCGCGATGCCGCACACGGTTCCCGTCTTTGCGTAGGAGCTCCATCCGCTGCCCGCCAGATACCCGCGCACCACGCACTCGATCGGGAGGGGGCGAAGCTTGCGTACCACCATGCTGCGCAGGTGCAGGTCGCGCCCCTTGATCCCGCGCCGCTCGAATTCCGCCTCCTGATTGGGCAGCAGGTGGTTAGGAACGATCCCCGCCGTCTTTGCGAACCACCATAGGCTCATTTGCGTCAGCAGGATTCCCTTGCCCGGGATGCCGTCGGGGAGGATCACGTCAAACGCCGAGAGCCTGTCCGAGGCGGCAAGCAGCAGCGCGTCCCCCAGGTCGAATATTTCCCGCACCTTGCCCGACCCGATCCTAGAAAATGACAGATCGATCGACGTGACGGCCCGGTCAGGCAGCGCGCCTGCGATTTCGGAGAATGTCATGGAACAAGAATTCCCCATCACGCACTCGCGTCCAGACGGAAAAATGCTCTTGCTTGGTCAGGCCTGCCGCCTAGCTTGCCCGATCCCGTGCTACGTCCCCATCGTCTAGCCCGGTCAGGACACCACCCTTTCACGGTGAGAACCGGGGTTCGAATCCCCGTGGGGACGCCAGCTTGTATCCAGCAGCAATTCATGGTGGCGAATGACGAGGTTAGAGGCGCAAACCGTCACTAACTTCGTCATAATAATTTCGCCAATAACATCGTCAAAAACATCCTGCGGCAGTAGATTGCCCGCACTAGGCGCAAGAGAGGGTTATTACCAGATGACGCATAACCGAGTTTGTAGGCAATGAGTAAGATAAGACAGGTCTTTCGCTTTGGGGGTTGATGAGAGACCCGGAAAGTAAGCCTCCACTTCACTACTTTGGAGGTTGATGGATGGTATAGGCTAGCTGAGACGAAAGCGGTGGAGATGCCTTGGCCGACTCCGAGACAGGAGCGAATAGCTTGCCGCAGGAGTCGGCCCGAATGCTAGGCGGCAGTCTTACGTCCTAATGAATCGCGCTAACGACAGGGTCTTCTTCCGATACGCACCGTCAGTCGTGATCGTGGTGTTCACCTTATCCCCGGGGGGATGCCCATTCTGCCTATCTTGCCCTCAGCAATCAGGTTCCCGGACCATTCCTCGACAATCACCTGAAGCTGGGCGAGCACCGTCGCCTCCGTTTTTCCGTGGCAGCACTGTCCAATCAGCGGCGGCGCACTACCAACGTAGCAACGATCCGCATTGCTCCACTCAATGATCTTGAGACTCCGCTTAGCTACTTTCTCGATTTGATCTTTGGACGGCTTCATCTTCGTAAATTCGGGGTTTCGATTTAAAGGGTTGATTTAAGATTTTTCTGGGTAGCATCGTGGCGGTAAACCATGGACTCGCTCGCAAAACGTCGCAAGAAGCCCGATGGCCCGATGGCGGCGCTGGGCTATGCTCGCAAGTCTCGGCCCAGCGCGGCACGACCCGCAGGCAAGAGGATGCGAGAGCTGCGTGCCGGAGAGAATATGGGATACGATGAGGGGCACCTCGCGGTTGTGACAGCGTTAAAGATGGGAATCTCATTCAAGAGCCGGCTCCTCGATCGACTCAAATCGCTCGACCCCGAAATTGTCGCCCGGGCCGTTTCTTGTTTCGATTCTCCGGCAGGCGCAGCGTCTTGGCTGACCCGACCGCAATACGGACTGAACGGCTTGATTCCAGTCGAGATGCCTCGAACGGCTGCTACAAAGAGAGAACTGATGAAACTGCTTACCCGTATCGATTACGGGGTCCTGGCATGAAAGCTTAGCGCAAGGCGGCTAATCTCCTATCGTGAAACGTCCACGTGGACCTTTATCTCGCTGACCGGTGCGGACAGCACACCTAGCGATGGGTCGCGCAGGACCAGGTAGTAGGACCCTGAATCGACCGCGACTAAACGCGCATAGCTTCTGGAATTAGAAGCTCGCGAACTATTGACGAACACAAAGCGTCGCCCAGCCCGCACGTTCGCAATCTGGTCAGCCGTAATGAGGAACACGTTGACCGGGTTTCCCCGAACTACCCTTGCCTCAAGATTTGCAGTGCCGGAATACGGAAATGAAATGGGGACAGTGGTAGCGGAATCCGCTCTCAACCGAATTACCGAATCTTGAAGCTCTATCGATTGATGAGTGACACTTGCTGTGACATAAGCCGCTGCCTTCTGTCCCATGGCAAAATAGATCAAGCCATACCACGTGCAGCAAACCGCCAATACGACGAAGACCCCGCGAACAAGGGTGTCTGCCCACGTGGGCAACGCACTTCTCACTGTTGGCACCTCCTTCTCCGGCTCCTGTCGAATGTGGCCCAGAGCGAACGAAACGATCATACTAATGATGCAGTAGGCCGAGAAAAAGTAGAATCCCCACAGGGGTCTCGCACTGGTTGACGGGTCTGTCGCGTTTAAAGCAAGGCATGCAAGGAACAGGGCCACGACAAAGACATCCGCCATTGACCATTTCCCGATCGCATCTAAGGCATTCTTTATCGATTTTCGTTTTTCGTGGCCGGTACGAAGAGCCACTCCAGCCACTGCGATCTTCGTCGCTGGCATTAACACACTAAAGAGCGTTACCAGCGTCGCCGGGAACCAGTTGCCGGATGCAAAGAGCGCGACAATTGCAGAAATGATGGTCCTCGACTTGAACGCCAGAAACACTCTACCCAGAATGGGGAAAGTCGGAGCGACGCTCATACTCATGACTGGTGCCAGCAGTCCGATGAACAGGCATAATGATGAAATACCAATCAGGTGCCTGGTCGTCTTTGCCGAGAGCTGGTTGAACCGATCTCGGTGAAGAAAGAACATGAAGACCAAAAACACAGCAGTCATGCCGCAAAAGAACCATGAGAGGTCAGTCACAAGAACTGTTACCCTAGCTATCGCCGCGGCTTGAGCCTGTTCCTGCCTGATCTCGCCTGTAAGAAGCGGAAGCGTGCCAAGCGAAAGCCCTTCGGCAAATGCCCCTGTCAATTGGTGGAGGCGGCCGTGAATGTCTAAGTGGGAAAAGAACGCCTCCTGCAATCGCGCCCGAGCGGCTGACGCGAAAACGATCAATACACCAACTTGCGCCGCAATTATGTAATACCCGACAGATGCCATCCACTCAACCAGCGGAACATTGAGCCTGGACCTGATGACACCGAGACCGTCGTCAGTCGATATGGCAGAGCTGGAGGTCATTTCGGGATCAGATTTTGATCGAGGCCACCATTCTCTAGTCTACGCGCGTGCATGGGCAACCGGATTGTCGAGCGCACATGGGATTGCGCTGCAAACTGGCACAGGATAGACGCAGAGCCGATGTCGATTCTTCGCTTGGCTTTATTTCTCGGCGTTCTTTCCGCGAACGGAGCCGAGGTAACCTGGATCAAAGTAATCCCAAAGGCTACCGATCCGGAAATAGGAGATACTTACAACACTCCGCACTATGTCTACGTAAACCGCGGCATCGTTGTTGAGAGACAGCCGTTCTTGCCCAGCGATCGGCACCAACTCCTCCTTTATCTCACTGGGACGGGAGGCCACTGGCAGGATGCAAAGGCGTTTTGTGACCTAGCCGCCGATCTCGGTTACCACGTGGTCAACCTAATGTATCCCGACAACATGCCTGCAACCGTCTGCGCCGGAGATGACGATCCGAATTCTTTCGAGGATTTTCGGATGGCGATTATCCGAGGCGGTCAGTCAAGGCACATCAATATCGAGCGGGCAGATTGCATTGAAAATCGCCTCGCGAAACTGCTTATCTATTTGAGGCCGCGGAGACCTAAGGAAGACTGGGGACAGTTTCTGAATCCTGACGGGACGATAAAATGGGAGGCAATAGCCGTTTCGGGACAGTCCCAAGGCGGCGGGCATGCCGCATTAATCGCGATCAAACATCGAGTGGCTCGCGTCATCTGCACGGGCGCTCCGAAGGACTACAGCAGGCGATTGGATGCCCCAGCCGCCTGGTACGGCGACGAGTCTGCAACACCAAAATCCTGCTTTTTTACGTTTAATCACCGTCAAGACATTAAGGGATGCACTCCAGAGCACCTCCTTAGGAATATGGCTGCCTTGAAGTTGGATGCGTTCGGTCCCCCAATCGACGCGGCAACCGAGCCGTATCCATACCGACACACGAGAATTCTGACGACGAGCTACCCCGCGGTGACAGTAGACGGCGAAAGCAGCGTTGGCGCCAAGACAGCACATACATCAGTGATCGCGAATGCCAACGCCTCCCGCTGGAATCAGGTTTGGACCTATATGCTGACCGAAGCCGCGCCTTGATGTGATTTTCTACTTATGCTGACTTAGGGGATTGGGAAGCTGTCCTCTCTGCCACCCCGAACATCAAATCGCACCAATTCCGCATCAGAATCTCTAAGTGGCAAGAACCGCTTTGCTGATGCCGCGACTTGAGTCTTGTCGCCGATACGATTGCGGACCTCGCCCACAAAGTCCTGCCCGTCCCGAAAGATGCCCAGGGAGTTGAGGACTTGGTCCGCTGTGGTTTTTACACCAGGGTCTGTGACTATTATCGACACCGTTAGGTAGCTCAGGAGCAGATTCAATCTACGATCCTCGGCGTTCCCTATGCTTTCCCAAAAACGGTCATTCCATTCTCTCGACTCTCGGCGGTTCCAACGATCGTACGCATCAAACCCGAACGCTGCTTGTTCAGGCACGATTACCAAATGTTCGAGTTGATTGTCGATTGATCCAATGGCGTCAACATGTGGCTGACTTCGCCGGTTCTTAGCCATCAGCTGGGGTACGCCCAAATTCCAGTATCTG
>Ga0182027_10010894_pt1 | contig 12894 bp, 13 predicted proteins | sample 712E1DmetaG_FD_121300 | JGI IMG/M metagenome (GOLD analysis project Ga0182027, IMG submission 121300) | Permafrost microbial communities from Stordalen Mire, Sweden - 712E1D metaG (Illumina Assembly) | ecosystem: Environmental > Terrestrial > Soil > Wetlands > Permafrost | place: Sweden...
AGGTTGTATAACCCCATGGATGATACAATGCCGGCTTATGTGCTTTTGATTTCATAGGCTTTCACCTCCTTTTGAACCGCTATTGTAGTTCAAAAGTGGTACCTATGTATCTCAGCCTACTCATACATCTAAACCATTGGTATTTTTGGCTAAATTTTGTTAAAATAAACTTTATTGTGAAAATATGAATGTTTTCTTAAAAGAAATTAAATTCTCCTCAAAAGTTCATACATATATTCAGGACATAACCAAAGCTGTAGAAGAAACTGTTGGAAAATCAGGCGTAAAAAACGGCTGGGTTTTGGTAAACAGCAAGCATACGACTTTAGGAATTATCGTTAACGAAATCGCAGAGCCTAATCTTTTAAACGATATGGTTGAGCATACATTAAGAAGTGTTCCCGAAGATAAGAGGTCAACAAGGATAACCAAAGGCTATAAACATCAAGTTACCGATTATAAGCATAGATGCCAGGATAATCCTTTTTGCAACGAAGTAGACGAAGATTACAACTCAGCAGCCCATATTAGGGCTTTAACTTTTTCTCATCCAAGCGTAAATATACCGTTAAGAAACGGTAAATTAGAACTTGGAAAATATCAGCAAATCGCAATATTTGAACATGACGGAAGAGACGGAAAAGGCAAAAATCCGGTAAGAGAAAGAACGATTCAGATTTGGATCTACCCTTTTTCGGAAGTTAGCGTGTTAAAATAAATTTAAAGTTAAAAGTATATTAATAATGCAACCACCCGTTATCTACAAAAAGTCTGACAATAAAGAATATAAAAGAAAAAGAAGTTTTTTAAAAGTTGTTTTGATAATTATTATTTTTTCTATAATTCTTATTTTTATAAACACTTCATATCAAAAAAAACAGGAAATAGTTTCTATAATTAACCCCTTGGCAAAAAAAATAATAACCCAAACAATTTTTGCCTTAGGGGGAATACAAAACAGCGCTCAAATTGAAGCAATCGTTCAAAATGACCTAAAAAATACAAATGGAACTTACGCGGTTTCAATAAAAAACTTAAAAACCGGCGAAAGGTATTATTATAATGAGCATCAGGAATTCGAATCTGCCAGCCTTTACAAACTCTGGGTCATGGCAGAAACTTATTTGCAAATTCAAAACGGAAACTTAAGCGAACAAAAAGTTCTTAGCAGTTCTATTGAAAACTTAAACAATGATTTTGGAATTGCCTCGCAGTCGGCGGAATTAACAGACGGATCTTTAACTTTGTCTGTTTCGGATTTAGTAAATAACATGATAACGGTTTCGGATAATTATTCCGCGTATCTTTTAACTGAAAATATAAAAATTACAAACATTCAAAATTTTTTAAATGAAAACGATCTAAACGAATCAAAGCTGGCAACAGATGACAATAACCCGACAACAACCGCAAGCGATATGGAAAGTTTTTTTGAAAAGCTTTACCAAGGACAACTTGCAAACCAAATATATACCAATAAGATGCTTGATCTTTTGAAAAAACAGAAATTGAACGAAAAGCTTCCCGAACTTTTGCCTCAAGGAACAATTATCGCCCATAAAACCGGCGAGCTTGATGACTTTAGTCACGACGCCGGAATTGTTTATACAAAAAACGGGGATTATATAATTGTGGTAATGTCAAAAACCGATAATCCAGCGCAGGCAAACGAAGTAATAGCTCAAATCTCCAAAGGAGTTTACGATTATTTTACAAGGTAGTATTTGCGTCTTTCCCAATAGCTTGCGAAATATTTGAATATCCGTCTTTTTTCAAAAGCTTAATAAGTCCTAAGTTTATTTCAGCTGCAAGCTGGGGTCCTTCAAAAACCATGCCTGTTATAAATTGCACAAGGCTTGCTCCCAACTTTATTTTCTTATATGCGTCCTTGGCAGAAAAAACTCCCCCGCAGCCAATGATAATAAGTTTTTTGCCATAATTTTTAAAGCCAAGTTTAATAAGTTCGTTTGATCTTTTAAAAGTAGGTTTTCCGGAAAAATTGCCAACCGGATATTTTTTTAATTCTTCTTTTACAAAGCTTTTATCGCTCCTGTTGTTTTGAGTGTTTCCAAAAATTACACCCGAAACCGGAAATTTAACTATCACCGAAAGCATTGACAAAACTTCGCTGTCGGTTTTTGAAATAGGCATTTTTATAAAAAGAGGTTTTTTGAGTTTTAGGTTTTTAACGCCCAGCAAAAGTTCTTCTAAATTTTTCGTGGGATAAAAGCTTACGTTTCCAAAAAGATTAGGGCAGCTTATATTCAATTCATAATAGGCATTCTTTATATTTGCTTCCTCCGCAATTTTAAATGCCGAAATAACGTCTAAAACTGCCTGTTTTTGAGTCATCTTATCGGTTTGCGAGTTTGTTTTTCCAATGCTTATTCCAAGCGGAAAAGCATACTTTAATTTTTTTAATTTTCTTGAAACTTTTTCTATCCCCTCGTTTTTAAATCCTTTATACACGAGTAACGATTGGGATTGTATAAGCCTTCCAAGTCTTGGCTTTGGATTTCCCTCATAGGGTAAATTTGTTATTGTTCCAACTGTTTCAAAGCCAAAACCAATTGATGGAAATATTTGAGTAAGCTTTGCTTGGTAATCAAATCCGGCTGCAAGTCCGATTGGATTTTTAAAATCTATTCCCGCAATTTTTTGTTCTAAACTTTTATTTCCAACGCCAAATAAAATCCTTAATAATGTTTTTGATAAATAATAATTTCCCAAAAATTCTCCAAAACCCGTAAATTTGTCATGAACAAATTCCGAATCAAACAGAAAAATAACCGGTCTTAATAAATTTTTGTAAGCGGAATGAGTTGATGATATAAAATAATTTTTCATTTATAAGCTTAGGGCCAAAAAAGAATTATACTCTCATAGCTTAGAGAATTAAAGCTTTAGGCTTATTGACAATGAAGGGCTTGAAGACAAGCTGTTCTTTGAGCTCCAGCAGGAATGCTGTTGCAGGCAGAACATTGGGGAGATGATCCTGTTGTTGTAGTTGGATTTGCTGCTCCGGGAGATGTATTTGGCAGAGTAAAAGTTGTAAATGTTATATCCGTTGGCAGTGTAAATTTAGAATTATCAGTAATCCAGTTTTTGCATTCAAAATTAAAGGTTTTGTTTACGTCAACCGACCCAGAATTTTTCGCGTTTGCCGCAGCAGATGTAGCTTCCGCTAAAGCCATTTTAAATCCTTGTTTTGACATACTGGTCCAGATATAAACATAAGTTCCGTCGCTTACCATATGCGACACTATTGGACCGCTTGGGCTCTGAACATTAAATTCACCGCTTGCCTTGCCGTTTGCAACAAAAATTGTTCCGGTAAGACTAGTCGTTCCTGTATTATTTGAAAAATCACATTGCTGTGAAGCTTTAGAAGCAAGTAAGCTTTTGATTGAAGCTTGCGTTAAAGAAGCAGAAGTCTTCGGATTTTGAGTTGTTGTTTGATTTACTGTCGTTTGCTTAATCGTTGGTTTTTGTTTATGAGAAGAACTATTTAAATATAAAAAGCCGCTAATTCCGACTAAAATTATTAGAACCCCGATTACTACTCCTAATATCTTTGTATTCATTATGCTATAAAATACCACAATAAAAACGCAAATGCAATAGGGTTTAATTTGTGGTATAATAGCCTTAATGCATAAAAATTTTTATGCAAGCGGATTTCTTTATCACCCCAAGACAGCGCAAATTCTCTTGCAACAACAAAATTCTGCCAATACAGAAGGCGTATGGTCTTTATTTGGCGGAGAAAACCTTAAAAATGAAACAAGTGAACAGTCTTTTGGCAGAATCATATACAAAACTTTACGCTTAAAAATAAAACCCAACAACATCTTTCCTGTTTATACTTATTTCGATACCAAAAAGGATAAAGATAATTTCATCTGTTATGCTAAACTAACAAAATTGGAAAAATTCCAAAATACTAAAAAATTCTCATTCTCCTGGTTTACTTTTAAACAAATACAAAAATTGAATCTTCCTGCTCAAATAAAACAAGATATAATCGTTGGACAACGGGTTATACAATCATCTATTCGAAAAGGCCTCGGTGAGCGAACAATTGAGTAAGTTACTCAATGAAAGTTAGAGCAATGCCTTGCTTACCCGCTCTACCTGTTCTTCCAATTCTATGAACATAATCATCATAAGTTGCGGGCATATCAAAATTTATTACATGGCTTACATCCGGAATATCCAAACCCCTTGATGCAACATCTGTTGCTAAAAGAACTGAAACTTGGTTATTTTTAAATTGCTCCAAAGCCTTTTGTCTTTGACCCTGACTTTTATTACCATGAATTACTGCAGCTCTTATTCCTCTTCGTATAAGTTCGTCTGTTAGTTTTTGCATTCCCCATTTTGTTCTTCCGAAAACCAAAACTTTTTCAAATTCAACTTTTGAAAGCAAATCATGAAGTTTATCTATTTTTTCATGTCTTCCTATTTTTATGACTTCCTGCGATATATTCTCGGCCGTTACCTGTTTTTCAACAGAAATTGTAACCGGATTTACAACAAAAGCGTTTAAAATTTCTTTTACTTTACCTGAAATTGTTGCAGAAAAGAAAAGTGACTGCCTATTAAGCGGCAAAAGAGATATAAAATATTTTATGTCGTCTATAAAACCAATATCTACCATCCTATCCGCTTCATCAAGCACAACACTATGAAACTGTGATAAATTAAGACTTCTTTGTTCTATTAAATCCCTAATCCGCCCGGGTGTTCCGATAACAAAGTTATTATGTTGTCTTAATTCATTTTTTTGTCTTCCTAAACTCATACCACCGATACAAAGAGCGGTCCAAATTCCCAAACCTTTAGAAAAATCTTTTAATTCTTCATGAATTTGCAAAGCAAGTTCTCTGGTCGGCGCAACAATAAGCACCTTTTCGACTTTTGAGTTATAGATTTTATTTATTAAAGGAATTAAAAATGCGGCAGTTTTGCCCGTTCCTGTATTTGCAATGCCAATTACGTCCCGTCCTGCAAGAATCGCAGGGATTGCCTGATCCTGAACAGGAGTCGGGATAGAATAATTTTTGGCTTTTATGTTATCTTTAAGCTGCTGTGTTAATTCAAAATCCAAAAACCCGTTTTTGGGAGTAAAAACTTCCTCGGGCATTCTTGATTTTTGACTATTTATTATCTCAACTTCCCTAATTGCCTGCAGCAATTCGTGATTTGGAAGCTGTTTTTGCGCAAAACGCCTGTTGTTATTGTGCCTTGGAATAAATCTGTTGTTATGCATAAATGAGAATTGATTGAAACAATAAAGCTGCTTAAATAAAATGTGGATTAGAGGAAGATACTTATTTTAAAAAATTTGTGTGATTACTTATCTTATACTAATCGAAAATATTGAAATTAAGCAGATGTATTACTTCAATCTGCCCTTACTATTAAACATTATACCAGCTACCGCCTGATAAGTCAATAACACTATAGGGTTACAAGCGAGGCGTGATTTACTATGAATTTTGCAGTTTCAGAAGAAAGGAAGAGTTTTTTTGCTTCTTTAAGGCTAAAAAAATCAAGAAGCTGGTTTTCTGAACGCTTAATATTGTTTACATTATAATCCGTAAGCCTGGCGTGATAACAAAACTTGGATACAAATTCAATATTATCAATTCTTATACCCATTTCTTTGTGCACGCGTCTTATCATTGTTTTTTCAAACGATTCGTTTTTATCCTTTACTCCGCTTATAAAAGACCATGGATGCTTTTCTTCGTCAATTACGCTTTTTTGTTTATGCATTAAAAGCACCTTACCCTTGTATGTTAAGAGGATAAGACTCGGGGAGATTGGATCCATAAACACATTATAGTCTTATTTGGAGGATAAATGTTGAGTAGAATTTTTCCCTTGGGCACGTCTTGGCTGAACACGTTGCTTTAAAACCGTTAACCTTCTTAATGACCAGGGGCGCTTATAATTCCTCTTTTTCGCTCCTCATCAATTTCAAGACCAATTCTAAGAATTGTTTCTTCAAGCACTTTTCTCATATCCGACCCGCTTTTGTAATTTGCAGTATAAGGCCCAACCGTGATTCTTTTTCCTTTTGCCAGTTCGTAACCCTTTTTAAAAGTCCCAAACGGAGCAGACACTCCAATCCCTGTGCCGCCGTTATTAGTTATTGCAGATAAACAGGGAATGTCACTTGGGCCATCGCCAATATATATCATGCGTGAAAACGGAATTCGTTGCGTGTCGTAAGTAATTGCATCATTAATTCTGTAGGGGTTTGCCCTTAATTCATGCACGGAAACGCCTTTTCTTATTCCGTGTATAAATCTTGTTTTTTCCGTAAAAGAAATTGCGGATTTTATCCCAATTGGTTGTTTAAGCAATTTACCGTAATAAAAATTGCAACCAAAAATTCCATCGATGTAAGGAGCCAGTTTTGTTACTCTAACCAGTTCCTCCAAGCCTCCGCTTATAATGTAAAATTCAAGAGAAACTCTAGCCCTTTTTAGCTCTTGATTGTTTTTCACATAATCGGAAAGTTCCTGAAAAGCTTTTGGTAATCCAGGATATAAAGGTAATTTCTTTCCAATTTTTGTCAAAAATTCTTCGGAGGCATCAATCTTTCCTATCTTTGCCATTTCTACGATTTTATGCATATAGGCAAGCGGTGGATCCCAACCGTCCGCCACCATTTCGTTTATTTCTTTCCAGAATGCGGAGGGGTTTACTTTATTTTCCTGCAGAAAAAAGGAGATGCTATCGGAACCCAAAGTTTCGTCAAAATCAAAAACAATGGCAATTATAGATTCAGCCATGTTGCAATTATATCACTTTGCCCGAGCATGACTTCTCAGACCATTCTATTATCTTAATAAATAAAATTAGCTAACTTTAGCTTTCGAAAGATAGGCGAGCTAAAAGGTAAGACAATAATGATTCAGCTCCTTGATTTAGGTTGACTCCTTTTTCTTCCAATCCGTCATATACTCCACCCGTATTCTGATCGACCATATTGATTCCTAAAATGTTTTTCCCATAATACCAATCGAGACCTTTTTTCGCCCAATTTAGATATTTTTTTTCTTTTGTGACCAAAAATGCTTTTGTGCAAACTTCTACTACCGAACCTGCTTCAATCGGTTGTTGTCCAAAAATAGCTTTATTACCATTTTTCTCAAACCACCCCCGGTAGCCAGGAAAAGAAAAACAGTCTAATTTTTTGTCATAAATCTGCTCCAGCAAAAAATCTAAAGATTCCCTGGCAATATTTAAATATCTTGTGTCTTTAAAAACTGAGTAGGCAAAAAACAAAGCCCATGGTAATCTTCCAACATCATATGTAATCTTATCTTCAAACCACTTCCACGAAGTACCAGAATTTTTTTCGTAGCTTGTTATTAATTCTTCGGATAATCTTTTGGCTATTTTTTTAAAGTCATATTTACTCATCTTTCCAATCTTCTCTTGGGAGATTTTGACCTTTATATAATTTTTAAGGACTGGCTCTAGTTTAGAACTACATTGATCTCTTACTAATAGACCATAAACTAACCACGCTTTACTTCTAATTTGTTCTACATTTTCAATATATTTTACATATTGATCAAACATAAACATACCTGTAAGTTTTTGATCATCTCTTAACCCCAGTTTTGCAGTATCCGCTAATCCTGCCATCGCCCTGCCAAAATTTTCCCCATTACCCTCATTTTCCCAAACCAAATTCTGATTCAAATCATTCTTAAATTCCTTCTCTCCTGCCGCCGCAACTAAAAATTTAAGATATGTATCTGTTAATTTTTCTTCTCCCAACCTCAATGCTACCCGCAAGGCCCTGGCATTGTCATCGACACAATATCCTTCTTTTAAATCAGGCGTAGCTATTACCGAATGCTCTAAAATTCCAACGCTATCAGTCATTCTATATAAATGATCTAATTTAATTCCTAATTTTGTATTATTTTTCATTTGCGACCTTTATAAATAATTTTATATATTGTTTGGCTACACTTTGCCATATCATACTTCTCCCATATTCGTAAGCCTTTTTACTAATATCTTCCATAACTTTTTGATTTTTTAATAGCGTTATTACTGCCTTTTCTATTGCCGTTGAAGAAGACCAAGGCACGATTATTCCTCTACCATCAGCTAAAAGTTCTCTGGCATAATTATACGGAGTCGAAATACAAACTTTTCCCGCTGCCAGGGCATAAGCCAACGATCCTGAGCTACTTTGTTCCGGAGGCCTATAAGGCGTTATAAAAATATCTGTTGCTTTAATATAATCTATTAATTCTTCCGTGGAAACATACCTGTTCTCAAATTTTACCGTATCTTGTAGATTTAAGTTTCTAACCAATTGAACTATTTTTTTTCGATAAAGATATGGCTGCTTTACATCTTCCGGATCTCTTCCCGCCACCAAATAAGTTAAGTTAGGAAAAAGTTTAATTATTTTCGGAAGCGCTTTTATTACTAAATCTATCCCTCTACTGGCTCTGATAATATTTATTGACGTTAGTATTATTCTTTTGCTTTTTATTCCTAACTTAATTTTTGCCCAGTCGCCAGCATCTCGGCTGATATCAGGAGCTCCATGAGGAATTACTTTTATTTTTTTGGGGTTAACCTGATATGAAGTCCTCAAACATTCGGCCGCAATTTTTGTCATTACCACCACATACCGGCTGTAATTAACCAATGTTTTAGTAATCTCAATCTGACTAGTTGTAGCTTCCTCAATCGGAGAGATCATATGGAATGTTGTTATCAGCGGTTTTTTTAAAGCTTTTACCAAACTGGTAATACCCTTACCCATATAATCGTCATAAAGTCCGTATTCATGCTGCAGCGAAACGATATCAAAATCCGATCGATTTAAATACTCTGCTGCTTTTTGATATTCTTCCCGTTTACTATCGTCAAAACTGTAAACTACCTCTTGCCCATAATTTACATGTTTGCCACGATTAAGGGCAATTACTTTACTTTCTTTAACCTCCTTTATCCTATTACTTGCCAATATTAAATCCCTGGTAAACGAGGCAATCCCACATACCCTTGGAGCAAATGACGAAATATAAGCTATCTTAATTTTTCTTTTCATTTTTATTTTTCATATTTATCACTTTTTCAAAAAGGTCCAAGTGTTGTAGAGCCACATTCGACCAGGTCATCAATCTTCCGCGTTCATAAGCCTTTGTCTCCATCTCATTTTTCTTATCTGGATTTCTTTCCATATCAATTATTGCCTTTACAATAGATTGGGAATCTTTAAACGGTACCGATATTCCGCGGCCATTTGATAAAACTTCGTCAGCATATAAATACGGAGTTGAGATACATAACTTTCCCGCTCCTATGGCATAGGCTAAAGCACCCGATGATATTTGAAAAGGATCCAAATATGGCGTCACGTAATAATCGATTAATTTCAACCATTCCAATAATTCTTCCAAACTCACATATCTATTTATAAATTTTACGTTTTGGCTAATACCCATTTTCTTAACCATCGCCTTTAAATATTTTCGGTATTTTTCACCCTCATAACGCAATACATCAGGATGTGTCTGTCCTACGATAAGGCATAAGACATTGGGACATATCTTAGCGATTTCTGCAGTTGCTTTTATTGAATATTCGATTCCTTTTCCCGATGACATTAGATTAATATTCCCCAAAATTATTCTGTTTTCATACCTCTTTTCAAAACTACTTTCTGCGTTAAAAGGTAAATCCGGTATTCCGTGGGGTATAAAAGCAATCTTTTTTTTGGGTAGCTTATACTTTTCGACTAACTTATTAGCGCTTTGGTGCAACATAACTACCACCGCATCAGCTACTGCAACTACTCTTTTTAAAACATTTCCATACTCTTTGGTTGGATCATCAAGAATTGTATGGCAAGTTACCACCAATGGTTTTTTTATTCTTTCTACAAAGGAGACAATATATTCCCCAAAAGGTCCACCACATAGACCGAATTCAAGTTCCAGCATTACTATATCAGCCCCAGACTTGTTTATGTACTCCGCCGCCTGTAAATAGGAATTTAAATCATCCCGGTTAATTTTGTATTTTACTTCCCACGGATAATCCAACCTCTCTTCGGGCATATTCAAAGCCATAATCTCAGCCAAAGCATAAGGATTTAACATATTTATGGCATTGGTTAAATCTTTTGTAAATGTGGCAATTCCACACTTCTTCGGGATATAAGACGATATGTATATTACCTTAATTGTCTTTCTTTTAATTGGGATTGTCCCGTTTTTTTCCATATTTATTTAATGTAATCTAATAACTCCGAGGCTATTTTCTCTGGGGCAAACTTGTTTATAGCCCATTGTCTTGCCTTGCTTCCCATTGTTTTTCTTAGTTCTTCACTGGCTAGTACTTTTTTCAATACCTTAGAAAGATCTTCTACATTTGCCCTTGGTCCTTCTTTTGTTATTACACTCTGGCACAGTAGTCCTCCCACTCCCTCTTCAACGACTTCTGAAGTTGATGTCCCTTTCATTGTTACGACCGGCTTACCACATAGTTGTGCCTCCACTAGTGGCAATCCAAAACCTTCGCTTCTTGAGCAGGCTACATAAATATCGCAAACATTCATTAAATTTCTTATAAATTCTCTTGAAAATTCGCCGGAGAAGTATCTAACTTTTTCCCATACATCCTCTTTAATCGCGATCTGGAGTTCTTCTGCCGATTTTCTAAAACTTCCGGGAGAGGGCCAGGTTTTAATAATATAAATCCACGGTATCTTTTTATCTAACAAACTCAATGCTTTCAAAATTTCCTGAGCACCTTTACTGGTTGCATCGCCACCTGTAGTAAATAAAATCGGTATTCTTTTTTGTTTTATCTTTTTCAGATCGTAATTTAGAGGTATTTTTATTCTTTCCTCCCAAATCGATATAAGATCTAAGAAATTATCAAGATTGTCACTGGGAATTTCTTTCCAAAAGTCAATGTCAACAGCTTCATACAAAACCTTTATTTTTTCCTTCTTAACCCCGGCTCTTATAAACACCTTTCGGCAATAGTTGCTGGTTGTCAGAAAGAAATTTAAATCGTTTAGTTCTTCAACGAAATTATCAACCCTATCGTCAGAAACCAACCATGGCAAAACCCTAAAACCTAATTGCTGAGGAAATTTCACCAATTCAGGGTAGGAATGCCATGATCCCACCCCCATCACCACTGAAGGTTTGTAAGCCAATATTTTATCCTTTGGATATTTTTCGGTTACTCTAATTACCATATTTTTAACCCCCAGCTTAGAAAGCCCTATCGATAGGGCTTTCGCCTGATTAACGAAACTATATCCATCTTTTGCTACTAATAACAATATCTTAATATCCGTCATTATACTCCATTAACTTTTAATTCATTCAATAATTCAGATAAAAGCAAAGATTTTGCTCCTATACAGGTATCGGCAGCACCATAATAAATATGAAGTCTTTTATCTATTAGTACTGCTCCGGTAGGAAAAACAACATTACTTGTAATACCACTTTTTTCCCAGGAAGCCTTTGGAGAAAACAGAGGTTCTTTTAACCGCCCTAAAACTTTCAGGGGATTTTTAAGATCCAAAAGGGCAGCACAGGCATGATAGATTTTTCCAAAAGGGTTATCCTCCACACCGTGATAGATAATAAGCCAGCCGTCTTCTGTTTCAATCGGAGGACAACCGCCGCCGATATATCGATTCTCGAACTGGAATTTCGGTTCAAGCACAATGTGTTTTTTTAATTTTTTCAAGTAAACTCTCCAATAATCGTTTGTCAGATCTTTAAAGTTTTGGAAATATATAAGCTGCATATCCGGACGGATACGGTGAAGCATGGCAAATTGATTATTGATCTTTTTTGGAAATAATAAAGCATCTTTATCCCATAAGAAATTGATTCCTTTAAATTCTGCTTCAAAATAAAGTTTCCAGATAAAATACTCTTCCTTTAGGTCCGCCTGATGGAAGATTTCACTGACTTCATCATAGGTAATGTTTGGCGAGATAATCCCCTTCTTTTTGAAACTGACTAAATCGTTGCTGGTCGCGTAAGCTACGTGGGCGTTTTCACCATCAAAAGCGGTGTAGAAAAAATAATATGTTCCCCCTAAAAGAGTAATTCTGGGATCTTCCGTACCCTTTTTTTCGTAACCATATTCGGGAAAAAGAACCGGTCTTTCAAATCTTTTTAAGATCTTATTATCTTTTAACTGGCAGTAGCCTATGGAAGAAATATTATTATAGCTAATTGCCCGGTAAAACATGTGAGTAATCTCACCCACCTGGATACAGGCGGGGTTGCAAACAGCCTTATTTTCAAATTCCAGATTTGTTTTCTCTAGAATTATTCCCTCGTCTTTGATTTTTAACATAAGTTAACTGTCTTTTTAATTGTTCCCACATATTGTAGCTGAAATGAGAAATTATTGCTATAGAAAGCAGATTGTTAGAAATAGAAAAACTTAAGGGGTTTTAATGTACGAATCCAAAAAGGGATTAATTAATTCTGTTTCTTCCGCCTGGCGTTGCTTTCGCGGTTGGCTATGTAAAAACAAATACTAAATAAAATGAATTCAGCGGAAAAAATCAAAATGTACGGGTGATCGAGGACTTCTCTATAGTTACTCCAAATCGCTATCAAGGCAACACTTATAAAAATAAAGGCTACTCCGGATTTTGGAACAAAGTACCAAAAATTTATCATGAATGCACCGTTATTGTTCTTAAAAAACTTACCTGATCAGGCTCATTATATCACCATAGCGGAGCCTCGCTTTTGGGGCTATCTAATTTAGACGTACTATATTTTGATCACGGAAACAAAGAACAAATAATATTTAAATATTATTTTCTATAACATTAATTCAGTGAAATATAGC